>ERZ772909.420-NODE-420-length-26797-cov-29.592327_pt1 | contig 26797 bp, 20 predicted proteins | sample MGYA00511137_ERZ772909 | MGnify/ENA primary metagenome ERZ772909 (study PRJEB29015, sample SAMEA2738095) | human oral metagenome | biome: human oral; feature: human-associated habitat; material: saliva | place: China | collected 2270 ... | reverse complement strand
ATTTACCAATGTTGCCATAACCCACGATGGCAGCGCGAATTTTCTTTTCCATATTCTATCTTTTGTTTGAATTCTACATCAAGGAAAGCGTGTATCACCACCTCAATTTTCTTCGCAAAAAGCATATTTCAGCGCGAAATGAGAAGTTGTGAGGACACTTTTCCGTTTTGGTGCTGCAAAGTTAGAGAGTGCCAGCGACGTATGCAAGATAACAAACCTATTTTTTGCAGGCTCTTAGTGCAAAAAGTCCTAACGCAGTGAGTAGTCCGTTGAGTATAAGCAACTCATAACCAAAGGTGTATCCCCACCAAATGGGGGCAAAGTGGTCGAGTAGGGCAGTAACCACCGGAGCCAGCACCACCACAATAGGCACATAAGCATCGCGAATCTGCCATCGCGTGTAGAGACCAAAGGCAAAAAGTCCGAGCAACGGACCATAAGTGTAAGACGCCATCACATAAATCGTGTTGATGACGTTCGGACTGTCCACCCCACGAAAAGCCAGTAAGCACACAAAGCACAGCACCACCACACCAGCGTGCACCCATCTGCGCAAACGCACATCTTCTTCGCGTTCCAAGATGTCAATGCAAAAACTCGTGGTCAAAGCCGTTATGGCGCCATCGGCAGCTGAGAAAGCCGCGGCCACAATGCCAATGGTGAAGGGAAGCACCACCCAATTGCCCAACATTCCACCGCTTACCAACATCGGCAGCAATTCGTCGCTCTTCGCAGGGAGCGCAATGTGTTGCACCGCGCAAAAATGATAGAGCAACACCCCAAGACCGAGGAGTAAAGCATTGATGGGAAGGAAAGACAGCCCATAGACACACATATCCTTTTGCGCATCGCGCAGCGATTTGCAGGTCAGATTTTTTTGCATCATGTCTTGGTCGAGCCCCGTCATCACAATCACAATGAACACGCCGCTCAGGAACTGTCGCCAAAAGGCTTGTTTTGACCAACCGTCCCACACCCACACTTGGCTCATCGGACTCTTATCAATCACTCTCCACGCACTGTGCCAGTCGAGTCCCATTTGGTGCATCACCGCCCAGAGTGTGCCAATGACGGCCAGAATAAGCATCAAGGTTTGCAGCGCATCGGTGTAGAGCAAACTTGCTTGTCCAGCCTGAAAAGTGTAGAGCCAAATCAAAAGTAGCGTCACAGCAGCCGTCAGCGCAAACGGAATGCCCAGCGGAGCAGCAATGAAAGTGTGCAGCACCAAAGTAGCCACATAGAGTCGGGCAGTGGCACCTGCGAGTTTGCTCAACAAGAAAAAGCCAGCACCAGTTTTGCGAGTGTGTCGTCCAAATCTGTGGGAGAGATAGCCATAAATACTCGTCAGTTGTAGACGATAGTAGAGGGGCAAAAGCACCACGGCCACCACAATGTAGCCCACGATGAAGCCCATGCACATTTGCAAATAGCTCATGCCCGTTTTGCCCACCCATGCCGGCACACTCACAAACGACACTCCCGAGATGCTCCCAGCAATCATGCCAAAGGCCACCATAGCCCAAGGCGCACGCTGTGAAGCACGATAGAAAGCTGCATTACTCGTTTGGTGTTTGCGTCCGCTCACCCAGTGAGCTATGCCCAGAAGCACCAGGAAATAGATCGCCAAAGTGGCGATCATCAACATAGAAATCGTCATAGTTTAGGAGTTGTTTATAGAATTTTTTGCTTCCTTCTCGCTGTCGTTGGGAAGTGTTTGAGGTGGTGTTTGCAGTTGTGTTTGAGTCACAAAGAGCCTAGCATTTTCCACGATTTTTTCAAAAACCGCCGTGTGGTGATAAGCCGAATGTTTGCGAATCATCGTTTCAAAAGGCGCAATCGCGTGTTGGTAGGAAGCCAATTCGTTGCGTTTTTGTAGCGCGTGACAAGCCAAACGAGAGATTTCTCTTTCGCGCTCTCTGCGCAAGGTGTCGCAGATGCTTGAAAGCAAAGGTGACACAACGCCGTCGAGCAAATCGTGACCGCGGATGTAGAGATAAGTCGATTCGGGAGTCACTCCCAAATCCAAAATTTGTTGTCGCAGCGGAGCATAAGTCGATTTGCCATCGGGAAAAGCGTGTTGCAACCGATTGACGCATTGATTCACCCTCCTGCGCAAGGCCGCCAGCATCTCTTCGGGGTGGTAGATGTTGATAAATCTGAGTTCCACCACGCGTGCAAAGTCTGAGAGTGAAAACTGATTGTAGCGCCCATAGCGATATGCCCACACGTTCCACACAAACAAGGGAAAAATGATTTTGGAAAACTCAGCAAAGAAGGTTTCAAAGTCAAAAATGTCGCGGTCGTTGAGCGTAGCCATCACACACACTTGCGCCAAACTCTCGGCATGACATTGCAGATTTTCAATGGCATAGACCTGTGTGTGCAACACATAGGGAGAACTACAAAGCATTTCGCTCACTGCATTAGCCCCCTGCATCAAATAGTCGTAGTCGGCATCCACGCAAGCAATCATATCGTTGCCCAAACGATTGGAAAGCGCAATTTTCTTTCCTCTTCCCAAAGAGTTTTGCGAAGGGAGCATCACCTCAAATTCCACCTGTTCGTTTTCCACCTCGCGCAACACATCTTTCCAAAAAAAGATGTCGTCATAACTTTCCACGTAAGCCACCACTTTGCGGCGCGCAGCCTTCCCTCGCAGACGGTTGGCCGCTGCAACATAAGCCGAATTGATATGGTGTGACAAGTGCGACATAGTGAGATAATGGCTCAATAAAGTTGGAAAAACGGTTTAACCCAATCGGTCACGAAATCGTTACAGAAATACTCGTGAGAGAAAAATGCTTGTTCAGAGTGTGATTTCTGAAACCTCCGTCACGTAGTCTTCCCATCCATCCATGATTACGGCAGGAGAGTGCGTGGTGAGAATGATTTGTGCGTTGGGATTCAGACTTCTCACCATCGAGATGAGGCGTTTTTGCCAATCAAAGTGCAGCGACACTTCCGGTTCGTCCATAAAGAGCACATAGGGTTGGCGGTCTTGGGTGAGGGTGGTGAGGAGGATGATGAGCATTTGTTTCTCACCCGAGGAAAGCACATAAGGCGAAAGCACTTCTTCATATTGCAAAAAGCGGAGTTCGTTGCTTTCGCGGTCGATGCGCTTACCGGTTTCTGCAAAAAGTTCGTCCACCAAATCCAAAAACTGCGTCTTGGCTGCCGCTGCCGTTGCCGCCTCCTCGCGTGCAGCATCGCAGCCGCTGGTGAGGAGCGCAATCATGCGATTGCCCACATTCACTTGATAGTCCAAATATCTGCGTTGCAGTTGATAGAGTTGCCAGTCAAGTTCGGTCACCACTTGTCCATCATCGAGGGTAGTCACTCGCTCGTTGGTCACCATTTGTCGGTCCACAGAGCGCACCACGTCATAGCGAATGCGTTGTGCATCGGCAGGGCAGAGGTCGAGTTTCACTCCCAACCGCGCCACGGCGTGGAGCTCACCTGTTGTGGAAAGACTGCCCACTTGTTGCACCATACGTGAGAGGATGGTGCTTTTACCGGCTCCGTTCTTACCGCTCAGCACGTTCACATCGGGGCGCAACTGCCAAACAATGTGTTTGTGTCCGCTCCAAAGACTCGAAATCTCGATGCGCGAAATGTAGTTTGCAAACATAGTGTCCATAACCATAAGGATTTAGCCTCAATCGGGCGTTAGATTCTAATCAGATTTTATTTGATTGTTGAGCAGTTCGTTTCTCGTTTGGTCGATGGCGTAGCGGGCTACGTCGAGAACAAATGAGAAACAAGATGCCAACAAGAAAATGAAAGATGGCAGAAAGTGATCTTTTCCATTTCCTGTAATACTTTTACGGTCTAATGACCGATTGGGACTTTGTCGTACAAAGGTAGCGAAAATCTGCGAGATGCTGTCTCGAAATACTATATTTTCTCGCTTGTTGTGAGATTCCTCCTATCTTTTTGAGGTGTCTCTCTGAATATATAGGGATAGAAAACAGTCGAAAGTGTCACTATAAAAGTTAAATCTCATCTTGCAGTGCCGATTTTTGAGATTCTTTAATCCAAATCGCACATTAGTTTCTGTACAGATTTCATTTGTTTGTTGAGCAGATGTGCTGTCGATGTGCGATGAGGCGTCAAAATCTATCACTTAATTGTCCTGCTGTTGTTTCCTCCACACTTCGTTTTTCTTCCTTCCCTTTCTTTTTTCCTCTCTGTTCTTTCTTCCTCCCCTTGATTTCCTTTGGGTTCATCTCCCTTGCCTTCTTTTTCATCTCCTTCCATCTTTTTGCTTCGATTTTCTTCTTCCCTCATTGCTCATCCCTCATCCCTTATATCCCTCATATCCCTCATATCCCTCATATCCCTCATATCCCTCATATCCCTCATTGCTCATAGTCTTTTCCTTTTTCTACAAGACTCTCTCGCGCACGCGTAGGTGCGCGCGCATTCCAACAGCAGTTTGTGTTTTTTGCTGTCACAAGTGTCACACGAAGTCTGTTTGCCCGTTTATTTACCCCTCGTTTTTCCATTCTTTTCCTTGATTTTTGAGAAGAAAAAAGGGCGAAAACATACGCTGTTGCTCCCTGTTTGTTAAAACTTATTTGCAGCCAAGACGTAATCGTTTGGTATATAACTGCTTATAAAGAGTAGTGTGACACTTGTGACAGCAAAAAACAAAAAACTCCTGTTATGTGCGCGTACATACGCGCGCGTAGAATGTCGATTATAGGATTTTTTACAAATCCTATTCTTGGTGTAGGATAGTCGATTCCCAATATGAGTTTTACGATGTGCCTTTGGACGTTTGGCAGCATCAAAGCGTTTGTGAAAAACAACCCGTTGTTTTCTGAAAAGTGACCCGTCATTTTCTAAAAAGTGACCCGTCGTTTTACAAGAAACGACCTGTCGTTTTTCAAGAAATAACTCGTCGTTTTTCTGGGATGAATGTCAAGAGAAAATTTAATCGTGCCCATCGGACAGTGAATGTTTAGAAAAGATGAAACAACGTAATAGAGAGTTGAGGCCATAAGCGAAAAATTGCCTTAAGGTAGTCGTTGAAAGGCTTAATGAAGTCTTACGAAATCTTAGCAAAGAGCTATAATTTGAGGACAAGTGGAAAATAAAAGGAGAGATATTTGGCGCGACAAGGGCAAAGTACTAATTTCGCTATAACAAAAACGGATTGCTATTGCAGATTGGCATTCTCAACTTAGGATTACCCTTTGATGTGATAGTGTTTCGTTGTTAAATACTTGCAAGTGATTCATTGTTTCACACAGAGTGGAGCTCTCTTTGTCTTTCTAGGCGACAATGCAGCGCAAAACTCTAAAACCTCTATTCATTATGAAGAAGATATTCACCCTCCTTGTCTTTTCTTCTTTCCTACTCACCACCAGCAATGTCGCCATGGCTTGTGCTCCTGTGGAAACGGTGAGCATCAGTAGTTCCGAAGAACAGACGAATGTGCAGACCCCAGCTAAATATGGCACTGGCGATGCGGAACTCATGGCGGATGTAGCCAAACTAATCAAATACCCCAAAGATTGTGATGAAAACGAAATTCAAGGGGTTGTGGTTGTTAGGTTTACCATCAGTGCCAAAGGCAAAGCAGGCGGTTTCAGTATCCTCAAATCGCTCCATCCTTCGGCAGATGCAGAAGCCATTCGCGCTGTGAAGGAACTGCCCAACAAGTGGAAGCCTGCGCTCGATAGCAAGGGAAAACCTGTGAGCAGCAACTTCGTCTTGCCCATTGTTTTCCGACTAAACTAAGCCGCGGAGCGTTCGCTCTCGATAACTCCAAGAATCATGACCTCACGTCTCTCGCTTCATCGACTCGTGCAATTCATTTCGCTCAGCATCATTGTGATGCTGAGCCTTTTGGGCGTGTGGCAGGTGCAGCGACTGCGTCATGAAGTGGCACTAGCTAACGAACGAGTGCCGAGTTGCTTGCAGAGTGCCGACGTGGTGGAGATGTTTGTCCGAACCAGTCGTCATCGTATCACGGACAACATGTATTTTTATCTGCCTGCGAGTCTCGAACTCTCCCACCTCATGAAGTTGCCCAACGCTTCGGACGAAGTGGCACTTGAGATGCAGCGCACGCTACATACCTCGATCGATTCGTGGTTGCCGCCCGATGCCGCCTTGCTCGACAGTCTGTTGCATGCCCATCTGATGCGTGAACAGCTCCCCATCAGTTATGAATTACGGAAAGTGGATTTGGTCAATGATAAAGTGACATTTCACGCCCTTCACACCCAGCAGTGGATGCCGTGGAGTAAAGATGAATTTCAACCCACTGCGCAGGACTTGGCAGACACGCTCTTTGTGAGCGATGACTATTCGCAAGCCTATGTGCTGCGCTATGAGTCGTGCTGGAAGGTGGTGTTGCGCAACGAAATTCCGAGTATTGTGGTCTTTCTCCTTTTTCTCTTCATCTCGATTGTGGTGCTGACATTGTTGCGTATGCGACAGCAGGAAGCGACTGCCACCACGCAGTTTGTGCGTAATCTCTCACACGAACTCAAGACTCCGATTGCTGTGGCGCAGGCTGCCCACGAAGCTTTGTTGGATTTTGGTGCCGATGCTGATGTGGGGCGAAGACAACAACTGCTGCGCACCTCACAGAGACAAATCGGACAACTGCAACGATTGGTCACTTCACTGCTTGATGCGCTGCGTCCTCAACCGCAGTGGCGTGCTCCACGCTATGAAGAACTGGAAGTGGAAGAACTGCTGCTGCAACTGCAAGATGAACACGAATTGGGACACGAGAAGCCTGTGAGTATCTTTCTAGAGGTGCAACCGAATGACTTGACCTTTTCGACCGATCGAATGATGCTACGCGATTTGCTCAACAACTTGATAGACAATGCTATCAAATACTCCAAAGAAGAAGCCGTGGTGGATATTCGAGCTTGGAGAGATGAGGCTGCACGTGTGTGCATCATTGAGGTGGCAGATCAAGGAGTGGGCATTGCAGCGCGCGATTTGCGCAAAGTATTCCGAAGGTTTTATCGAGTGGAGCAGGGAGATTTGCACACAGTGCGTGGATATGGGCTTGGGCTTTATCATGTGAACTGTCTAGTGCGGCAACTCGGTGGTCGTATCAGTGTGCAGAGTGAATTGGGGCAGAGAAGTTGTTTTCGTGTGGTGTTGCCGTTAAATTATGTCTGATGACCGATTTTGGTTAAAATATTCTCTAATTATGAAGAAATCTCACCTGCTCATTGTTGAAGATGATAGTGATCTAGCTGGTATCCTTCGTGATACGTTGCTCACTCTCGATTTTGCAGTGACTATAGCGTCTGATGGTGTTTCGGCACTGGAGGCTTATGCAGAAGAACGTCCTGATTTGTTGGTGACAGATGTGATGATGCCTGCGATGGATGGGTTTACACTGATAGAAAAATTGCGCCAATCGGATGAGCTATTGCCTATCATTGTGCTCACTGCGCGCACCGACACAGACGATGTGGTACATGGATTGCAACTCGGGGCAAATGACTATTTGCGAAAACCTTTTTCGATGCGCGAACTGGTGGCACGTATCCAAACTTTACTGAGACAGTTTCCTCCACAACAGGAAAGGCAGAATGAGAAGGGAGCAGTAACCGCGAATGCGCAAGAGGTGGGAGAAAAAATGAATGAGGTACAAAAAGAAAATGCGGAAAATGCAAGAAAAGCGTTGCGCTGTGGGAGTACTACACTCTATTCTTCTCGCGGATTGCTACAAGCTGCTGATGGGAGTGAGAAGCCCTTGACGCAACGTGAAGCCGAAATTTTGCGTCGACTTTTTGCACATCCCAACGAAATTGTGGAGCGACGTGATTTGTTGCTCGATTTATGGGGTAGCGATACGCCTTATAATGCTCGCTCCTTGCATGTTTTTGTTTCTCGTTTGCGCATAAAGCTGGCTTCTGATGTGAAGCTATTTTTGCGCAATGTGCATGGGCAAGGGTATCGCCTTGTGGTGGAGGAGAATTAAACCCAAACCGGTCATTAGACCGTAAAAATGCTATTGGTAACGGAAAACCTTACTTCCTGCCATTTTTCATTTTCTTGTTGGCATCTAGTTTCTCGTTTGTTCTCGACGTAGCCCGCTACGCCTTCGAACTTACAACCAACCATTTGCTCAACAAAAAAAGAAATCTGTTCAGCATCTAATGACTGATTTGGGTTAAAAGGGCAGAGGATAGGGAAAATGTGGCGTTTTTTTTGTAACTTTGCGCCATTGTCTGAGCAGGGAATCGTACTGCGAAAGACGAATGATGTTGAACGTCCACTGAATCTCTCACATTTCTCGCTTTATGTTACAAAGATGGTCCTCTATTTTGCAAATCTTGAAGACTACAGTTCCTGCAAATACCTACGCGATGTTTGTGGAACCGATGAACTATAGTGAAGAGGGGCAAAATATAGCCGTTTTTGAAGTGCCCACTTCGGCTTTTCGCGAAACGATGCTGAAGGCGATGGGCAAGCAACTGCAAGAAGCCATGGCCACGGTGTGGGGACAAATCCCTCATGTGAAGTGGGTGTATAGAGATATGGTGACGAACAATGCCAACTCAGGACAGGTGTTGGTGTTCTCTGGGAAGCCCTCGAATCCATCGATTTCGCAACCCATAGCGCAATTGACTCCTGTGGCAAAACCCACCCATTTTGAGTCGCATCTCATTGAAGCTTACACCTTTGACAGTTATTGTGAGGGCATTAGTAATCGTGCAGCCGTGAATATGGCGCGCGCCATGGCGGAAAATCCCGACGCGCAAACTTTCAATCCCTTCTTTCTTTATGGACCATCGGGCGTGGGCAAAACCCACTTGGTGAATGCTGTGGGCAATGCTGTGCGCGCGCAATTTCCAGAGCGAAGGGTGCTCTTTGTGTCGGCACGCAATTTCCAAGTGCAGTATGCTGACGCGGCAATGGCCGACCGCAACAATAGAAATTCTACCGCCATCAACAGTTTTATCCACTTCTACCAAAGCATTGATATGCTCATCATCGACGATTTCCAAGAAATCAGCGGTGAGAAGACGTTGAAGGCCTTTTTCCATATTTTCAATCACCTGCATGCCAATGGGCGCAAGATGTTGTTCACCTGCGACCGTTCGCCAGCAGAATTAAAAGGACTGGAAGACCGTATTCTTTCGCGTTTGCGTTGGGGTATCACCTTGCCATTAGAGCAACCCGACCGGACGTTGCGCAAAGACATCATATTGTGCAAACTGCGCCGCGACAAAGTGGAGGGTTTTCCTATGGAAGTGGTGGACTATTTGGCAGAAGTGGTGTCGGAAAATGCGCGTGAACTCTATGGGATGGTCAATTCCATCATGGCAGAATCGATGAAGACGAGCGACACACAAATCACCATTGAGATGGCGCAGCGTGTGGTGCCCCGCATTGTGAATCAAGCGCGCAAAGAACTCAGTTTTTGTGAGATTTTGGAAATGGTGTGCGAAAACTACGGGGTGAAAGCCAAGGATGTTTGTTCCAAATCGCGCAAGGGCAACATCGCGTCTGTGCGACACATTGTGTGCTATTTGGGACAAAAGTTTACCGAGGTGTCTTTGTCGCAAATCGGTCGTGAATTGGGGGGAAGAGATCACTCCACAATTTTGCACAGTTGCAAAAAGATAGAGCGACAGTTTGCCACAGACGCTACTTTCCGTGAGGAAATAGAAAACATAGAATTGACCCTTCGCAAACAATGACCGATTTGGGCTAAATGGTTGGAGAAAATTTCTCAAGAAAATGGAGAAATCTGCTCCAATTTGCATAATTTATCGTTGGCGATAGGTACATTCTCTCTTGAATGTTGTAATTTTACGCACACAATCAACACAATATGAAACAAAGAATCTTTTTCCGTTTGCTCCTTTTGTTGGTGCTGGGCGTGGTGAGTCAGGGCGCCTTTGCTCAACACACGAAAAAAATAGTGATGAGATGCTATGACGAATATGGCACTTATCTGCTCACCGATTCCATCGTTCAACCCCAGGAGTCGTGCTTTTTCTTGGTTCCTCCGAAGATACCTTTTTATGTGAGTAAAACTTATGATCAGAAGGGCTCTAATGCTTGTTTGACGGAGAGCGAACTCATCGTGGAATATCAAACAGATGCTTTCACGGGCTTTGATTCGCTCACGGAGCAACGTCTAGAAATTGCTGAGAAGATGAGTTTTGTGCTCACGGAACAACGCGATGGTGTGTCTTATCTTTGGTCGGTGAAGAGCGGTAGTAGGGCTTTGTCGTTGGTGCCACTGGCAAAGGCAACGCATAGTCCTGAGGAGACGTGGATTTTTGAAAAAGATTATCTGGGATGGAAAATCCAGAATCAAACAACTGAGATGTATCTCAAGTTGGCTGATGACGGCACCTTAACTGTGAGCGATGATGCTGTTTATTTTGCGATGGAAATGAGCAAAGTGACCGGTGAAGCGTGGAAAATCACAGATGTGGAAACGAAACGCAGCTATAGTTTTGTGCCTAGACGCTATGCCGTGCGACCTTATTACAAACTGTCGCAGTTGTTTGTGGATGACAAAGACAGCACCATTGCAGCAGACCAAGAGTTGTTGGTGAGAGCCGGAACTGATGTCACGCTGCCGAAAACAAACTTGGAGAAGTTCAGTTTCAAATCTTGGCAACTTGATGACGAACCTCGAGCTGCTGAAGAGACTGTGCTCAACATGACGAAGAGCCACACGCTGAAGTCGGTGTATGGTCGTGTTGCTGCTTTGTCGGCTGTGCGTGCTGCACAACAAGCGTCTGCTCCAGTGGATTTGAGTGGCCGCAGAGTGAGCAAGCAGTACAGAGGATGGGTCATTCAGAATGGACACATCAGTTGGCAATAAGCATAGGGGCTAACAAGAAAACGATAGTGGACAGGAAGTTAGCTTTAGTCTAATGACCGATTGAGGTTTAACCCATGGAAGATGGCAAAGGCCGTGATGCAGAAGAGTGCGTCACGGCCTTTGTGGTGGTAGAGAGTTAGCAAAAGAATGAAAGATGACAGGAAGTTGTCTTCTCCACAACAAACTTTACTATAACGGTCTGATGACCGATTGGGGATTATTCGTTAGATGAGCGCAAGATGAGTTGCAGGTGCTGCACTTTGGTGCGTGCTTGCAACCATTGGAGTAAACGTGTCTTTTCGCTTTCAGAGAAACGTCCGCTGTGACTGACGACTGCGAGCACCATGGGAGGGTTTGAAGTCTGAGGAGTGTCAGAAGAGTGGGTGACAGTGGTGGAGAGACTGTCAGCGCGCACTTCGAGTGTTTGCGATAAACTGATGGAGCGGATGTTGGGCCACAAGGTTTGGATTTCTCCAATGATGCTGCGACTCATTGTTTCATATTGCGTGTAGGACTGGAGTTGCGCTTCAAGGTTTTGGATGCGCGAGGCTTGTTCCACTATTCGCTTGTTGTTTTCTGGTGCAGCGGACAGTCGATTGTTGGCATTTGCCAAGAGGAGAAGACTGTCGGATTGTGCTCCTTGGAAAATGCGCAGTTTGTAGTCCTCTAAACCATAGTCTTTCAGTTGAGTTTGTGCTAGGTCGATGTCGTGGTTGGAGATGTTGTTACCCACAGCCACCACATAGAGTTGCTTCTTTTGGCTATCTCTTTGGTGAGAAACGATTTGCGTGCCAGGGAAGTGGAGTTCGTGTTTGATGAATTTAGCAATGTTGTTGTCCACGACGCTGTCGCGAATGATGCGCACGGTCATCACTGTGGCTGGAATCATGGTGACAAAAACTAGCGCAATGATGGTGCGGTTGACGACTTTCATGCGCTCCTTGCTCACCGTTGTTTTGGGACGAAAACGGAGCATGCGCACTCCAATGTAGGTGGAGAGGGCAATGAAGACGGTGTTGATGAAAAACAAATAGAAAGCTCCGAAGAAAAATGACCATTCTCCCATGGCAAGTCCGTAGCCTGCAGTGCAGAGTGGGGGCATCAAGGCAGTGGCAATGGCTACTCCGGGGATCACGTTGCCTTTGCCGCGTGTGGAAAGAGCAAGAATGCCAGCTGCGCCACCGAAGAGCGCAATGAGTACGTCGTAGAGCGTGGGAGAAGTGCGTGCTAGGAGTTCAGATTGAGCTTCGGTGAGGGGAGAAATGGAGAAATATAACATCGCGGTGAGCACGCTGATGACCGTGGCGATGAGATAGTTTTTGATAGAATTTTTGAGCAAGGGCAAATCTCCGATGCCAATGGCTAATCCCATGCCAATGATGGGTCCCATCAAGGGAGAAATGAGCATGGCACCGATGATGACGGCCGTGGAATTGACGTTGAGTCCTAAGGAAGCGATGAGAATGGCAAAAATCAATACCCACAAATTGGTGCCACGAAAGGTGACTCCGCTACTAATTTGGTCGATGGTTTCCGCTTCGTATGATTTGTCGGGAAGCGCATCAAAATAGTGCTTAAGGGTTTGCCACAATGTTTGAGGAAGGGGAGAAGACATGTTTCAGAAAAGTGTAGATGTGTTGATGCTACTTGAAATAACAAAATGAAAGTCGATGAAGGAAGAACTAGAAGTTAGTTGGATTCTTCCATTTTATAATAGCAGCAGGGGCTATCTATGCAGATATAGTAGCTCCTGCTGAAAGTTGGGTGCAATATGCGAGACTTGTGTAGAAGGTGTTTAGAACGACAAACCAAATCCGATGTGTGGCACGAGGGCTGGGTGGTCGCTCACCGTGTGTTTGATGCCTTCAATACCAGACAGATAGGCAAGACCTATGCGGAAGAACAAGCCTTCGGGAGCTTGATAGCGGTAGCTCATTCTAAAGCAGCAGAAATAGCCAAATTTTCCTTGGTATTGTTGCTGTTCTATGGGATATTCACCTGGAGCCTTGGAAGGAGTAGGGTAACCGTATAAGAAATCATATGAGTTAGTCTGATTTTGATAGTAACCTAAATTGAGCCCGGCACCAACGTCAAAGAAGTGTTTTTTACCTCCCATAATGGCGTTGATTTCGAGAGGTACAGATACACCTTCGCTCAAATAAGTGCCGTTAGACCAAAAGGAGAAAGGAGAGCCTGCGCCACCATAACCTAAACCAACGGAATAACCGAGTCCGCGATTGCCGTGAAAGCGAGAGTCGTAGCAAACAGAGAAGCTATTGGACGTTGCACCGTACTCCGCGAAGACTGCGCGTTGTTTTTTTTCTGCTGCCAAAGGGAGAGTGGCAAATAGCATGATCAAGAAACCTAAGAAGGATTTCATAGTTCGAAGTGTTTTAGAGGAAAATGATTGACAACGGTGTCGCATACTGCAGAAATGCGTTTTTGAAACGAGGCAATGAAGTTTGTCGTTGAAACCTTTCATTGAAGCTTCTCAATGAAATAATTGAATGAAGCTTCTTAATGCAAGGCGCAATGTGAAAAAGCAGCGTGCGAACTATGCTTGTTGTATTTGTTTAGAATGAGTAGCCCACTGCTACAAAGGGTTGAAAACCCCACATTTCAGTCTTACTGTCGCTGTGTTGAACTCCATTAGCAGTTAAACCAGCACGCACAATGAAACCATTGGAATTTTGATAGCGATAAGCAAGACTTAAAGTGACATAATTCACAAAGTCAGTGGACGAGCTTTTAATAAACTGGCTAATAGCTGGATTAGTTTGAGTATTAGTGGAGGAGTAAGTTGCGCGTGTGTGGAAAAAACAGGGCACAACACCGATGCCAGATTCAAAAAAGTGGTTTTTCTTTCCCACGAGATAATACATTCTCAAAGGCAAAGAGTAAAGATTTTGTTGTGTCAGGCGGGAATTGTCCAGCACGTTGTTTGCATATCCCAAACCAACATTGTATCCCCATTTGGATTTGGCAGAAAGGCGCGAATCAAAGTGGACTGAATAACCAAAGGATGCGCCGTTGAATTCGCCATAGACCGCACGCTGCTGAGCAGACAGTCCGAGTGCTGCCATAGAGAAAGCGAAAAGAAGAAATAATCTATTCATTGAATAATGATTTTAAGGAACATAATAAAGGGGTATAGCCTATTACTATATGAAGTTGAGGAGTAATATCTTCTGGAAAAGACTACCATCGAGTACTTTTCTGAAAGCTCCCTCCAAATTTGGTACAAAAGTATAACATTTTTGGTGAAATCGTACAGATTACCGCTGTTTTTTTCTCAAAACTGACGATAATACAGGCTTTTTGCGGATATGAGTTGGAGAATAGCAGTCAAAGTTGTAAATTTGTAGGCATATATTTATATATGAATGAGGAACATTCTTCGAAGAAAGCCTGCAAAAGGACACCACAACGGTTGGAAATGCCGTAAAGAATTCTCCTTCGCGCTTCCTTTTTCGCGGATGTCCCTTGCACAAGGTCGCATAGCAGAAATATGCTGCAACCATAAAGACAAACCTCAGTAGACAATTGAAATAATTCAATCCTCCTCAATGAAAAAATCGCTCCTTTTCCTCCTCCTCTTTGTGATGCACCTCGTGGCGGGTGCGCAAAATCCCTTTGAAGGTCCTAAACGCGAGATGCGCGGTGCCTGGATTCAGTGTGTCAATGGTCAGTTTCAAGGCATGAGCAGAGAGCAGATGCAAGCCAATCTCACTCATCAGCTCGATGTGCTGCAAGCTTGTGGCATCAATGCGGTGATGTTTCAAGTACGTGCCGAAGCCGATGCACTTTATCAGAGTCCGTTTGAACCTTGGAGCAAATTCCTCACAGGACAACAAGGTCGCAACCCAGGTTGGGATCCTTTGGCTTGGATGATTGATCAATGTCACTATCGTGGCATGGAGTTGCACGCATGGATTAATCCCTTTCGTGCGAAGACAAAAGGTACGAACGAATTGGCTACTACGCACCCTTATTTCAAAAATCCTGAACGCTTCCTTCGCTATGATGGATTGTTGATTTTTGATCCTGGTGTGATGGAAAATCAGCGCTACATTTGCGAAGTCGCAGCCGACATCGTGCGCCGCTATGACGTAGATGGTTTGCACATCGACGACTATTTCTACCCCTATCCAGCAGCGGGGCAAGTGATTCAAGATGATGCCACTTATCAAGCCAATCGCAATGGCATTCAAGACAAAGCAGAGTGGCGCAGATATAATGTGAACACCTTTGTGAAGATGCTCTACAACACAGTGCACAGCGTGAAACCGTGGGTGAAATTTGGGGTTTCTCCCTTCGGCATCTATCATAACCTCACGGCTGGAAGCAACATTCCAGGAAGCGAAACGCGCGGTTTGCAAAACTATGACGACCTTTATGCCGATGTGCTCTATTGGGTGAACCAAGGTTGGGTGGACTATGTGGTGCCACAACTCTATTGGGAAATCGGACATAAGACAGCCGACTACGATCGTTTGATTCGTTGGTGGTCGCGCCACACCAATGGTCGTCCCTTGATTATTGGTCAAGATGTGGAGCGTACGGTGAGAGCACGCGATCTCAACAACCCCACGGTCAATCAGATGGCGGCAAAGTTTGAGTTGCAACGTAATCTCCCTAACGTGGCGGGTAGTTGCTTGTGGTATTCCGCAGCTGTGGTGCGCAATGAAGGTAATTTTGCCTATGAACTGCAAAACAACTACCACCTCACTCCTGCGCTTCAGCCACTTATGCCCTTTATCGACGATAAAGCTCCGAAGAAACCACGCAAGGTGAAGAAACTTTGGATGCCCGATGGCTATTATCTTTTCTGGACAGCTCCCAAGGCAAAAACTGAAATGGACGATGCCAAACGCTATGTCATCTATTGTTTTGAAAAAGGCGAGAAAATCGATTTGAATTCTTCGACACACATCATCACCATCACCGACCAAATGATGTATAAACTCCCTTATCAGTTTGGTAAGGAAAAATACACCTACGTGGTGACGGCTCTCGACCGCCTGCAAAATGAGTCGAAACCCGTGAAGGTGAAAGTGAAACTTTAAAGATTGCCAGCAATCCGTGTGGTTTTCAGAAAGAGTCATTCGGCTTCTTCGCAGAATTCGTTCAGCTTTTTCTGAAAAATCGTTCACTTTAGACTAGGAATCCGTTTGGCTTCTTCGCAGAATCCGTTCGTCTTTTCCAATCTTCGCGCTTCCCTTCGTGCAAAGACGAAACAAAGGGAATCAATACAGCCTTTCGTAGAACATATCCATAACATTGTCGCAGATGAAAGTACTCAAATTTGGTGGGTCGTCCGTGGCCACACCCGAAGCTATTGAGCAAGTTCGAAATATCGTAGAACACACCGCTTCTCCTATGGTGATTGTGGTGTCTGCGTTGGGAGGAGTAACCGATCAACTCATCGCTCTCTCACACGACGCCACCAAAGGTGACGACAAATACCTTGTCGCGTTGGAACAACTCCATCAGCGTCATTGCGATATGGTGCAGGCTGTGGTGGAAAAAGCCGAACAACCCGCTTTGTTGGAACTCGTCAATCGCCGTTTCCGCGAACTTTCTAGTTTACTGCAAGGCATTAGTTTGATTCAAGAATTGCCGCCTCGCATAGCCGATACCATTGTGGCTTACGGCGAATTGTTGTCATCAGCGATTGTGGCACGCGCCATCGACAAAGCCATCTACATTGATGCACAAAAAATCATCAAAACACGCAGGGAAGGCGCACGCCACACCGTAGATTTCACTGCCACCCACGCAGCGATTGCACAAAATATGCACGCGTTGCCGCAAATCACAGTTGTGGGAGGATTCATTGCTAGTGATGCACAAACAGGACATACCACTAATCTCGGAAGAGGAGGTTCTGACTACACGGCTGCCATCATTGCGGCTGCACTCGGAGCAGAGGTTTTGGAAATTTGGACAGATGTTGATGGATTTATGACTGCCGATCCAAGAGTGATTCCAACGGCTTTCACCATCGACGAACTCACCTACGAAGAAGCCACAGAATTGTGTAATTTCGGAGCAAAAGTCATTTATCCACCCACCATTTTCCCCGTGTGCAAGGCCGGTATTCCCATCCTTGTGCGCAACACGTTCAACCCCACCGGACGCCACACGGTGATTCGCCAAGAAGCTGCACCTGGAGATCGTCTCATTCGCGGCATTTCCTCCATCAGTCAAACAGCACTCGTCACGGTGAGCGGTATGTCTATGGTAGGTGTCGTAGGGGTGAATCAACGCATCTTCTCTTGTCTTTCTCAAGGAGGAGTGAGCGTGTTTATGGTGGCGCAATCCACTTCCGAAACATCCACTTCGCTCGCAGTCACCCCCTCCCAAGCTGCACAAGCTTGCGCCATCCTTGACCGCGAATTTGCTAATGAGATAGAAGCTGGTGCTATGAATCACGCACAGTGCAACAATGATTTGGCAACAGTAGCGATTGTGGGACAAAACCTCCGCCACCACACAGGCACAGTAGGTAGACTTTTCTCCGTGTTGGGAAGAAATGGTATTGGGGTCAATGCCATCGCCTTGGGTGCGCTCGAATTGAGTGTGTCGCTCGTCATTGCGCAGTCGCAGTTGCGCAAAGCAATAGGCGTGTTGCACGATAGTTTCTTCATGGGCAATTGCGAAGAACTCAATCTTTTCCTCTGCGGAGTTGGCACAGTGGGGAGTCAACTCATTGCGCAACTCGAATCGCAGGCTGAAACGCTGCGACAAGAACGCGGCATCAAAATCAACCTCGTGGGGGTTGGTGGACGCTCTTCCGCAGTCTTTGCGCGCGAAGGCTTAGACACCGCGCACTATCGCGAATTGTTGGAAAACGCTTCCGAGACGGGCGGCATCGAAACGATGATAGCGCAAATCGAAGCGATGAATATGTTCAATTCCGTCTTCGTGGATTGCACCGCTTCAGCCGAAGTGGCAAAGCATTATGCCCGTTTGTTGGAACATCACGTCAATGTCGTCACAGCCAATAAAATAGCTGCTTCTGGAGCGTATGATAATTATCAGCATCTCAAGACACTCGCGCGCCAACGAGGGGTGAAATTTCTCTATGAAACCAATGTCGGCGCTGGATTACCCATCATTCGCACGATTGATGATTTAATGGCTTCGGGCGATAAAATAAAAAGCATTGAAGCTGTGCTCTCGGGCACACTCAACTATGTGTTCAATACGATTTCGGCGGAAGTTTCTTTCTCGCAAGCCGTGAAAAAGGCGCAGGAGGAAGGGTATAGCGAACCCGATCCGCGCGTAGATTTGAGTGGAATTGACGTAGTGCGTAAACTCACCATCTTAGCGCGCGAAAGCGGCTATCGTGTGGAAAGTTGCGACATAGCCACCGAGCATTTCTTGCCTGAAGCATTGTTTGATTCCACGCTCGAAGATTTTTGGACACAACTTCCCACGCTCGATGCGCATTTTGAAAAAGAACGTCAACGTCTAGCGCGCGAAAACAAATGTTGGCGCTTTGTTGCCGAGTGGCACGAAGGAAGAGGAAAAGTCGGACTCAAGGAAGTGAGCCAAGAACATCCATTGTATCATTTGGAAGGTTCCAACAACATCCTTTGTCTCACCACCGAACGCTACGACACCCCTATGATCATTCGTGGTTATGGTGCAGGAGCAGCCGTCACCGCCGCTGGCGTCTTTGCCGATGTGATGCGCATTGCTCACCTTTAATTCCACGAGCCATGAAGTGTGGCTATCCTTCCACGATGATTTCCATTTCATTTATATGTCCGCATGAGAACGTAAGTTTTGATGTGGACATATTGTTGGGAGAGTCACCCTCCTTTGCGTGAATAGTAAGTAGTATATGAGGGATAGAGTAGAATAGTGCGTATCGTGCGAAAAATAGAGAGTCTGACTCACATAACAAAGGGAATAACATCCCCACTGTTCCAATGAAATGTGTTTTTCGACTTAAGAGGCACATATCCCCTTTAAGCAGAATCTTCCTCTACGTATTTCAACAGAACATCATTAGATATATGCACTTCTTTTGATTCCCATTCGTACCCCTTTCGCAGTATTCTAAGAACTTCATCAGCATATCCCACAATGTCACAACTCATCATTCAAGGCATAGACTTTGACGAACACACCGCTCTTCCTTTTGCGGAGAGTGGTCCGCAAGCAGGGTTCCCTTCGCCGGTAGCTTCGCAATATCAAGAGAAAATAGATTTGAACCGAGAACTTGTTTCTCATCCCGAAAGCACATTCTATGCGCGAGTGGTGGGAGATTCGATGATAGACGCCAACATCTATGCAGGCGACATCTTAGTGGTCGACCGCTCTCTTGATTTTCAAAATGGAGACATCGCCGTGTGCATCGTTGACGACGAATTCACGGTGAAGCACATCTTTGTGGAGAAAGATTACGTGCGACTGGTGCCGGCTAACGACCTCTATCCCGAATTGCGCATTGAGGGCGACCAACAATTTAGTGTGTGGGGTGTGGTGACACACGTCATTCACGCCGTGCGCAGAGAAGTGAGTCATAAACCAACCAGGACTAAGAATTCTTCCGCGATATAGCATGATAGGCGTCATCGATTGCAATAATTTTTTCGTTTCGTGTGAGCGCGTGTTTCGTCCGCGCCTACTAGGAAAACCCGTTGTGGTGCTATCCAACAACGATGGGTGCGTCATTGCGCGGAGCAACGAAGCCAAAGCCTTGGGTATCGCTATGGGAGCACCCTACTTCAAAGTGAAGCATCATTGTCAGCAGAATGGATTGCTGGTATGTTCTGCCAACCATACGCTCTATAGCGATATGTCGCAACGAGTGATGAAAATCATTGCTCAATATGCCACGCGTATGGAACAATATAGTGTGGATGAAGCATTTGTAGATTTTAGTGGACTCACCAATCTTGCAGAACTCACTCAGGCGATGGTGCAGCGCATCAAGCAGTGCACCGGCATCCCAGTGAGCATTGGCATTGCTCCCAACAAAACATTGGCGAAAATAGCCAGTCGATTTGCGAAGAAATATCCAGGTTATCGCAGTTGTTGTTTCATTGACACCGATGAAAAACGCGTGAAAGCCTTGCAACTCACGGCTATAGAAGATGTGTGGGGAGTGGGACGGAAAACTTACGCCAAATTAACCGCTGGAGGAGTGAAGACGGCTCACGACTTTGCGCAATGGGGAGTGACTCGGGTGAGAAATTGTTTTCACAAACTCGGGGAACAAACTTGGCGCGAACTCAACGGCAAGCATATTTTAGACCTCGAAACACCTGCTGCACGACAAAGTTTGCAGCACACCCGCACTTTCAAACATCCCATCACCGATGCAGCAACATTGCACAGTCTTTTGGTAGACTTTGCCGTGCAAGTGGGCATAAAGTTGCGCAAAGAACGCTCTGCCGCCTTGCAGATTTGTGTATTTGTGGCGACCGACCGATTTTCCACCCAACAACCTTATGTGAGTCGCCTTTCCTATCATCGTTTTGAAGTGGCCACTGCCGATGCGCGCGAGTTGGCAGCAGCCGTAGGCGAATGTCTCAGTTCGTTGCAACTAAACGGATTGCCCGTGAAGCGCGCTGGAGTGGGTGCTTCGCTCATTGAGCACAACGCAGTGCAAGGGGCTTTGTTTGACACCATCGACCGCGACAAACAGCAACGTCTCCAAGCTGCGGTGGACAATCTGCATGCTGTGATAGGAGAACACTCCTTGCGTTTGGCTTCGCAAAGCGATCCCTCTTCCGTGGTGGCTTCAGCACATCGTTCCCCACACTACACCACGCGCTTGAGCGATGTGATAGAGGTGAAATGATGATGAATAACGATGCAAGAAAATCGTTCGTAAACCTATATATATGCGCGGAAATTATTACCTTTGTCCTATAATTTTCAGAAAACCTCAATGAAAACAACCTTATTATCAACTTTATTGGCTTGTGCTTTGTTTGGCACATCTCAAGCACAAGCTCAACAGTTTGTCAATCTGACTCCCACTCCCAAGGAGATGCGTGTGGAAAGGGGTACTTATCGTCTGCCTGCACAATTCACCATTGGGGGTGCGCAACTCCCCGATAGCATCAAAAGTGAAGTCAATAAGTTTATTGGCGACTTCAACGAATCTGCCAGCGGTTGTACGGCTTCTTTTTCCAACAAAACTGAAGGTGCGGCGCTCGTGTTGGTGCACAATAAGGCTCTTTATGCTACACTTGGACAAGAGGGCTACAAACTTTCGGTGACTGCTAATGGCATTCGACTGGAAAGTGCCACCACAACAGGTTTCTTCTATGGATTCACTAGTTTGAAAAAACTGCTTCCTGCTTGTGTGGCTGCTGGAGTGAAGGACGAAAAAGTGACCACATACGAATTGCCTTTGGTACAAATCACCGACAGACCTCGATTCCCTTATCGCGGTTTTATGCTCGACGTGGCACGCCACTTCTTCAGTGTGCAAGAGGTGAAGAAGATGCTCGATGTGATGGCGATTTACAAGCTCAATAAGTTCCATTTTCACTTGACAGAAGACCAAGGTTGGCGTTGGGAGGTGAAGAAATATCCCAAACTCACGAAGGTGGGTGCGGTGGCTTCCAACACCTATGTAACGTCAATGGAGCACGGTGCTTACTGGACAAACCAACAATATGGTCCCTATTTCTATACTCGTGAGGATTTGAAAGAAATCGTGGCGTATGCGGCATCTAAGCATATTGAGGTTATTCCCGAGATAGATATGCCTGGTCACTTCTCCGCAGCGATGGCGGCTTATCCCGAGTTTTCGTGCAATCCCGATGGAGTGCACCGCGTGGAAACCTGGGGCGGTGTCTTCACCGATGTGTTGAACGTGGCAAATCCTAAGGCGGTGCGCTTCGTGAAAGATATTCTCGATGAGTTAATGGCGATTTTTCCCTCGAAAAATGTGCACATCGGGGGTGACGAATGCCCCACCACGGCTTGGGAACACAATGCAGAGTGTCAAGCGATGTACAAAAAGTTGAACCTTACGAGCTACCGCCAGTTGCAAACGCACTTCATCGCAGAGATTACGGATTATCTGAAAAGCAAAGGACGCAAAATTTCGGTGTGGAACGAGACCGTGACAGAAAAGGGGGCGGATCTCCAACTGATGAAGAAGACCGGCGCAACGGTGTATTGCTGGGTGCCTGCTCGCGAGGGCGCGAAGATAGCCAATAGTTTGGGACTTCCTAGCATCTACACGGTTTATGGTCCTTATTATATCAACCGCGCACCTCGCAAGGATGGTTGGATGAAGACACTCCCCGGCAATGGTAGCGATCATCTCAAAGCGACTTATGAGGAACAACCCACAGACTTCTCACACTCCATCGGTGTGCAGGGCACATTCTGGACAGAACACGTGGCGACTCCCGATGTGATGGAATTCCTCGCCTTACCTCGTTTGATTGCCGTGGGTGAAGCCGGTTGGACACCTCAATCGAAGAAGAATTTCAACTCGTTTGTGCAGCGTATGCGCGCCGACACAACAATGCTCAATTATGGTGGTTACAGCTACGACCGTGCTTATTTGAATGAAAATAAAGCTCCTACAATGGGAAATAACACCGTGGCTACTCCTGACGCGCTCCCCAAAAACGGACAAATCTACGTGGTGCGCAACACGGTGGAAGGACACACTGGTGCAATGCTGGCTGATGCTGGACAGCAACAAGGGCTTGTTCACACGAATTCTGCTCAAAACTCCAATAACGGTTGGGAAGTGCTGAATGCTTCTGCCTTCGACACCAAGGGAGGCACGATGACCGTGCAGCTCCGCAACGTGACAACTCAGCGTTTTGTGGGACAACCTGAAACGCAAAAGGTGAATCGCTTTGGATTCCCCGTGTTAATGTCAAAAACTCCTGCGAAGATTACCCTCACTTATGCACCCAAAACGAAGGATTTCACCCTCGCTTCGGGTGGTAAATTCCTCTTCCCCGTGTCGGCTTCTGCTCCTCAATTGCAAGGTCGCGTGTCTTCGGGTAGCGGTGTGGGCGGTGACAATGCCGTGCGTCCACAAGGCACAGGTTGGGAATTTGTTCCTGCTCGTGCAGTGACTTATCGTTGTGTCACGACTGATGGCAAAGAATTACAAACTATCACGGAATATATACCCACCGATGCTACGCAAGTGACGGTGCCTCAGTTCAAAGGATACAAGGTGAAAGGGGAAGTTCCCCAACTCCAACAAGGCAACGAAGCGCAAACCTTCACGATTGTCTACAAAAAGTCGAAGCACCTGGTTTTTCTAGACGCCATCAATGACGACGGCACGTTGTTGGCACAAGATACTATTGCCGTACCCGTGGGGGAGAGCGTGGTGATTCGCGCCCCCAAAATCGACTTTTTCAGTCTGAAAGATTTTCCTGAAGAGGGAATCCAACTTACGCCCACAGACGATGTGCATCGTACTATTGTCTATACCACTTCAGCGTTGCTCGGTGTGAAAGCTGTGGCAACTCCGCTGAAGGAATTGAAAGACGGACAGCAGGTGCTCATCTATGACTTCTCCACCAAAGACCCTACTCGTGCTGGTTTCCGCAATGTGGCAAGCATCTCTGGCAGAGTGTTGCAAGGCGGTCTCAACAATGGGAAAGCCTCTCCACAGTTTGTGTGGAAGGTGCAGAAGAAAGGCAGTCGCTGGCAGTTTTTTCACCCCGCAACAGGGTTCTTTATGCCTGAGCTTAACCAGAGCAAAGAGGTGATTGTTGCCAAAGAAGCCGGACAATTCAGTGCTTCTCGCAATGCTGACGGAACGTGGAAGGTGCAAGGCACGAACGGCCAATACTGGGATGGGGTAGAAGGAGGAATGACAGGTTGGTACACCTATGGTCATCCCTATCAATTCTACACTTTTGTGGCAGCTCCCTACTTCCGTGTCACGGTGCGCTATGTGGATACGGCAGGGAAAAGCGTTCTACCCACTGAGCAAAGCATCGTACCTGCTGGAAGTGAGGTGACGGTTGTGGCTCCCGAACTCAAAAGTTTGAAGTGGAAAGAAAACACCACAACGCTGAGCGATCTTCACCGCATAGATGCGCACGGAGAAATCACCGTGGTGTATGAGAAAGCCACCGGCATCAGCGCAATTCCCTCATCACCTTCTTCAACGCAAACATTGTCTACCTACGATCTTCAAGGTCGCCGTGTGGAAGAAACTCACCACGGTCTGTTCATCGTCAATGGTCATAAATTGTTGAAGCCTTGAACCCAAATCGGTCATTATATCCTGAACATTTTTCATTGGGTTGAGCAGATGGTTGGTTGTGAGTTCAAAGGCGTAGCGGGCTACGTCAAGAACAAATAAGCAACAAGATGCCAACAAGGAAATGGAAGATGACAGGAAGTCGTCTTTTCCATTGCCACTAGCATTGTATAGTCTAACGACCGATTGAGGTTTAGGAATAAGTGTTCCTTTGCTTCCTGGCATCAAGGAGCAGGAGAAACACGTAGATAGAATTGTTTTGATGCCGTTCTATAAATATATGAGTTGATAGAAGTTAAAAACGTGCGGGTTGAGTGATAAAATCTGTTGTAATGTTTGTGAAGAGCGCAAACAGCCATCGTTTCGTGCATTTCTTTGGCCACAATGACTCGTAGTCGGTTTCCTCCTCGCGTGCACGAGCGCGCGCCTTCCAACAGCAATTTAGTTTTTTTGCTGTCACAAGTGTCACACTAGGGGTGAAAAAGGAGTGAGAGAAAAACGATCATCAGGGAAAAACGAAGGGATGAAAAGCCTGTTTTTCGCTTTTGTTCTATCAAAAAATGAAGGGAGAAATTAATTGAATGTTAAAATATATCTATATGGATTGCAATGGGCTGAAATATAGTAAGTTGTAAAAATAGTGTGACACTTGTGACAGCAAAAACAATAAAACTCCTGTACTGTGCGCGTACGCGTACGCGTACGCGCGAGAGAGATGGATTATAGGTATTTTTACAATTCAGATTCACTATTTTCGATGGGGGATTCTTGGGAGTTCAATTTCACCTCCTGTGTGTTAGTAAAAAACGACGTGTCGTTTTATGGAAAGTGACGTGTCGTTTTATGGAAAACGACGTGTTGTTTTATGGGAAATGACGTGTCGTTTTATGGAAAGTGACGTGTTGTTTTATGGAAAACGACGTGTTGTTTAATGGGAAATGACGTGTCGTTTTAGGTCAATAGGTCAAATTGCAGGCTGAGATACCGTGTAAAGTGTTGAATATGTTACCTTTGCATAAGGTTCAAAATCTCAAAACAAGGTGTTATGAAAGAGTAAATGCCCTTGTTGTGACTCAACACAGACAAAGTACCATCAAAATTTCCTGCAATTTGACCTATACGCCGAAATTTATTGTTATATTTGCATTGTCTTTAACTATTAACCAACGTAAGCCCATGAAACGCTTTCTTTTTCTCCCTTTGTGGCTGATTTTATGCTGCTACTGTTGCATTTGCAATGCGCAAACTTCCTTACCTACCAATGCGATTAAGATAGGAAAATGTGTGGTACGAGGTAAAGTGCCTGCAATGCTCGCCATGAAGTCAAGTTTAACCGTGGTGTGTAACAATTTCTTTGTCTCTAATGCTGACATTTATGATTTAAGTATTGACGCTGAGGGCAATGTAAGTGGAGAGGTTCCTATACATTCGCTTTATGCGCATGCTGGTGTGTTGCTAAATGTAGATGATACCCAGAAACAAGAGATAGTTTTGCTTTCGCAAAATGATACTTTGAGAGTTTGGGTAGATAATCAAAAGAAATTGAAGGTAGAGGGGGCAAGATGTTCTTCTGTTTTTAAGAGTTACGATTGGTTGTACTTTGTGGATGCTGGTAGAAGATACCTTCCCAGAAAGGAGTCAAGAGTGATTGCCAAGTTTCCTGTTAAAAAGATAAGTGCTTATCCTTCTGCAACTACTGCTGAAGATAGAAAGATTCTCGTGAACAAGTTGAAGATTAACTATTATGTTTCTATGTTGAATGAAATGCAAGTTCGAAAGGTTATACTACCTGCTAGTGCTTATGCTTTTCTCAACGATATTGTTTTTGACGACAAAATCTTGTATACCTCACCTGGCACTGATGATTTTTTCTATTTTCTTTTATCTGATAAATCACTGAAAATTCCAAGTATAGGCGATACTCCGATTCCGGAATGGAAAGAAAAGTTGCGTCGTCGATTGGCTAAAATTCCCTACAAGCCGAACGAACTGTTTTGTGACTTGATGGCATTTACCAGTTACTATTCTCAATTGGTGAATGGTGAACCATTAACTGCACAACAACTACAGAATATCCATACCGGATTTTCGAGCGGAGAATGGGATAAACTCTTGTTGTTGTATCACGAACAAGAGGTAAAAACGCAAGCACGAAGTGGACACTTCGTGAACTGTGCAGATAAAGGGCAACCCCAAACTATGGAAGAGATATTGGCACAGCACAAGGGAAAGCCTGTGATTGTTGATTTCTGGTATGGTGCTTGTGGACCTTGTGCCACAATGAGTAAACTTCTCTATAAAGTGCTTGCAGAAAAGGGTTTTGAGAATGTGGAACTCCTAGACATGACAAGTCCGAGTCTGACGAGGATGGAAGATTGGAAATATATGAAAGGAAAGCACGGAGGTTGGCACTACATGCTGAAAGATGCGGAATTAGAGCGCGTCATGAAGCAACAACAAGCAGAGGGTTTCCCCACTTTGATGTTCTATGACAAATCTCATCAACTGGTGAAAACAAAAGTAGGACAGATGAGTGAAGAGGATTTGCGAAGTATTGTGCAACAAATAGTACGATGATGTGCCGAGACCTCTAAATCGTAAGAAAATGCCCCACTTGCCATAGCAGCAAGTGGGGCAAACTTATTCAAGAATGTAAGTGGATTACTTTTCAGTGGCAGGAGCCTTGTCAATCAAGTCGAGGAATTGATCGAGCTTAGGTGTGATGATGATCTGCGTGCGGC
>ERZ772909.417-NODE-417-length-26884-cov-3.836185_pt1 | contig 26884 bp, 20 predicted proteins | sample MGYA00511137_ERZ772909 | MGnify/ENA primary metagenome ERZ772909 (study PRJEB29015, sample SAMEA2738095) | human oral metagenome | biome: human oral; feature: human-associated habitat; material: saliva | place: China | collected 2270 ... | reverse complement strand
GGGTTGTTCTCAGGGTCTATGATAGTAGCCTTATCAATGTTTTTCAGTCCCCATTCGGCAGCCAACTTCTTGATGTTGTCAGGGTTACCGATGAGGATTAGCTCTGCGATGTCGTCGGCTAATACCTTGTCTGCGGCTCTCAAAGTCCTCTCTTCTTCTGCTTCAGGAAGCACAATGCGTTGCTTGTTTGCTTTGGCACGTGCAATAATCTGGCTTAGTAAATCCATAGTATATTATATATTTAAAATGTTTTATGTCTATTTTGCGATGCAAAGATAGCAATTTCGACCTATAATACCAAACTAAACTTGCTTTTTTGCACCTTATTAATAGAATATATTTTCCACAACTTCGCCTTTATACTAAAATGTATGTGTTATCGCAGCATATAAAATACTTTGACATTGTGCATTTTTCTCTTATGTAAGCAAGTGGTACGGAAAACTTGCAAAATCATAGGAATAGGTGATAAAAGATATTATTCTTAATTGATATAAATCAATAAAACTGTTAAATTGGTAATTTTATCGCTATATTATTTTCATTATTCAATAAAACCCCTTATCTTTGCAATGTGTTTTTCATAGTATTAGATTTAAGGTTAACAAAGGTTGGAGTACAGCGGTACTCCTTTTTTTATGCCTTATTTTTTAAATCGTTAAAAGACACAAATCAAAACTTTAATAAATTGTAAAAGTGACACTATATGAATCAGATTGTTTGGAAAATCCATGCAATCTGTCTAACTTTGTGGCGTGTTTTTCATAGTATTAGATTTAAGGTTAACAAGGTCGGAGTACAGCGGTACTCCTTTTTTTATGTTTGTTAGCAAGCAAAACCATGTCTGCTTTTGCGTTCATTCAATAGCATTTTTGAGTTAAAAAGATAGCCATAGTAAGGCATAGAGGCTTTGTTGGAAAGCAAAACAAAATGTAATAATAACAAGTTTTGCCAGATTCCTTTTGATGGGAAACCATAGTTGATAAATCAAAATGCGTAATATTGTAGAGTAAAATGTGTCATTTCATCGAACAATTTGCGTCATTTTACACGCTAAAGTGACGCGTTTCGCACAATCATTTGATTCAGTTCATTTCGACTTTTAATAGTAACAAACTCAATATTATCATTTAACCCTCAAACAGAGTCCTCCATTATCAAGACGAATAACCCTCTCCCTCTTTGGAGAAGGGACAGGGGATGAGGCTTGTTTTGTACTATTTCATGTGACGATTTGCCACAAGTTCCACTTCCTTTTTTATGACTTTTGGTAGCCAACAGAATGCCTAAATATGGGCTTTTCATGCAAAACGTGGGGGAGATAGGCTTAAAAACCAGCCTTTATCACTACAATTAGGTATTGTCATACTAACTAAAATGTTATAATTTTGCACCTGATTAAGAGTGTTTTCAAGTATTCAGATAAAACCATTAGATTAAAATTAATAATACATAATAATGAAAATGAAAAAGAAAATGATGTTATTGTTAGCGTTGTTGCTAACCATTTTTCCAACACTTCAAGCAAAAACAGCATTAATGATCGTAGCCCACGGCTCGCCAATGGAGTCATGGCGCAAACCCGTTTTAGACTTAGAGCCACTTGTTAAGCAGCAGGTTGCAGTAGGAAAACTAAAGGGAATCGATATTGTTAAGGTTGCTTTGATGGAGTATACTGAGCCATCTGTTGCCTCAATGGTAAAGGCATGTGAGGCTGAAGGCGCTGATACTATATTCGCATTACCTATATTTATTGCCCCATCGGGACACACAGAAGAAGACCTTCCCAATATTCTTGGCCACAAATATAATCCTTATGTGCGTGAGGAATTGGCCGAAGAGAATACTGAAATGGTTCATACAAAGACACCAATCATCCTTGGTCCAACCTTCTATTATAGCTATGTATTGGAGAATAGCATGCTCGATCGCATCAAAACCCTATCAAAGGATGACGCAAACGAGGCTGTAATATACCTCGCTCACGGTGATGATGAGCGCATAGGCTTTTGGAAAGAGATGCTCAATAATGTCGATAAGTTTACCAAAGAGCATACAAAGATAACGTATGTTGACCATGCGCTTATCGAAATGGGCCATGATTTCGGCAAGGAATTAATGCCTTTGCTGACTAAAGCGGCTCAAAAGAAGAAACGAATCATTGTTCAAGGCGTCTATCTTACATCTGATGTGAAGCGTATGGCGGACCGACATAAGATGCAAGATGTGCAGAAAGACTTGGTAAAGAAAACTGGTGTGGAGATTGTTTACAGCCCTGATGGCATCCTCCCAGCCTCTACTTCTCGCGTTGTTGACTGGATTGTAGCCCAAACAAAGCAATGGGTTGAAAGTAAACGATAAACCAAACTTCACATGAAAAACCTGACTTTATTGAGTCTTTTCATGCTTCTGGGCCTCTTTTTTGCTCCGCAAGAGAGTATGGCTCAGGAGAGAAAACTCTATGGTTACGTAACCGATGCCAGCGATGAACCTTTGGTTGGCGTTACTGTTCGAGTGATGGGAACGTCTGTAACGACGGTAACTGATGCGAAAGGTCGCTATCAATTGAATGGTCATTGGCCTGTAGGTACGTCGATATCTTTTACCTATATCGGTTACACTCGCCAGCAATTGAAAGATAACGGGCGTGAGCGCATGGATGTAAAGATGGTGGAAGCGTCTAATGGAATCGGTGAAATTGTTGTAAAAGCAAAGAGTAACATTAACGCCATTGATTTGCGTTCGAAAGCCGGAATCGTTGAAAACGTGGATATAAAACGGCTTACTGAGAAGCCAATGATAGACATGGGACTGGCTCTTCAGGGGCTGATTCCGGGCTTAAATGTTATCAACACGGGTGACTTGGGTAGTGCTCCAAAGATTAGAATACGTGGAAACTCGTCGTTTCGGAATGGGAACACGAGCAACGAACCATTGTATGTGTTAGACGGAAAGATAATCTCTGCCGAGACATTCTATAACTTAAATCCACAAGATATAGCCAGTATTAAGGTGTTGAAAGACGCTGCTGCCTGTGCCTTATATGGCATAAAGGCGGCTAACGGCGTATTGGAGATTAGCTCACAACATGGTTATCAAGGCAAGATGACGCTCAATTATAGTATGGATTTGGGTTTAACATTGCGTGGACGACGCGGTATTCGACTCATGGATACAGACGAAAAGCTTGAGTTGGAGCGTCTGTTGCAGAATCCGGCAGCACCAGGTTATCGTTTCAGTCGTGATTATATAGAACGTAATTACGCTTCAGATCCAAACAAAGATCAGTTGATTGCTGAAGGCGAACAACGCCTTTCTGCACTGAGAAACATTCATACGGATTGGTTTAAGGAACTGATTCATAACAACTTTTATCAGAAACATAACCTTAGTATCAAAGGAGGTAATGGCTCAACAACCTATTATCTCTCAGGAAACTATACGTATCAAGGAGGTCGTATCGAAGGAAACAACAAGCAACGCTTCAATGTTCGTATGGGAATAGACCAGCAATTGGGGAAGATTGGCTATCTGATGATAGGTGTTTCTGGTGGTTATTCTAAGAGTAAGTCACCCAATGGAACGACCAACGACCCTTCTTCGATGGTGTATAATCTTAATCCTTATGAGCAAAAGACAGGCGAACTCTTTTCTTATCCCAATCGAACTTATTACGATTTAATGCATCAATACGAGAGCGATGCTACTGATAAGAATGGTGGAGTGGATGTGAATCTCACGCTGTCTCCTTGGAAAGACCTCACGCTGGCTTATGTTGCAGGTCTTGATTTCTTGCAAAACGATGACCATCGCTTTACTCCTGCTTCTGCCTTTTCAGAGCAAAACAGTGGTATTGTAAATATAGCGAGGGGTATTTATGCTCGTAGCAAGGGGACAACGACTAATCTTTCAAGCAACTTCCGAGCCACTTATAATCATGTTTTTGCCGATGTTCATGATGTAACCTTAGGCGCAAACCTCGATTATTACCTTTATAACTACGATGCAGTAGGCATTACTGGTTATGGCGTTGGTAACGTAGATGCTCCTTCTGCCATAAATAACTCATTGCAAGGATTTAGACAACCCGCCGTAAGAAACCCTCGAGATAAGAATGCTCAGCTTGGAATTGGTATGGTCGCAGGCTATACTTATAACACGATTTACGACGCTTATTTCACTTATAAGGCTGATGCTTCGTCAATATTACCTTCAGATAAGCGTTGGAATTCAGCCTGGGCAGCAGGTATTGGATGGACTCCAACGAACTATTCTTGGTTAAAAGGCAATAAAATTCTATCGAAATTGAACTTTAAAGCGTCTTATGGTGTGACGGCAAATCTTAATGGTGTGACGGTATCCAGTACTGTTGGGACGTTCATGTTCGGCGAACAAGCTTATGAAAACAGTCGAATTTTGTCGTTGTTATCCTTATATAACAAAGACTTAAAGGCTGAACAAAACAAATCAACGGACTTAGGCGTATCGATAGAACTATTGAAACGTATCACCTTTGACGTGAATTGGTATAACCGTCGCACGGATCAGGCACTCTTAGATGTGCCTATTGCAACAAGTTCGGGATTCTCTTCATTGAAACGTAACATTGGAGTCTTGCAGAATCGGGGTATAGAACTCGGGCTCAATGCAAGGATTTTAGATGGTTATGACTGTCGTTTGGCAGTGGGAGGAAACATTGCTTATAATAATAATAAGGTAGTAAGTTTGTACTGGACTGATAAACTTTACTTGGACGAACAAACCCTTATACCGAACTACGAGGTAGGAAAGTCTTATGATATGCTATATGGTTTGCATTCATTGGGTATCAATCCATTGACCGGTTACCCTGTGTTCTTAACACCGAATGGCGTTGAAAAGCAGGGAACAGAAAAGCTTACACGCAATGATTTCATTGCTCTTGGCCATTTAACTCCGCCATATTCGGGTAGTTTCTATGCCAATTTCTCTTATAAACAGTTTGATTTTGACATATCATTCTATTATGTTTTAGGAGGCAAACAGCGTTTTAACTATCAATATGTACGTGATAAAGATAAGGCAAACTATAACGCTGTGGCCGGTCAAACGTCTAAGATGTGGTTTAAACGAGGTGATGAATACAAGGAGTTTCCAACTCCGTTCTACACACAAAGCATCGCAGAAGAGAACCTTTCGCTTTATCCTAACTCACGAACTATAGGGAATAGCGACTACTTAAAGCTCTCAAGTTTCTCTATGCGCTATCGAATCCCGTCTAACTGGCTTCATAAGGTGGCGCCGTTTGTACAATATGCCAACGTAGGTTTACAGGGATCAAACCTCTTTACATGGACAAACTATAAGGAATCTGACCCAGAAAGCGGAACCTTAGCAGGTACAATGCAACCTGTTTTCACTTTCCATCTCAACTTAACATTCTGATATTAGCGTATGAAACGATATATATTTTCAGTTAAAAGCATTGTAATGGGGTTGCTTTCTGTAGCCCTTGCATCATGCAATCTTAACATTCCACCGCTTGATCAGTTCTCCGATCCCGACGCAATCAATAATGTTTCGAATGCAAGATCATTGTTGTCATCGGCTTATATGGCTTATCCTCACCCGGAATATGAGTTCTCTTTGCTTGGAAACGACTTCGTTCCGACTTCTCTTTCCATTAAAGATGTCTCGTCTTTGAACTTATATAACTGGAGTGATCGTGAGATTAGCAAGCTCGCTCCAAGCCTTTGGCAGGGTTATTATAATGTAATTGCTCAATGTGATGTCTTGCTTGAGCGCATGGATAATGTGAAAACAAGTAGTACTGAGGAGCAAAACGAGAAACAAACGATAACTGCTGAGGCTAAAACATTAAAGGCTTTGTGTTATTTTCAGTTGTTGAAAGTGTTTGCACCGGCTTATGATTTGAATCCTGATGCGCCTGGAGTTATCTTGAAAACTCACCTTGGTATAGAGGATAAACAACGCTCTTCAATTCGTGATTGCGTTTCAACCATTCGTGGTTTACTTAGTGATGCCGCGCAAATGGATGGCACATCAAGAAACAATGGCTGGCTTTCAAAGACGGCAGTTCAGTATCTTCAGGCTGATGTTGCCCTCTATTCAGGAGACTATCAGACTGCAATTACATCGGGAAATGCCGTGATAGCAAAGGCTAATGATGCCTATTTTACAAGCGAAGGAATCAGTAATCTTTGGGCAAAGGATAGTTATGCAGGTCGTATTTTCGCATTTAACACCCACTCAACTTACTATTCTAATATTCAGTTTAGTATACAAGAAGGTGATTATTTCTGTGTAAATCCGAAGTTAAATGTCGGTACATCAGATCTCCGTTACACTTCTTTTACCTATCCCTTTGTAATGAATGGAACGGTCAGAACCTTGCTTGGGAAGTATAATCGATGCAATAAGCTTAATCAAACAACTGCATATATCAATACAATGCGATACGCAGGAGCTTATTATATCGTAGCCGAAGCCTACTGCCGAAAGGGAGAAACCGAAGCTGCTCGAGTGCTTATCAATCATTATTGGCATTGCATTGGTGTTTCAGAAGCACCTGCTGGCATCACGAATCAAGCGCTCTTAGAACTTATTCTCACAGATAAGCAACGCGAATTTGTAGGTGAAGGAGTTAACTTCTTTGACTTAAAGCGCACTCATCTGGCATCGCTTCCACGTTATTCTCAATGGGGAACGAGTGCAAGTAGCTCGATATCATCCACTGATTATCGATGGAATTTCCCTATTCCAGTGTCAGAATATCGGTTTAACAGCGTTGAACAAAATGCTGGTTGGCCATCTAATTAAACTCAACGACAAACGAATGAAACAATTATTAAATAGTTTTCTCGTAGCTGCCACCTTCTTCTTAGTTGGTTGTCAGGCTCAAGATGCACCGCAAGAAGCCATGACTAATGGCGTCGAACTTACCATTCCGGGTAATGCAATCTTGTCAGAAGACGACACAACTACAGTGTTTGTACACGCTATGATCGCTTTTGAACCCTCAAAAAAGGAGTCGGTTAAGCTTGCTTTTACAGGCAATGACGACCATGTTTTGAAAGTAGACAGTGATGAAATAGTATTTGAACCTGGGCAAAAAGAAGTGGTTTTCCGTGTTAAATCCAATGGAAAACATTCTCTTTCTGTTGGTAAAACCATCGGGCTTCAGGTTGCATCGTCTTCCAATCCGCTAATAAAGGGCTTTGGAAATGGCGTTCAAATCAAGGTAAACCCTGATGCAGACATTCCTGTTCTGACGGATACGCAGTTGCAATTGATTGCAGATGTAAAGACAAAATATGGCATAGACCTTACTCGTTTGATAGGAAAGGTGCCTGTAGAGACTACAATTACATTTAATAGTAGCGACAAAGAGACGTTCTTCCAAGGTCAATCGCAACGCGTTTACAAAGCCTATAGCATCATAACGCTTGGAGATGATGCCACTGTTGACCACCCAACACTCAAGATGGTGACGAATCCGATGGGACTAACAACGTTCCTTTATGATGTGTTGAAACGCAAAACAGTAAACGATAACGAGTTCTTTATGCAGACTCCTTATGGAAAAGCTGCTGTGAAGGCTATCAACTATGACGAGGCTAAGGAGAGTTTCTCGGCTTCTTTGAATGGTATCGGTATCAATCCGACTAATGATAACGTTACGTTTACAGGTCAAATAGAGAATATTTATGGTGATATGGTCACAGGAATCCCATTCACTTATGACTATTCGGCTTGGAATCGGCTGCTGAAAGAAAAGGAAAAGGGAACTATTGTGAATATAGAAGAAGAGGGAAAGATAGTGGGTTATACCATTGATGACGACTTCTTGTCTATGGGAGGCTCCTTAAATCCAAGCCGATTCTTAGGAGTTAGTGATATCAGTCGTGATGTATTTGGAAACGATCCAAGTGATTGGGTAGCGTCTTCAGCAAAACTTGATTTCACGAAGGGTACGCTTTCGTTCACGTTCCCATGGGACTTTGCTGATGGAAATGGCTATGAACAGGTGCATGTTGTCTATACTTTACATCGCTAAACCAAAGGAATAGCATGCAGAAAAAACTGATTAGACATACTCTTTTCTGGGCTATTGTACTCGGACTCCTATTTGTTGGGAGAGCTTTTGCTATACCTTGTTTGCGCGTTAATCCCTATATTACTCTGCCCAATGGCACTGTTGAGGGATACTTGGATAACGGACTGCGTTATATTATCTTGCCCAACGAATTGCCAAGACATAATATTGAGGTGAGAATGGTCATGAATGTAGGCTCTCTGCAAGAGGAAAACGACCAGCGAGGTGGGGCACATTTCCTTGAGCATAGTGCCTTTATTGGAAGTAAACACTTTCCAAAGCGGGCATTGATTGACTATTTTGAGCGCCAAGGTATGAAGTTTGGACGAGACATTAACGCCTTTACGGGCTTTGATCGCACTATCTATTGGCTCTCTTTGCCTTATCATTCGCAGGACAAAGCAGTGTTGGACACCACCTTCTTAGCCCTTCGTGATTGGCTGTGTGACCTCACTTTTGATGATGAACGCGTGAAAAAGGAACGCGGAGTCATAGTAGAAGAGCTTAGAAGTTACCAGCAAAATGACGACTTCTACAAGCTGAAAATGGGCCAAAATCGCTATGCTGACCGCATACCTTTAGGCACAGAACAAGACATTAATAGTATTGATAGTAACCGCTTAAAGGCTTTCTATCAGCGCTGGTACACGCCTTCTCACGCTATAGTGCTTGTCGTGGGACAGGTGAAGGTGGCAGAAGTGGTTGAAAAGCTACGTAAAACGTTAGGTACAATCCCTGCAAAGGTAGATAAAAAGCCTTTCAAACCGCTGCCGATGACCTATGATAAGGGAGTTGCTTGGATGCAGTTGTCCGACAGCATGCAGCGTGAAAGCAAGCTGGAACTCATCATTCCACACGCTACAATCGTTGAAAGGGTGTTGCCAGAAGTGGTTAAAAAGCAACAGATGCGTATGTTGGTGCAATGTCTTTCAGAGCGTCTTGCAGCCGATAGTGTAAGGTGTAATCTGTCAAACGATTGGTATTTGGCAGACAAAGACCATTTTGTTTTCTCATTACGCGGTACATCTTCAAGTCAGTTGGCACAGCAGTTGGCAGCTACTTCCTATGAATGTCGCCGACTATTACAGCGTGGCGTGGGGAAAGATGAACTGCAACAGCTGATAGATATGCGTCTTGCACATCTACAACCCGATACAACACAGCAGCTTTCTTCTGATTTATGTGATGATTTTGTCGATTATATCATGGCTGGAGATCGTCCACTTTGGCATCCAAAGGATGTGGAGTGGGTGCGCAATCAGGTGAAAATGACAACGAGTGCACAGTTGCAAGCGTGTCTGGAAAGCATTCTTTCAGCCATGAAACGCAGTCGGTTGTATGCCTATACTTACGCTGCTGATGATACAAAAACTGGTCTTCTTGACGCCAAACAGGCTGATAGTGCATGGAAAAAAGGTTGGAAACGTTCCATAGAACCTTATGTTTTTCAGCTGAAAAAAGAGGTAAAAGAAGACACCATTAGCCTGCCTTTGTGTTTGAAACAAACACCAAAGATGACAAATGAAAGCATTAAATACAGCAAGAAATGGCCGGAACTTGGTGTTGAAGAAATACAGCTGACAAATGGAGTGAAGTTGATTGTGCGTCCAACCTTAGAGGAAGACTCCACTCTTTACCTTGCTGTTGTAGGACGAGGGGGCACGGCAGACCTCACTACGCAACAGCAATTGAAACTCCATGACGCTGTAAGTTACGTTGATATGGGTGGACTTTCCAAGGTGCCGAGCGACACTTTGCTGACTGTTATGACACAACAGCAGTTGTCGATGACCGTGGGTGAGGATGCGTATTGGCATCAGTTGTTGGCTTCTTCGCCTGAAAAGCATGCGACGGCACTATTGAATCTTGTTTACGAAAAGATGTGTTTCCCTGGTGTTAACCATGAAGATTTCGCCGAAACGATAGCTTCTGAACAGGAGAATTTAGGCAAAGAGACGCTCTTAGACAAGCTCTTGGCACATGATTCTGACCGATTAATGACGAACACTATTGACTCGTTAGTGGGTAATGGAACTACCAATAGTGAACGATTGCTTACAAAAGCCACGCTGAAAGCATTGAATATAGACAGCTTAACCCACTATTACAAGCAGTTGTTTGGTAATCCAACAGGACTCACTGTCATTCTAACGGGTAACTTCAATGTAGGGCATGTGGTGCCAAAAGCTGTTGCAACGTTTGCTCAACTCCAAGCACCAGCAACGCCATTGCCTTTGAACAATGACCCATTTACACCAATTAAGCGGCCTTATTCCAAAGGTTTTGAGGGCGGAAATGACCATCAAACGGTTGTCAACTATATCTTTTCGGGTAACTATGTGCCGTCACTTCGCGCCACATTGGGCATGAAACTGATTCGCGATGTGTTGCAAGACCGCGTATTGAAAGTGCTCCGCGAGAGTGAAAATATTGTTTATTCGCCCTATGTAGACCTATCATATAACGGCATTCCACAGCAGAAATATCACTTCGTTATTAATCTTTCTCTGAAAGACGAGAATAGAAAGAGGGCTGAAATGCTGTTGCAAGATATTGTCAAAGACCTCAAAGAGCGACCTGTAAGCACTGGAGAACTTAACAAACTAAAGCGCTCTTTCTTAGTCACGAAAGACAAAGTGCTAAATGATAAGTCACCCGCTGAATGGAAAACGGCATTGATTTCATTGGTGAAAAATGGTGAGTCATTGCAAGATTTCAATGACTATACGGAATGTTTACATGGCATTACGCCAGAAATGATACAGCAAATGGTGAATGAAATGTTTGATTGGAATCACCGAATCGTTGTATATAAATCACAAAAATAATGAGAATATTAAAGAATTTACGTTTAGTTTGCTGTGCAGTTATGCTGTGCATGGCAACTTATATGTGGGCTGAGAAGCAGCCCGAAGCCTATCGTTTGTATGACAATAAAGGCAAAGCTATTACTTATGACCAGCTGGTGAGCGCGCTTTCTAAGGTAGATGTAGTCTTTGTTGGTGAGATTCATAACTGTGTTATCACGCATTGGTTGGAGTTAAAGCTATTGGAAAGTTTGTACAAGGCTAACGAAAAGCATTTAAAAATGGGTTTAGAGATGTTTGAAAGTGACAACCAACTTATCCTAAATGAATATCTTTCAGGCCAGATTTCAGGCGAACGCTTCGAAGACGAGGCTCGACTTTGGCCCAATTACAGTACGGATTATGCCCCACTGATTAGCTTTGCACGCGAACATCACATGCCCGTGGTAGCCACAAACGTGCCACGTCGCTATGCCACTGCCGTGAAAGAGCATGGCCTTGCCTATTTGGATTCACTTTCAACAGAGGCAAAGTCTTACATGGCTCCATTGCCTATTCAGTTCAAAACAAATGAAAACGTGGAACAGGGCTTTGCACTTATGGGCATCATGGGTAAGAATAAGAATGCCAACCCACGACAGATTGCTGAGGCACAAGCAATTAAAGATGCCACAATGGCTTGGCGAATTGCACAGAATCTGCCAGGAAAGTTTATTCATTTCAATGGAAACTTTCACACCGATAGCCGCGATGGAATTATCCCTTACTTATTACAATACAAGCCAAAGGTAACTTATGCTGTGGTGAGGGCAGTCAGACAAGAAGATATTTCGCATTTGGAAGACGACTATAAGGGTATCGCTGACTATTATATTTGTGTGCCAGAAGATATGACAATGTCATACTAAGCAAGCCGATTTGTTGCTTGTGGCATCGCAATATGTTTTAGAAGAGATAGAAAAACCTGTTAGGTGCAGGCGTGGTTTCGCTTGAAACTATCGCCTGTTTACCACACGTTGCGAAAGCACTAAATAGAAAGTAAAGTGCAGTTCTTATGTTTGCAGCGTGTTTTTCTCATGTTTTTCTATCTCTTTTTTTATCCTTTTATTTTTCAATCTCAGTCGTTGTATCCCATAAAGTGAATGGTTTATGGTGTGATACGCTTGATTGTATGATAGAGATTGATACAACTAACAATATCATTTGATGGGTTCACCTCGCTAATATGACGTTTTTTTATGCTACAATCTGCGTCATTTCATACGATGATTAGTATCATTTCATGCGGTAAAATGACGCATTTTGCAAATGGTTTCCACACAGAATAACGAACAAAAGAAAATCTTTTATATAACCTTTTGATAGCCAGTGTTTTATGAGCGAAGCAGAAACAGCTTTTAATGGAACTATTTTGGGATGATGGGGCGATGTTTACCATTTAATAAACGATGTCGTAAAGGATTATAGTTTCATTTCTTTTACTGGCTCTTTTTTGCTATTCCATAGGATAACGGCTCTTTTGCGAGGTTAAAATGACGAAGGAAATACGGCGTGATAACTATGATTTTAAGCTGTAAGGAATGTGAAAACAATCAATCGTTAAATAATATTTATTTTCCAATGGAAATTTGTTTGTTTGGAAAATAAACGCTACCTTTGCAACATATTCATTGAGATTTGGACATAAACGATATATTCAACGATAACAAAAGCGTATGAAGAAAACGATATTTTTAATGGCTTTAACGGCTTTGATAGGGCTAAGTGCTTGTTCTTCTCAAAAGAACAGTAAGGCCACTACAGAGACAAAGCAAAACAATAACAAACAAGTAAAGGAGAAAAAAATGAAAGTAACAGAGCTAACTACAGCCGCATTCAAGAAAGAAGTGATGGATTTTGAGAAGCATCCTAACGAGTGGTTATTCGAAGGAAAGCGTCCCGCTGTGATTGATTTTTACGCTACTTGGTGTGGTCCTTGCAAGGCAACGGCGCCCGTAGTAGATGCACTTGCCGAGGCATATGCAGGCAAAGTAGACTTCTATAAAGTTGATGTTGATGCACAAGAAGAACTTGCTTCGCTCTTCGGTATACGTAGTATTCCAACCTTACTCTTTATTCCTCAGGAGGGAAAACCAAGCATGCAAGTAGGTGCAATGAATCGACAGCAGTTGGAAGATGCTATCAAGAAAACATTGCTTAAACAATAATTACACGACAATGAATAGGGAATGTATTTGTAAAATCAGAGACATTTACCGAAATATCACTGCTTTTGAGGCTACGCTTCAAAAGCAGTTGCATTTGAATATGAATGAAGCTGTACTGCTATGTATCGTAGCTGAGCACGAGAATATTAGCTCGGGAGAACTTGCCGACGAGCTAAATCTCACGCCTTCTAATGCATCAAAGGTCATTGCTTCAATGGAAAGTCTGCATCTTATCCGTCGGAAAACCTGCAAAGAAGATAAGCGTTGCATGCGATTCAATATCACTGATGAAGGGAAACAGCTGTTGCAACACCTCAATTGTGAGCAATTTCAACTGCCAGAACAGTTAATGTGTCTGACAAAATAAATAAAAACATAACATAGAAAAGATGAAAAAAAATAATATGAAGAGAGCTTCTGCACTGCCTTCTGAGTGTACGACCATCATTGTTGGTGACCAAATGAGCAATGACAGCTCGCATTTTCTATGCCGATCAAGTGATTTCGACGCCATGATGGCTATCAACTATGAGTTTCATGAAGATACAACCGATGGGCCATCTGAGTTTGTTGCCAAGGATAGTGAATTTAGATGTCCGCTTCCTAAGACGGCTTTGGGCTACACAGCACTGCCAGATTATCAGTTCCCTGGTGAGTGGGGAAGTGCTGGTTTCAATAGCGTTGGCGTGGGAATGAGTTCAACTGAGACTATATTTAGCAGCAATAAAGCGCTTGAATTCGACCCCTATGTGAAGAATGGACTGGCAGAAAACTGCACGTATAACATCGTATTGCCTTATGTTCGCACGGCACGTGAGGGTGTAGAACGACTGGGAAAACTCATAGAAGAGTATGGTTCGGCCGAAGGTTTCGGTATCGGTTTCATCGATGATAAAGAGACTTGGTACCTTGAAAACGCGTGTGGTCATCACTGGTTAGCATGCAAAATGCCACGTGATAAGTATTTTGTTACGGGCAATCAAAGCCGACTTCGCGACTATGATCCTAATGATAAAGAGAACTATTTGGCTTCGGAAGGGTTGATTTCTTTTGCAGAAAAGAACGGACTTTACGACCCAAAGCAAGGTAAATTCGATTTCCATGAGGCTTATTCTCATGATTGTAAGGATGCCGATCGTGATGATTTTACTTATAACTACCCACGTGTTTGGGGCATACAAAAGCTACTTTCGCCCTCGATTAAAAACGATGTAGCCCGCAATACCTTCCCCGTCTTCGCTAAAGCAGACAAGGAAATAAGTCTTCAAACGTTGCGAAATGCGTTTAGATTCCATTATGATGGTACTGCACATGACCCTTATTTGCACAACAATGGCAAGGAACCTTATCGCCCAGTTTCTATCTTCCGAACGACTCAAACGCATATAATCCAAGTGCGACCTAACCTCCCTCAGGCGATAGGTCATATCACTTATGTCGCTCTTGGCATGGCAGATCTCGGCGTATTCTTACCGCTTTATCAAGGTGTTAAGCATGTACCTGAGGCCTATACTCGTGGTCGTAACACAGCAGATCATGAGTCGGCATACTGGAAATTCCGTAAGGTAATGACGTTAGGTATGGTGAATTACAATGCGTATGCACCGATAATCAAAGACCGTTATGCGCAGTTGGAGATAGAAAATGACCGATTGCAGCATGACTTTGAAACGCAATATCTCGTTATTTACAAAGATAATCCACAGCGAGCAAATACAATGTTGCAGCAATTCTCTGACCATTTGTTGCATCGTGCACTTGATGTTGCCGACCAATTACTCAATGATTTGTTCACTCAAATGACGTTAGACACGCAGAAAGAGTACTTGTTTCATGGTGCATAAAGAGGCATAAAAGAACGGAAAGTGAAAGAGAAAAAAACATAAATGATTATGTTTTACTACAAAAAGAAACCGCATCGGGCAGCTTACTCGATGCGGTTTTTCTTGTATAATGTGTGACAAAACTTAGCCAATCATGCGCTTCATGTCTTCATCTACGGTCGTTATACCACCTAAACCGAAGTTCTCAACAAGTACTTTTAATACTCCTTCTGAAACGAAAGCAGGCAGAGTTGGGCCTATGTGGATATTCTTTACGCCCAAAGACAAGAGTGCAAGTAACACGATTACAGCCTTCTGCTCATACCATGCGATGTTAAACACGATAGGAAGGTCGTTGATATCGTTCGCTCCGAATATCTCTTTAAGCTTCAAAGCGACTACAGCCCATGAGTAAGAGTCGTTACATTGTCCTGCATCTAATACGCGAGGGATGCCATTTATGTCGCCAAGATTGAGCTTGTTATACTTGAATTTCGCGCAACCGCTTGTCAAAATAACGACGTCTTTCGGTAACTTCATGGCGAATTCTTCATAATAATTGCGGCTCTTCATACGCCCATCGCAGCCACTCATGACTACAAACTTGCGGATAGCTCCACTCTTTACTGCCTCAACTACTTTGTCGGCAAGTGCAAAAACCTGTGCATGTGCAAAGCCACCAATAATCTCTCCGTGTTCAATCTCAGTTGGAGCTTGGCACGTTTTGGCCATAGCGATAACCTCAGAAAAGTCTTTGTGTCCGTCAGGTCCAGCCTCTACATGTTTCCATCCAGGGTATCCTGCAGCGTTAGTAGTAAATACTCGATCCTTGTAAGAAGCCTTTGGAGAGGGTGGAACAATGCAGTTCGTAGTGAAAACAATTGGTCCATTGAAGGTATCGAACTCCTCTTTTTGCTTCCACCAGGCATTACCATAGTTACCAACCAAGTGCTTATACTTCTTCAACTGTGGGTAGTAGTGAGCTGGAAGCATTTCACCGTGGGTGTAAATATCAACACCTGTGCCCTCGGTTTGCTTCAAAAGGTCTTCTATATCCTTAAGATCGTGACCACTAATCAAGATACCTGGGTTCTTGCCTACACCGATATTGACCTTTGTAAGCTCTGGATTTCCGTAGACTTTTGTATTGGCTTTGTCAAGCAATGCCATGACATCAACTCCGAATTTGCCTGTTGCAAGCACTCCATTGAGCAGTGTTTCCATGCTCGAATCAGGGTCTGTAACTATATAAAGCGCTTCACTCATGAAGTCAATGATAGCAGAACTATGCTCGCCAAGATGTGAAGCATGCTCATAATAGGCTGCCATTCCCTTTAAACCCAATATTGTAAGTTCTTTCAAAGAACGCACATCAGCGTTTTCTGTGCGTAGAATGCCTTCACGTTTTCCTTCAGATTCATAATCATTTTCATCGCCTCCCCACGTCACTTCAGGCCAGTTGGGGAGAGAAACTCCGTCTTCTTTGGCCTTATCTATTAGCTGTTTCTTCAATACAATGCCATCCGTAACCTTACGAAGGATAACATCATCGTCGAAGTTTGCATTCGTAATGGTAGTGAAAAGCGCATCCGTGATAAAGCCTTCTACAGCAGGTAAGCTCTCTTTTCCAGCCTTTTTAAGACAATGATCGACTGTTCCTATACCGCGAACTACGCTTAACAGCAGATCCTGCCACATGCTTGTATCGGCTGTTTTGCCGCAAACACCTTGAATAGTACACCCAGTTCCTTTTGCTGTTTCCTGGCATTGGAAACAAAACATCTTGTTTTCTGTCATAATGTTTGTATTTATTTATATCCTAAATTCTGGCGCAAAGGTATATCAACTGATTGCAATGACTTGGTAACAATTGTTACTTTGACTGCATTAATGATTGTTAAAATAACGAGAAGCACCTCATTTTATCATGTAAACAATGATCATTATCATGACAATGGAAATCATATAACTTGACGATTAAAGGCATATAATCTTACACTTTGCATCCTATAAGATGCAATACTCCTATAAAAGGCAAGATGAATGCAAAGAAAATATTTTCCATTTTCTTGTGTTTTTTCTTGCTTTTTTAATTTAATTACCATATATTTGATGCGACATTATCTATTAACCCATGAAAGGACTCGAAATAAAAGAACTCAAACAAGTAGTCATCCGCTTTTCAGGTGACTCGGGAGATGGCATGCAACTTGCCGGAAACATATTCTCCTTAGTGTCAGCAACGGCTGGAAACAGTATCTCAACTCTTCAAGATTATCCCGCAGATATACGCGCTCCACAAGGCTCTTTGACTGGAGTTAGTGGGTATCAAGTAAGGATTGGAGACGATGAAGTGCTTACTCCTGGCGACCAATGTGACGTATTAGTGGCTATGAATGCGGCTGCTTTGAAGACGCAAATCCAGTATGCTTCGCCCTCAGCTACTATCATTTTGAACATCGATTCGTTTAGAGAAGACGACCTTCGTAAAGCCGAATTCCAAACGAATAACTATCTAAAAGAACTCGGTATCAACCCAGATCACGTTGTAGCTTGCCCCATAACATCTATGGTAAAGGCTTGTTTGAAGGGCGAAAATGTTGATCCCAAGACGGTGTTGAAATGCAGAAATATGTTTGCTTTGGGCATCGTTTGCTGGTTATTCAATCGAAGTCGCACGAAAGTTGTAGAGTATATTGCGCATAAATTCAAAGATAAGCCACAGATTGCAGAGTGTAACATCCGTGTACTTCATGCTGGATACGACTACGGACACAATACACATGCGTCGGTTCCTGCCACATATCGCATTGAATCTATCCACAAAAAGCCCGGCCGATACATGGATATCACGGGCAATAAAGCCATGGCTTATGGGCTGATTGCAGCCGCAGAGAAAGCTAAAATGCAACTCTTTCTTGGCAGTTATCCCATTACTCCCGCCACAGATATCCTCATTGAACTATCCAAACACAAGTCACTTGGTATTGTAACTATGCAATGTGAGGATGAGTTAGCAGCCTGCTCGACGGCTATCGGAGCTTCTTTTGCAGGCTCACTAAGCGTTACTTCCACCTCAGGTCCAGGCATTTGTCTTAAATCAGAGGCTATGAACTTGGCGGTAATGGACGAACTTCCGCTCGTTGTTATTGATGTTACACGCGGTGGACCGTCTACAGGCTTGCCGACAAAGACCGAACAAAGCGACCTGCTTCAAGTGTTGTTTGGTCGTAACGGGGATAGCCCCATGCCCGTGATTGCCCCAATTTCGCCCACCGATTGCTTCCAATCAGCTTATAATGCCTGTCAGATGGCTGTCGAACACATGACACCTGTCGTCGTGTTAAGTGATGCTTACATCGCAAATGGTTCGGGAGCATGGCGTCTTCCGAATGTAAACGACTTGCCAGAGATACATCCTCACCTTGTCAAACCTGACACTTCAGAGGCCTATACCCCTTATTTGCGCGACCCAGAAACGCTTGTTCGCTATTGGGCTACACCCGGAATGGAAGGCTATGAGCATGTTATTGGCGGATTGGAAAAGGATAGTGGCACCGGAGTTATATCGAATAAAGCCGAAAACCACCATCTCATGACAAAGTTAAGAGCCGAGAAAGTGGCGCGCATTCCTGTTCCTGATCTCAAGGTTTTGGGTGATAAAGACGATGCAGACCTATTGATTGTTGGCTTCGGGGGTACGTTTGGACATCTCTATACGGCTATGGAGGAGCTGCGAAAGAAAGGAAAGAAGGTCGCACTTGCTCACTTCCGATACATTAATCCGCTACCCAAGAACACCTCAACTGTACTTAAAGCCTATCCAAAAGTGGTTGTTGCAGAACAAAATGCGGGTCAGTTTGCAGGCTACTTACGCATGAAAATCGACAACTTCTGCCCAAGACAATACAATGAAGTGAAAGGACAACCTTTCATGGTTGACACTCTTTCCAAAGCTTTTCAACAGATTATAGACGAATAAATGAATCCCATGGAATACAAAATAAATGATTTTAAGAAAGGAAAGCCACGTTGGTGTCCCGGTTGTGGAGACCATTTCTTCTTGGTTTCAATGCATAAAGCTATGGTCGAATTGGGCATACCACCCCATGAAACGGCTGTTATCTCGGGCATAGGTTGTAGTGGTCGTCTCTCTTACTATGTCAATACCTACGCTATGCAGACAATACATGGGCGGGCAGCTGCCATAGCTACGGGTGTGAAAGTAGCCAATCCGCAACTCACAGTGTGGCAAATCTCGGGCGATGGTGACGGACTTGCCATCGGCGGTAACCACTTTATACACGCTCTTAGACGTAATATTGACATCAATATCATATTGCTTAACAACCGAATCTATGGCTTAACAAAGGGTCAGTACTCTCCAACCTCACCGCGAGGCTTTGTTTCTAAGTCGAGTCCCTACGGCACTGTAGAAGACCCTTTCCGTCCAGCTGAACTGTCTTTCGGTGCTCGTGGTCGCTTCTTTGCACGCACAGTAGCCAACGATGGCACACATACTGTCGAAATGCTCAAGGCAACTCAGCGCCATAAAGGGGCCTCGGTGTGCGAAGTTTTGCAGAATTGTATGATCTTTAACAACGGCGCTTACACCCCCATCTATACGCGTGAAGGTCGTAGTGAGCATGCCATCTATTTGGAACATGGCAAACCTATGCGCTTCGGTAAAGACAAAGAGTTTGGTCTTATGCAAGAAGGTTTCGGACTAAAAGTAGTGAAAATCGGTGAAAATGGCGTCAAAGAGGAAGATATTCTCATTCATGATGCCCATTGTGAAGACAATACTTTGCAGCTGAAACTTGCCATGATGGACAATGAACACGGCTTTCCCGTAGCCTTGGGTGTTATCCGTGATGTCGAAGCGCCTACCTATGAGTCGTGCATTTACAGCCAGATTGACGAGGTAAAAGGCCGAAAGAAGTATCATAATTTCACGGAGTTGCTCGAAACAAACGACACGTGGATCATTGAATAACGAATGATGTTGCGTGATAAATTCGCGCAACATCACACATAATTCAGCTGCCCAGCACGCTCCGTTATCCTAAAAAGACACTTTCACATGACATGCTTTTCATTGCTATGTCAATGTTTTCAGCACACAAAAGCCGTGAGACATGCCGGGCAACTGATATGATTTTTATCGTGACAACACAGCTTTGCCATTATTAATGAAAGTAAAGTGGCTTGTCATCCTTAAGAATCCAACTTCTTAAGGCATAGCATTTGTGGTGCAACCCCTTTGCTTTCAGAGGATGTTTCTTAGTGGAAAAGTTGCATATATGAGGTGATTGCCAATGATTTTAATAAGGAAAAGTCTCTCTTTTTGCATTCTAAACGCTCAAGATGAATCATACTTCTTTTTATGCTTTGAATGTAACGAATTATCATTACAAATGCTTTCTGAAAACGAGCTTATTTGAAATGAAGTTCAAACTGATGGAAAAAATGCGCAGTTTTTGGGCAGTTTGAAAATCATTGACTATCAAATCCTTATGCATTTAGCACCGAAATATGTTGTGAAATATCATAAAAATATCGTGTAATCTGTATGGAATAAGGCCATAATATGCTTCATTTCATAAGACGAAATGCCTGACTTCATCGTGTAATCTGCATGAGATTACATTGCAATCTCTTGGTTTTCATGTAACAATCATCATAAAAACATGAAAAACAAGCATTCAAATGGCGTTCAAATTTCTATTTGATCGTATCTTGAAATATTAAAAAACGACGAATAAACTTTACAAGAATAGGATTCCATAGCCTGTATTTCTCAGTTAAAAAGGCCGTAGCTTGTGCAATAAGATGAGAGGACACAGGATGCAAACAAAAAAGATTTGCATCCCATGTTCACTCACATCATGGCGTTGGGCACATGGTCATAGCGCCTTACCACACAACCTTTCGGCTGCCATCAGCCTCTTCTGTAATCGTGACTTTAGTCACATCTTCGGGCAATATCTCTTCAATAAGCTCGGGCCATTCAAGGAAACAGAGGCTACCTCCATAGAAATAATCTTCATATCCCATGTCATACACCTCGTCAAGTTTCTTGATTCGGTAGAAGTCGAAATGATAAATGGGACTGCCATCTGCCGCAGTATACTCGTTGACAAGAGCGAAAGTAGGCGATGTAATCACATCGGTTACTCCCAATTCTTCGCAGATTGCCTTGATAAAAGTAGTCTTTCCTGCGCCCATTTTGCCATAGAACGCGAAGACTTTACCCGTTCCCATACCATCCAAAAAGGCTTTAGCGGCCTCACGGATGTTGTCTAATGATTTGATTTTTATTTCCATATTGTTTACTTTATAATCTCCTTTTGTCATGCCAAGGCATGCAGAGAAGATTCTCATGAATTTGATTTCTAAATATTTTCTGTTGCTTTTCCCCGCATCACGCCTATCGGAATAAGCATCTCTTCCATTGAAACGCCACCATGTTGGAACGTGTCTTTATAGTATGACACATAATAGTTGTAGTTGTTGGGATAGGCAAAGAACGTATCGCCAAGGGCGAAAACATACGATGTTGAGAGGTTGGGCGCAGGCAGATGTGCCTCGTGTGGTTTGCTGATTTCAAACACTTGACGTGATTCATAGTTAAGATTCTTGCCCAACTTATAGCGTAAATTCGTGTTCGTATTGCGGTCTCCAACAATTTTTATCGGCCGATTGGCGCGAATACTCCCATGGTCTGTGGTGACAATCACACGGCAATCTGTGCGGCTGAGCAGGCGAAACAGCTTGGCAATTCCCGAATATCGCAACCAACTTTGTGTGATACTGCGGTATGCGCACTCATTGTTTGCCAACTCACGCACCATGCGTGACTCGGTGCGTGCATGTGAAAGCATGTCAATAAAGTTAATGACTAACACGTTGAAATCATTGTGTTGAAGTTCTGAAAAGTGACTCAATAGCTGATCAATCGACTGAGATTCGCTAATCTTATGATAGCTAAAACGATGTTTTCTGCGGTAACGTGCAAGCAAACCCGCTATCAATGCCTCTTCATGTAGATTCTTTCCATCGGCCTCTTCCTCATCCACCCAAAGGTCAGGGAAAAGCCGTTGAATCTCGTCGGGCATCAAACCGCTGAATAAACTGTTGCGCGCATATTGGGTAGCAGTAGGCAAAATACTCATGTAAAGCTGTTCTTCGATGTCATAACTCTCGGCAAGTTCGGCAGCCAATACACGCCATTGATCATACCTAAAGTTATCAATCACAAGCAAAAACACCTTTTCTTGCTTATCCAAGAGCGGGAAAACCACACGCTTAAAGACCTCATTGCTCATCAAAGGACGGTCTTCTTCTCCATTCATCCAAGCTAAGTAATGCTGTTTAATGTACTTGGCAAAGCCATGGTTAGCGTCAGTTTTTTGTGTCTGTAGCACCTCTGTCATGTGGTTTTCGGCTGTACTTAGCTCTAATTCCCACTTCACTAATCTCCGATAAACGGCCATCCAGTCACTCCAACGCTTGCAATCTGCAATTTGAAGTGCAATCTTTTGAAAGTCCTGTTGATAGCCGCTTTGCGTCACTTCGTTTATAATGTCGCGATGATGAATATTCTTTTTCAGCGCAATTAGAATCTGATTAGGGTTTACAGGCTTTATTAAATAGTCGGCAATCTTACGCCCAATAGCCTGATTCATGATATCTTCTTCCTCGCTCTTTGTTACCATTACCACAGGCGTTTCAGGCAGAATGTCTTTTATTCTCTGTAGCGTTTCGATGCCAGTAAGGCCTGGCATCATCTCATCGAGCAAGATAAGGTCGAACGATTCCGTACGACAAAGCTCAATAGCATCAACACCATTGCTCATCGTTACTACGTGATAACCTTTCTTTTCGAGAAAGATGATGTGACCTTTCAATAGATCTATCTCGTCATCTACCCACAATAATTTTCCATTACTCATAGTTAGAATCCATCTAAATCATAATATTCATCGTCTAAGTCAAGCGGTTTAACCGGCTTAATTGGTGTCGCCGGCTTCTTCACCGGTGCTGGTTTATGTGCCTTTTCGGGCTTGGTGGGCTGCTTTTGAGGCTGACCTTGTCCAGCATTTTGCCCCTTTACAGCAGGCATTATCACCGTGTCAATGGGATAAACATCCTTATCCTGCTGAACGATTCGATCGAGTTCGCGGTCTATTTCCTCGGCAGTTTGCGGCTTTTCGGGCGCCTTTATTGTCGATGGAACAGGCTCCGTTAGCAGCTGAAACGTACTGATTCGCAGTGGCGCGAAATGCTTTTGATAGAACAAACTATAGTCATCGTAGCTGTATTGTCGGCCTAAGAGTTCCATGTTTTGTTCACTAATGATAAATGGTCGCGCCCTTTTCGTGAGCTGCATGATGCTTTGTTGGCGATGCAACTGACGTGCATATTGCAATGCTTCGTCATAGTTTTGGAACCCTTTCACCATCATTCTGTGCATGCCCTGTGCGTCTTCAATCTGTATATCGAAGTTTCTGACAAGGTAACTCGTAAAGTTATACTTTGCCAAAGCAAAGAGAAGTTGATGTTCATTGACGGAATCGGGATGGTAAACCAACATGTAAACAAAGCCCACATTGCGTTCAGTGTTGAACTTAACCGACTGAATCGAGTCGCTATCATTGAGCACTTCACTACGTCGTTTCCATACATTTGTCATGTCAAACTTAGCCCCATGCAAGGTCTTTCCTGCCTTTACACCATTGATTATCATGCCCGCCATCTCGCCAAGTCGGCTTTCTGGATGAGTGGATAGCAACGTATTGAGTTCTTGCAAGCATCCTTTTGCATCGCCATCATTAAGTTTACTCAGCGCCGAAAGGAACAAAAATTTATCGCGATTGGCTCCCTTGGGGAAACGTTTTGCCGATAGTTGGGCGTTGGCCAACACCTCATGATAGCGTGATTCATTAAAAGCGGTGTAGGAAGCTGCATAGAGTGAGTCTTCGATATGCTTTCCGAAACGCGCATTTTCCTGATAATAGGGGTCGTTAAGCAAGGCTGTCCATTGGCTTTTTGGACATTCTCGGCGCAGGCGAGTGAGGTATTCTTCGGCATGTGTAAAGTCATTTCGCCTTGCATAAAGCAAGTAAAGGTGATAGAAAGCCTCGTCAATATGCGCAAAGTTTGGATAGTGTTGGATGAGTCGAAGCAATGCTTTCTCACTGAGATCAAGGTTATCTAACTGATCCTTAAAGATGATTCCGCTGTGAAAAAGCCCATCAGCGAGCACCTTGTTACTGGCAGCTAACTGAGCAGAAGTCAACGGAATCTGGCGCAGATAGTATGCTCTTTGGTGAGGATCTGACGCTGGGTTGTTCACTTTTTGTGGCGTTTCATCTCGCTGTTCGAGGCTATCCGCAGTATCATTTGATGGTAACGCGACGACCGTTTTATTGATTCTTTGCCAATTATCAATGTTATCTCGCTTGCCCCAACGCCTTTGAAACATCTCCTTTCCACGTGCAACGGTCATGGGATTATAGAAATACCACGTGGCTTGTTGATTGTTGTTATCTGCCGAAGTCGGTGTGTTGAAGGTTGCATTTGTAGCGTTTTGTGCCGTCATCTCACCTCCATTAGCGATAGATGAAACGCCATTTTGTGCCTTTTTCTCCTTGCGTTTAAGGGCTAAAATCACGCGGTCGATGGCTACATTGCGGTCGTGTTCCGACATCTTTGCAAGCAGTTGAAGAGAGTCTTGCAGTTCAACGGCATCGGTATAAGGTACAAGTTGTTCGAGCACTTGTTGCCTTTCGGCCAATTGTTGATAGTCTTTTCGGTCCTTATCCAATAGTCCTATGGCCACATCATAACATCGTTTTGCATCGCCAAACTTATTCCGTTGCCAGTAGAGGTCACCGAGTTTAAGCAGCAAAACACCTTTTTCTATGCCGTTACGTGTACTGAGTTCACTGCCTTTTTCATAGGCTCCAATGGCATGAAGTGTGTCTTTTTGCGACAAGAAGAGATTGCCAATGGCGTAATAAACCTGGTCTAAATATTCCTTGTTATTGTCAGATGACGCCATGTGTCGAAGCTTTGCAATCAATTGTTTGGGCTTTCCGTCGACCACTTCTGTCATAGCTATGCGTGCATTAAAAGCCAAGTCATAGGGTGGATTGAGTCTAACCACATGCTGAAATGCCTTATAAGCTTCTGCCTTTTGACCTGTTTCGCAGAACAATTGCCCTAAAAGAAACCACTCACGCGCCTTTTGTATGCGTCTCATCTCATGGCTAATGACGCGTTGAAGATAGGGGATGGCCTTATGATAATCCCCGATATGAATATAATAATCAGCGTAAGTATAATCCCATTCCTTTTTAGCCGTCCAATAAATAGAATCTCGTTGCATGTTACGTAGCACGTCTTCAGCTTCATATTGCCATCCCGCTTCGATGTAACTCTTAGCTAACCATGCCTGCGCTCGTTGGTAAATAGCAGGTTGAGTGGCGTAAAGTCGGCTCATATATGCAAAGGTTGAGATTGCATCTTCAAACTTTCCTTCATGGAATTGAGCTCTACCCATGAGCAACCAGACCTTCCACATGAACGGATTATACTCCTTTCGGTTGAGCCATTCGATATCTTCGGCTGTCTTCTTTCGGTCTTTATCCCACACGGGATGACGTCTAATGCTGTGCAGTTTGATTGCTTTCTCACACTTTTCTATTGCTTTTTCGAAGCCAGCTTGCCCCAAACCACGACTTGTTTTGTTGCCAATTGTGTACAAAGGAAGCATCTCTGTGAAGTTATCTTTGTTGCCTTTCTCACGCTCTAATGCCCCATCTATGTAAGCCATTGAACCGTTATAATAAACATTATAGCGTGTGTTGAAAGCCTGCCACCACCTGGTTCGCGCCGTGTTTTGCGGCGTTGAACAACAACAAAGCATCGTAACAACGAGACAAAGGATAATGGAATATGGTGCGAAATGCTTCACTTTCTCAACAACAACTTTGCAATGGCATAGACAATGATACTGAAAAAGATGATGGATGCACCCGAAGGAACATTCAACCAATAGCTCATGGCAAGACCAAATAAACAATCTGCCCACCCAAAAACAATCGAAAGGAACATCATCCGCTTATAGTTCAGTGTGAAAAGATTGGCAGTCATCTGTGGAATTGTAAGTAAACTGAGGGCTAAAACGATACCCACCATGCGCAAAGTAGATACTATTGTCAAAGCAATTAATGCCATCATGCCATATTCTATCCATCGAACGGGCAGCCCTTGTGACTCTGCAAACGTGCGATCGAAAGCCACACTGAGCACTTCTCTGTAGAAGAAGACCATGCAAAGGATAACAATTACCGAGAGCACACCAAGCAAACAAAGGTCTAATGTGCCTATTGTCAGGATGCTTCCAAACAGGAACGACGGCAAATCGGGCATGAAACCGGGAGATAAAAAGCAACAAATGATGCCCACACTCATACCGAAAGTCCAGAACATTGCAATAGCGGAATCCTCGCGAACTGCACCTTTTCGTGACATCCATTCAACCCCAAAGGCACTCAATACGGCAAAAATCATGGCCGAAAGGATGGGATTAATGCCCATTAGTACACCCAAACCGATGCCTCCAAACGATGCATGTGTGATGCCACCACTAATGAATACCAAGCGACGGGTTACGATATAAGTGCCTACTATGCCACAAACAACACTGGCAAGTAAGGCGCCAAGCAACGCATTTTGAAAGAAACTATAATGTAAAATGTCAATCATTTACTAATGCAATAAAGTCATCTTTAATCTGATTTGGCATGTTAATGCCACGTAAAATGAGGCTTCTGTTCCAGCCCTTCACCTCATCTGGGCGCATCGTTAGCATCACTTCTGCAAACGCTTCGGCCTCTTCGTCAGTGTAATCTTCCGACAAACGACCTCGGAAACAGTCAAGTT
>ERZ772909.410-NODE-410-length-27114-cov-3.032448_pt1 | contig 27114 bp, 23 predicted proteins | sample MGYA00511137_ERZ772909 | MGnify/ENA primary metagenome ERZ772909 (study PRJEB29015, sample SAMEA2738095) | human oral metagenome | biome: human oral; feature: human-associated habitat; material: saliva | place: China | collected 2270 ... | reverse complement strand
AATAGTTATATTCTCAATATTTCAAGAGAACCTGCCATTTATGTTGGTTTTGCAGCATAAACGGCAGGTTCTTTTTTTTGTCAGGAGGAAAAATGAAACCTACGCTTAATCAAGAAGAAATAAAATTTGGTATCAATGAAAAAATGTTCAACATGACTCTTGAAACTTTAAATAAGGAAAATTTAGAAAAATTTTTACTTAATATGGATATTGATGAGAGCTTTGGAAGAGCTAATAAAACTTTGGAAGAGGCTAAATATGAACTAAAATATTTTAAGGACAATTATAAGACTATTCCAAATTATATCAATTTCTACTATATAGGTAAAAATGATAGAATTATTCCTGCAAGTAAGGTTGAAAAATATTGTCAAAACAATAATATAGCTTATGAGTTAATAGCTTGTGGTCATTATCCTTTTTCATATTTTAATGATTTTAAAGATATTATAAATATAAGAGAGGAAAATAAAAATGAATTTTGATAAGCACTACAGCACCTATGAAAAGAATTCTTTAGCTCAAAAACAAGTAGCTGAACATCTTTTAACTCATATGGAAAATGCTGATATATTAAAAAGAGAAATTAATTCTATTTTTGAAATTGGTTGTGGAACTGGAATTTTTACAAGAGAGTATAGAAAATTTTTTCCTAAATCATCTTTAATTTTAAATGATATATTTGATGTCAAAAACTTTATAAAAGACATAAATTATAATATTTTTATCAAAGAAAATATTGAAGAAATTGATATACCAAAAAGCGATTTGGTTGTTTCAAGTTCAGTTTTTCAATGGATAGATGGCTTAGAAAATCTTATTAGAAATATAGCTGAAAATACTGACATCTTATGTTTCTCTACCTATGTCTTTGGAAATTTATTAGAAATAAAAAATCATTTTGACATATCTTTAAATTATTTAAGAATTGAAGAAATTGAAAAAATTATTGCTAAATACTTTCAAAATTTTAAAACATATAAGGAAACTATAAAGATAGATTTTGAAAATCCTTTATCAGTTTTAAGACATTTAAAATATACTGGAGTTACAGGTTTTCAAAGAGCTCCTTTTTCAAAAATAAAAAGTTTTAAAGATAACTGTTTGACTTATGAAGTAGCTTATTTTATTTGTCAAAAATAAAACTATAAAGAGGTTGTTACAATTAAATTTTAATTTCTAACAACCTCTTTTTTATTTTTTTTTAGTATGGTATCATATAGAAAAGTGTATTAAAAAGGGGAAATCTTAAATGAAATTTAAGCATATATCAAAAAATCAAGTATTTAAAAATGATGTGATAACTGTATTTGAAGAAACATTAGCTCTACCTAATGACAATGTTGTCACATGGACTTTCACTGGGAAAAAAGAAGTTGTCGCTATAATAGCTGAACTTGAAAATGAAATCTTTTTTGTAAAACAGTATAGACCTGCAATAAAAAAAGAACTTATAGAAATTCCTGCAGGCTTAGTTGAAAAAGGCGAAGATATACTAGAGGCTGCAAAGAGAGAATTTGAAGAAGAAATTGGATATAGAGCAAATAAATGGGAAAAAATATGTACTTACTATAATTCAGCTGGAATAAATGCCGGACAGTACCATTTATTTTATGCTACTGATTTAGTAAAAACTCAGCAATCATTAGATGAAAATGAATTTTTAGAAGTTGTTAAAATTCCTTTTAATGATATAGATATTTTTTCTTTTGAAGACTCTAAAACTATGCTTGCATTAAGTTATTTGAAGATAAAAAAAGAAGGTGCCTTATGAAGCAAATAAAGTATAGTTATTTAAATTATAATCAATCAGCAAATAATGAACTTTTATCAACAATAGAAAAGTTAGCAGAAGATAGTCTTATTATTGTTGAAAATGAATTAGCTAAGAAACAATATTTTGCTTATATAAATAAAGGACAATTAAGAGTAAAAACTAATCTTATCTCTTTTGAAGATTTTTTAGATAAAATTTTTATTTCAGATAAAAAAATTCTAAAAGATATTAAAAGATTCTTTTTATTTTATTCATACCTTAAAGATGATATCAAGAAAAAATTAAATATTACTAACTATTTTGATTGTATAGAAATTGCTGATGATTTCTTTGAGTTTTTTTCTTATATAAGAAATAAGGAAGATTTAGAAAATTTTAACTTATCTAAATGGCAAGAAGAAAAATTTGAACTATTTTTTGAAATAAAAAATGAAATGGATAAATTTTTAAAAGAGAACTCTTATCTTCCAAGTGACTGGCTTTACTCTATAACTAATTTAAAACTAGATTTTATAAAAAACTAGTCTTTTTTGATATTGTTGATTTTCCATATAATTTCTCAAAGATTTTAGAAACTTTAAAAAATTATTATGATATAGAATTTATATTACAAATGGAAGATAAAGACTTCAATAGAGATAAATTAAAATTAAACAAAGTTAGTCTTGTAGATAAAAAAATGGATATAGAACTTGCAAAATATTCAAACGAATTAGAACTTTATACTATGATTTTGTCAAGGCAATACGACAATTATTACACAACAGATGCTAACAAAGAAGATAGATACTCTATATTCACTAAATCAAATAAATACTATTTGAATGATACAAAATTCTATAAAATAATTGAAACTTATCTTAATCTTTTAAATGGAATAGATCATAAAAATAAAAATCTTATAGATATTTTTTTAGTAAAAGAAAATATATTTAACTCCGCCTTTATGGAATTCTATGGTCTTGATGTTGAAGACTACAAATGTTTTGAAAAAATTATTTCTAGAGATTATAGATACATTTCATTAAATCTATTGAGAGAAGATTATTATTCTCATTTTCTAAATGATGATGAAAACTTGAAGATAAAGTTAAATCTAATTTTTGAAACTTTAGATAGTATTGATAATATTAACAATATAGATGATTTGAATAGTTTTCTATGTACTAATTTCTTTAGTTCAAAAACTGATATAGATTTTTTTATGGAGAATAAATTTGATAGTCTATATGATAAAATTTATGAAATTTTAGGACTTTTAAATTCTAATGAAAATATAGAATTCTTTAATAGCTTTGATAGTTTTTTCAAAACAAATATAGGTAAGAATATCTTTACACTATTTTTTAACTACTTAAATAAAATCGATATCTATTCTATAGAGAAAAATCAAAATAAAGATAAGGAATTAAAGAATTTAAATTTAATTAAATATTCTGTTAAAAATTTAGAGAATTCTGCTCTTGTTTATGCTGATAGCCAAAGTTTACCAAAAATAAAAGCTAATAACAATTTATTTACAGAGCAACAAAAAATAAAGTTAGCTTTAAAAACAAATGAAGATGAAATCCTTATACAAAAATATAGATTTTTTCAGAATATATTAAATTTGGATAAGATTACGGTTTATTCTTTGGTAAATCAGGATATAAATATAGATTTCTCTCCTTTTATATATGAACTTGTAAATAAATATTCTGCCAAAGAACTTAATACAAATGACTTAAAAGGATTTTTTGAAGCATGTTATTTACAAAATAAAACTGAAGATTTTAAAAAAGATCCTGTATTTTTTAGAGCATTTTCAAAGAAAAATACTGATTTCATAAATAATACTTTAACCATAGGAGCATATGACTATATTTTATTAAAGAAGAATGAAACTTTCTTTTTTCTAGATAAAATTTGTGGGATTGAGAGTATTAATGAAACAAGCCCAGTTAATGGTATGTCTCCAAAGGTCTTAGGAAATATATTACACAAAACCTTAGAAGATATATTTAAGACTAATTGGAAAAATATATTAAAAGATAGTACTAATTTAATTATTTCAAAAGAAGAAATAAAAGAATATTTGGAAAGACATATATGGAAAGAAAAATTAAAAATAGAAAACTTTATGGAGCTATATCTTAATGAAGTTTTGTTCCCTAGATTAATTAATAATATAGAAAATTTCTTAAAAGTCTTATATGAGGAATTAAAGGATAGTAAAATCCAAAGAATAGAAGCTGAAAAAGAATCTACGACTAAGAATGTAGCCTACTTAGAACATAAAGGAATACAAGTTATCTTAAATGGTAGAGCAGACTTACTTATAGAAACTGATAAAGCTAGATATATTATTGATTTTAAGACAGGAAGCTATAATAAAGACCAATTAGAATTCTATTCTATAATGTTTTATGGTTCAGATAACTCTCTACCTGTTTACAGTGCTGCTTATAATTTCTGGGAAGAAGAAAAAGATTTTGACTTCAGTAAACATCTAATAGCTCAATTAGATGAAAAAGACAATAATTTTAAGACTTTTCTTAAAGAATTCTTAGAAACTAAATATTATACTCCACCTAATAAAAGTAGTTTAAAGGAAAATAACTATGATTTTAATGAGTATTACAGATATAAGAATATAATAGCCTTAGAAAAAATGGGTGATTTTGATGAATAAAATAAAAAATTTAGTTGTAAGTGCCAGTGCTGGAACTGGAAAAACTTATAGACTTTCTCTTGAATATATTGCTGCTCTTTCTAAAAAAGCTAATGCAGAGGCTATTGACTATAAAAATATTTTGGTCATGACTTTTACAAGAAAGGCAACTGCTGAAATAAAAGAAGGAATATTAAAAAAATTAAGTGAATTTATTGAAATCTATGATATTTCTAAATACTCTAAACTTTCAGTGAGGGAGACTATTTTAAATCATGAGAATTTAGATGAAAAGAAAAAAGCTAACTACATCAATCTTATTGAGAGTATAGAAAAGATTGAAAAAGGTTTAATTGTTGATAGAGAATTTTTAGATAATTTATCTAATGTATATAAGGATATTATCAGAAATAAAGAAAAATTAAAAATCTATACTATAGATGCTTTTTTGAATATAATCTTTAAAAATATAGTTATAAATTTAATGAAGATAAAATCATATTCTTTAATAGATGAAGCTGAGAACTCTGCTTATTATAAAAAAGTTCTTGAAAGCATCTTTACTAATAAAAAATTATTTAATGACTTCAAGAATTTTTTTACTGAAAATTCTGAAAAAAATATAGATAACTATATTTCAGTTGTTAATGAATTAATCTCTTCTAGATGGAAGTATATTTTATCATTGAATGATAATAAAGAATATATAAAGAAAGAAAAGCTTAGTATTGATGAAAAACCTGTAGAGATTTTAAGAGAGCTTTTCTCATATTTAGAAAATGATGCAAAAAAAGATTTAAATGATGTATTAAAAAATGACTGTAAAATCTATGTAGGAAAAACTCCTGAAACTCAAAGAGAATTATTAGTTAGAAATGCTAATTTCTTTTTTCAAGATGGTACAGCAGGCTTAATATACAATGGAAACAAATTAAAAAAAGCTACAGATAAAGAATATAAGGAATATTTAATTTCAAGACAAGAAGTCTTAAAAGAAAATTTAGCTAAAGAAGTGTATAATGAAATTTTAATACCTTATGAGGAAAAGATTTTTGAACTGAGCTTAGAAATTTTTAGACTTTATGATATGTTTAAAATAAGAGATAAAAATTTTACTTTTAATGATATTGCTATCTACACTTATATGGCTATTTTTAATAAAGAAAATGGTTTAATGAATGAAAATGGACTTACAGATGTCTTTTTTGAAAGCTTAGATATGAATATAGAAACTATCTTCATAGATGAGTTTCAAGACACAAGTATATTACAATGGAAAATACTATACGAATTTACCAAAAAAGCTAAGATAGTAGTTTGTGTTGGAGATGATAAACAAAGTATCTATGGTTGGAGAGATGGAGAAAAAAGATTATTTGAAAATCTTGAAACTATTTTAAAGGCAAATCCAGATACATTAAAAAAATCTTATAGAAGTGACATTAATATCGTTTCATACTGTAATGAATTTTTCTCTGCCATTTCTAGAAAAGATAATTGGGCTTTTAAACCAAGTGAAATTAATTCTAAAAATCAAGGCTATGTAAAAGCAATATGTATGAGTGACCTTGATAAAGAAGCTAATATTTATTCAGTTCTCTTAGAAGAATTAAAAGCTTTTGAGCCTTATGACAATGTAGCTATAATAGCAAGAACTAATAATGAGCTTAATGAGATAGCTCAACTTTTAGAAAATGAAAAAATACCATATATTTTGAATAATGAGAAGAATATTTCTGAGTATCCTGGAATTTTTGAATGTTTTGAGCTTTTAAAATATTTGATTTATGAGAATGAACTAGCTTTATTTAACTTTATTTCTTCACCACTTAGCAACATAGGAACAGAAGATATTGAAGTTTTACTAAAAAATAAAAAAGAAGTACTTTCTTATATAAACTTCTCTCAAGATAATAATTTTATACTTTCTTTGGAAAATAAGAAAATTATAAACTTTTTAAATAAGATTATAGATATTAAAAAGAATTTTAAGAATTTTAAAGTTCAGAATTTAATTTATGAAATTATAAAAAAATTCCAATTTTTAGATTATTTTTCTAAAGAAAATGAAGTTAAAAACATTTATGACTTCTATCTTTTAACTAATTCTTATCTTTCTGTTTTAGATTTATTGAATGACTATAATGATAATAAACTTATTCTTGCAGATCTGAACTCAAATAAAAAAGGAATTGAGCTTGTTACTATACATAAATCTAAAGGTTTAGAGTTTAAAACAACCTTTGTGATAAAAAATGATAAAAAATCTAAAGGATTTGATATCAACTTTTTATTTGAAATGAATGAAACATATGATAAAACTACTTTTTCTTTATTTGCTAAAAAGGGTTATAAGAATATTTTGAAAAGCTGTTTTGAAGATAAGGTTCTTGAATATATCAAAAAAATTCAAGAAGAGGAAACTAACAATTTTTATGTCGCTTTAACAAGGCCTAAAAATAATCTTGTAATTCTATATAATGATAGACTTTTTGAAGAAAAACCTTTAGAAGATTCTAACTTAAAAGATTTCTTCTCATGTGAAATTGGAGAAATTCATAAAAATAAAGAAATTATTGAAGTGGAAACTCCTAAGGAAATTTCATATAACTCATCTTCTTATTTTTTAAACTCAAATATTGAAAATGAAGAAATTATCGATAATTTTGAAGTAAACAATAGTAAATTTTTACTTGAAACAGAAGAAAAAAGAATGATTGGTATTTTAGTTCACTACTTTTTTGAAAATTTAAAATATGGAAGTGAAGAAGAAGTAGCATTTGCTAAAAACTTATGTTATAAAAAATATCTATCATATTTTGGAAAGAAAAAGTTAGATGAAATATTCTCAAAAGAAAACATCGAAATGTTTTTAAATAAAGATAAAGAAATCTTTTCTAAGAAATGGAATCATATCTACAATGAATATGTTCTCTATGATGCTATAGATAAAAAAGAATATAGAATAGATAGACTTATGATAAAAGATAATGATGATGGTACAGGAGAAATATACATAGTAGATTTTAAGACAGGTGGAAAAAATGAAAATCAATTAAAAACATATGCTTCTGTATTAAAGAAGACTTTTAAAGAATTAAAAGATTATGAAATAAAAACTAATTTTTTAGAATTTGATATTTTTTAATTTGATAAATATTGTTAAATGCTGTATTATTTAAATAGTTATTTAGAAAAAATATTTTAATTTAGGAGGATATATGAATAAACAAAAATTAGCAAAAGATTTAATTAAATTTATAGATGAAAGTCCATCTAATTATTTTGCTTGTATCAATGCAAAAGAAATTTTAAATAAAAATGGTTTCACTGAGCTTTCTGAAACTGAAGAATGGAAATTAAAAAAAGGCGAAAAGTACTATGTTACTATAAATGATAGTGGAATTATAGCTTTTACTATAGGAACTGATAAGATTTATAAATCAGGATATAGAATAGCAGCTTCTCACACAGATAGCCCTGGTTTTTTAATTAAACCTAATCCTGAAATGAATAAAAAAGACTATGATATTTTAAATACAGAGGTTTATGGTGGACCTATTTTAAGTACTTGGTTTGACAGACCTTTATCTTTTAGTGGAAGAGTTTTTGTTGAAGGGGATTCTGCTTTCAAACCTAAGAAATATTTTATTAACTATGATAAAGATTTATTTATCATTCCTTCTCTTTGTATACATCAAAATAGAGGAGTTAATGATGGTGTTGCTATTAATGCTCAAAAGGATACTTTACCTCTTGTTAGTATTTCTAAAGACAAAAATAAATTCTCTTTAACAGCATTACTAGCAAAAGAATTAAAAGTAAAAGAAAATGAAATTTTAAGTTATGATTTAAGTCTTCACTCAAGAGAAAAAGGTTGCATATTAGGAGCTAATGATGAATTTATATCTGTTGGAAGATTAGATAACCTTGCTGCTTTCCATGCTAGCCTTAATTCTTTAATAGATAATAAAGATAAAAAGAATACTTGTATAGTTGTTGGTTATGACAATGAAGAAATAGGTTCTCATACAATACAAGGAGCTGATAGTCCGACTTTAGCTAATATATTAGGAAGAATTTCTAATGCTATGGACTTAACTTTAGAAGAACATGAACAAGCTATAGCTAAATCATTTGTTATTTCTAATGATGCTGCTCACTCTATACACCCTAATTATTTAGAAAAAGCTGATCCAACTAATGAGCCTAAAATCAATTGTGGACCTGTAATAAAAATGGCAGCTAATAAATCATATATAACTGATGGATATTCAAGAGCGGTTATAGAAAAAATTGCTAAAGATACAAAAATTCCTTTACAAATTTTTGTAAATCGTTCAGATGTTCGTGGAGGTTCAACAATAGGACCTATACAACAATCTCAAATAAGAATACAAGGTATAGATATAGGAAGTCCATTACTTTCTATGCACTCTGTCAGAGAATTAGGTGGAGTAGAGGATCACTATAACCTATACAAATTGATTTCAGAGCTTTTTAAAAATTAAAATTTGATAAAATTTTTGAATGGTGTTATAATTTTTCCATAATTTCTAAATATATTGGAGGTAAAATTATGGCTTATACATCTAGTTTAGATATACTAGAAACAGAAATTGCTATAAAAAAAGTTAAAGATTTTTTTGAAAGTCATCTATCAAAAGAATTAGATTTACTAAGAGTTTCAGCACCTTTATTTGTTATACCAGAGTCTGGTCTTAACGATAATTTGAATGGTACAGAAAGGCCTGTTTCATTTGATACAAAAAATGGTGAAAGAGTTGAGATAGTTCATTCTCTTGCAAAATGGAAAAGAATGGCTTTATACAGATATAATATTGAAAACCATAAAGGTATATATACAGATATGAATGCTATAAGAAGAGATGAAGATACAGATTTTATCCACTCTTATTATGTTGACCAATGGGATTGGGAAAAAATTATTTCTAAAGAAGATAGAAATGAAGAATATTTAAAAGAAGTTGTAAGAAAAATTTACTCTGTTTTTAAAGCCACTGAAGACTATATTACTAAAGAATATCCTAAACTTACTAAGAAGTTACCTGAAGAAATAACTTTTATCACAAGTCAAGAACTTGAAGATAAATATCCAACACTTACTCCTAAAAATAGAGAACATGCTGCTGCTAAAGAGTATGGAGCAATTTTCTTAATGAAAATAGGAGGAAAACTTTCTTCTGGAGAAAAACATGATGGTAGAGCTCCTGACTATGATGATTGGGATTTAAATGGAGATATCATATTTAACTACCCTCTTTTAGGTATAGGTCTTGAATTATCTTCAATGGGTATAAGAGTTGATGAAAATTCTTTAGAAGAACAATTAAAAATATCTCATTGTGAAGATAGAAGAACAATGCCATATCATCAAATGATTTTAAATAAAGTTTTACCATATACTATAGGTGGTGGAATTGGTCAATCTCGTATATGTATGTTTTTCTTAGATAAATTACATATAGGTGAAGTTCAAGCTTCTATTTGGTCTCAAGAAGTTCATGAAATTTGTAGACAAATGAATATTAAATTATTGTAATTAAAAAGGCTATTGCATAAGCAATAGCCTAATTTTTTATTTAGCTTCTATCCAAAGAACAGCGTCTTGAGATAATTCTTTTCCATTATGTTTTAATTCTCCACCTGCTCCTAAAGCAGCGAATCCCCAATATCCTTTATGAATTGGAACAAATGAGAAATATCCATTTTCATCTGCATAAATAACAGTTGCAGTTTTATCTTTTTGTAATTCTCCTACAAATTTTGAATTTTTAATATTTGAATTTAAGTATTCTATTTCTATTTCAGCATTAGCAACAGCCTTTCCATCTTTATCTACAACTTGCCCTCTAAAGATTTCTCCTTTCCAAGTTATAGGATTTGATAATGGAATTATTTCAGGATATCCATTAGCTAGTCTTTTATTCCAATCAGTAGCTAATTCATCTTTATTTACTAATACTTTTGTTATTTGTTGAATATATACATCTTCTGCAGATTCATAGTATGGTGCTGGAACAAGAACTAGTCCCCAATCTCCTCCACCTTTTAATCCAGAATTTTTATCTAAATTAAATTTATAAGAAGTAACTTGTTTTGAAGCAGGTCCAAATTTAGAAGCTTTTAAATTAGCTTTCAAGTCTTTCTTTTCTCCATTATGTACTGAGAAAAATTCTACAACAGGCTGTATAGTTCCTTTTTCATCTTTTCCCATATCCATGCTGTGTGCTTCTACTCCATCAGCAGGGTGAGTGAATATTAATTCAAATGGAACAGATGATTTCCCAGAAATATCAGAATCAGGAGTGTAAACCATTTGAAAGTGTGCAAAAGCAGACATAGACATAGTAGCTACAAGAGCTCCAATAAGTAATTTTTTTGATAACATATTTTCCTCCTCAATTTATTTTGTTTAGCAAAATTTAATTCTTTTTTATTATAACACTCCTTACTTTGTCTGTCAAATTTAAAAATATTTTTATAAAAAATAGACAATATGTAAAAATATTGTCTTATTTTATGATTTTAATTTTTTTCTTCTTATCTTATAGTCAGGCATATATTTTTCAACTAGAGCCCAAAATTTTTTTTGATGATCCATATAGAAAATATGACATATCTCATGAAGAACTACATAATCAATACTTTCTATATCTTTTTCAATTAAATCTATATTGAAGCTGATATAATTCTCCCTTCTGTGATAAATACCCCAAGCAGAAGAAAGTCTTTTTATCTTATAGTAGTTTATTTCAGTATTTAGTAATTTAGTATATCTTTCTACAGCTTTATCTATAATTTCTTTTAATTTATTGTATTTCCATTCCAAAAATTTCTTTTCAACTTCAAGTTCTTCAGTATTCTTTGTGTATATAAATATATTTCTGCCAGTTAAACTTATTCTTTCTAAATCTGATTGAATAACTTTTTTTTCTACTTTCTTACCTAAAATCTTTATACTATCATCTTTTAATTTATTTAATTTTTCTAATGTTTTTTCTATCCAGTCTTTTTTAGATAGAACAAAATTTTCAATATCCTTGCTAGTTGCAGATAAAGGAGCTGATACTGCGATAGTTAAATCAGGATATATTCTTAAAATAAAATTTTTGATTTTCTTTTTTGTAATTGTATATTCCATTAATATCACCTTGATAATATTATAACAAATTTTAACCAATTTTTAAGAATAATATGATAAAATTAAGCAAGATAATTAGGAGGCAGTGATGAAAGATAATTTACAAAGATTAAAAATCAAATATATAATTTTTATTACAATATTTTTTACTGTTTTGTATAAAGGAGCTGAATTCTATACTCGTACCCTAGATTATGTTCCTTCATATTTTATGGCATGGGAGAAAAAAATACCTTTTTTAACAATTTTTATGTTACCCTATATGACTTCAGCACCTTTTTTCTTTGGAACTTTTCTCACTATAAAAGATGAAAAAAAATTAAACTTCTATGTAAAACAAGCAATATTTTTAACTGTAGTTTCTATTGCTATATTTTTTATTGTTCCAATGAAATTTTATTTTCCCAAACCTGAGATAGCTAATCCCATTTTTAACTTTTTTTTCTATGTCTTAGGTCAATTAGATAGCAGTTTTAATCAATGCCCTTCTCTACATGTAAGTTTTGCTTTTCTTTCTATTGCTATCTATTGGAAAGAAATGAAATCAAAATTAAAATATCTTATTGCTATATGGGGATTTTTAATTGCAATTTCAGTTCATTTTGTATATCAACATCATTTTATTGATTTTGTTGGAGGATTTATAATGTTCTTAATAACATGGTACATCTTTCCAAAATTTCTTAAAAAATAAATCTAATTCTATATTGATTTCTCTTTCACCTGTTTTTAGTCCATATTCAATATATAATAATTCTTTTAATTTTTCTTCTAAAAAAGCTTCTGAAAAATAAGTTAAACTATTTAATTTAAGAAAAACTGTATAAGGATGTTGTGCTTTAAAATTTCTTCCTATAAAAAAATCTGCGAAATCATTGTATAGCTCTTTAAAAACATTATAATTCATATTTTGTGAAATTTTTCCACTGTTTATAAGAGAAGTTAATTTCAAAAAGACTATTAGTTCATCAGCCAACATATATACAATACCTAAATAAGAATCTTTATTTACTTCTAAGAAATTTAAGATATCTATATAATTTTTACTCTTAAAGAAATTCTCAACTAAATCTTTCATATTATATTCTTTATCAATACTTATTAAGTTTTTAATTTTTTCAAAAGAATATGGCTGCCCATCTAAAAAAGCAGCTATTTTATTTGTCTCATTTTTTATATGATAATAGTCACTTCCTAAAAGCTCAATTAAATCTTTAGCATCTTTTTCAGTAATATTTAAGTTATCTTTAACATAGTTTAAAATTATGTTGTTTTCTTTTATAAGAGTGCAATCTAAAAAAGAGGCAATCTCTTCAATCACTTTTATACTTGTTTTAGTTATTTCATATTCAGTAACAATTTTCCCATATTGTATAGGAACATTATAGAGAATTATAATGTTTTTTTCATTTAAATCATAGTTTTTTAAAGTTTTAAAAAGTTTTTGAATACCTGAACTTTTTAAAGTTTCTGCTCTTTTTAATACTAAAAAATCAACTGTTTTAAAGATAGAATTAACCTGTAAAGCAGATAAAAATTCATCTTCTTCTTTTAAAGCACAGTCATAATACTTAGCTGAAATATTAGGATATTTTTCTAAAATTTCTTCTGTTTTCTTCTCTGTTTCAAACTCTATCATTGGAGAATTTCCATATAAAAAGTAAAACATCTTTCCTCCATATAATTAAAATATTATTATTTATTATACTATTTATGGGCTTTTATTTCAAATTTTAAAAAAATTATTTTTTTCTCTTGACAAAATATTTTTTTTACTGTATCCTTATAAAAAATAAATCAAGAAGGAGGATACCATGAAAAACTTACATAAGATTAATACAACTAATCAATACTGGTGGGGATATACAAATGAAAATTGTATATCTTAATTTTGTATTGTTAGAAAAAATCTTTTAAGAATATTTTATGGTATCTTATGAAAAGCAATCTAACAAGGTTGCTTTTTTTTGTTACCAAAATTTCTTAAAACCACACTAAATTTGGAGGAAAAATGAAAAAGAAGTTTATTTATTTATGTTTAATTGTAACTATAGTATTGTTAGGATGTTTTGGAAAAGGGAAGGAAACTGAAGAAGTTGTTAAAACTAATGAGGAAAAAATAATCACAATAGCAGAAAAAGCTGAAATTAAAACATTGGATCCACAAAATACAGTTGATTCTGCTTCATTATCAGTGATACAAATGATTAATCAAAGATTATTTAAAATAGATAACAATGGAAATATAATTCCAGAAATAGCAGAAGAAGCTACAAAAGTTGATGAAAAAACTACTCTTATAAAAATAAAAAAAGATTTATTTTTTAGTAACGGAGAACCTGTAACAGTAGATGATGTATTATTCTCATTGAATAGAGCTAAGGAATCTCCAAGAATGACACAAGATTTCTATATGATAGAAAGTTTTGAAAAAGTAGATGATTCTACAATAAAAGTTAAAACTTTTTATGAAGCAGGAAATTTACTTCATAAATTAGCTTCTATGGGAGCTTCAATTATGAGTAAGAAAGCCTTAGAAGAAAATGAAACAAATATAGTTGGGTCTGGAATGTTTAAATTAAAAGAATGGGTAGCTGGAGATAGATTAGTCTTAGAAAGAAATAAATATTTTAAAGATGCTAACTCAAATATTAAAGAAATAGTTATAAAGTTTATTCCAGAAGCAAATAGCAGAATGATAATGCTAGAAACAGGTGAAGTTGATATTGCTGAAAGCTTACTGCCTCTAGATTTTCAAAAAATATCAAAAGAAGATGACAAGTTTGTATCTGTTGAAATGCAATCTTCAAGCAATATGTTTATAGGATTTGATTTAAGAAATAAATATTTAGCTGATAAAAGAGTAAGACAAGCTATTGCCTATGCAATAAATAATCAAGATATAGTTGATAGTATATACAATGGAAGTGCAACTGTTGCAACATCACCTATACCTAAAATTACAACAGGACATAATGAAAATTCTAATCCTTATACACAAAATATAGAAAAAGCTAAAGAACTTTTAGCAGAAGCAGGATATGCTGATGGCTTTAATATAGTTTTAAATGTGAATGAAGATAACCAAAGAGTTGATACTGCAGTAGTAATTCAAGATAATTTAAAAGCTATTGGGATAAATGTAGAAATAAAAACTTATCAATGGGCTTCATATGTAGCCTTTGTAGAAAATCCTGCTCAAGAAAAAGGAATGTTCTTAATGGCATGGAATATAGCTAATGATGATCCTGATGAGCTTCTATATCCACTTTATCATAGTTCACAAATAGATGCTCATACTAATGTTGTTTTCTATAAGAATGAAGAATTTGACAACTTAATATCAAAAGCAAGAGAAACTACTGATAAAGAAAAAAGAATAGATTTATATAAAAAGGCTCAAGATATTATTCAAGAAGAATTACCACATTATGCAATATTATATCCTATGCAAAATTATGCATATAAGAAAAGTATAAAAGGTATTGAAGTTAATAAAAAAGGTTACTTCAATTTTCAAAACACAATAGTAGAATAAGGAGTTAAATAATTCTTCTTGTTATTTTAGTAAAAACATATTATACTAATAAAGTTAATTAAAATAATAAGTGAGGTAAAAATGAATAAAACTTTTTTTGAAAAAATGTTAGAAAAATTATTGGTAGATTTAGAAACTTATCTACCTTTATTGGCTGGGAAGCTTGTAGCTTTCTTACTTGTATGTTTTATATGGCCTAAAATATCAAAATTTATGTTGAGACTTTTAGATAAATCTAGAACATTAAAAAATAGTGACCCTTTACTTTTATCATTTTTAAAATCTTTATTAAAAGCAATTATGTATGTTATAGAAGCTTTTCTATTAATAGGAATTATAGGAATAAAAGCTACATCTCTTGTAACAATTTTAGGTACTGCTGGAGTTGCTGTAGGTTTAGCTTTACAAGGTAGTTTAGCTAACCTTGCCAGTGGTATCTTAATTCTATTCTTTAAGCAAGTTTCTAAAGGAGATTTTGTTTCAAGTTTAGATAAAACTATAGAAGGAACTGTAGAAAGTATACATATTCTATATACAGTTATAAAGCAAGCTAATGGACCTTTGATTTTTGTTCCTAATACTCAAATAGCTAATGCTTCTATTATTAACTACTCTAGAAATCCATATAGAAGACTTGATTTAGTTTATTCATCTTCTTATGATGTTCCTGTTGATAAAGTAATATCAGTTTTACATGAAGTTGCTAATGATGAAAAAAGAATTATTAAAGATAATCCTGATATGCCTATTACTATAACTTTAAATAAACATAATGCTAGCTCACTTGACTATATTTTCAGAGCTTGGGTAAAAAAAGAAGACTATCTTGATACTATGTTTGCATGTAATGCTAATGTAAAAAAATATTTTGATAAAAACAATATTGAAATTCCATATAATAAACTTGATTTATATATGAAGAAGTAATTTATTTGCAACACTCTCTATAATAATGTATAATTTAATATTATGATAATTAACTAGGAGGTATAAATGAAAAAATTATTTTTATTGTTTTTGGCAACTATAATGTTAGTTTCGTGTGGGGATAGCAAAGATGAAAATACTCTGTATGTATATAGTTGGGCTGATTATATTCCACAATTTGTTTATGAAGATTTTGAAGCAGAAACTGGAATCAAAGTTGTTGAGGATATTTATTCATCAAATGAAGAAATGTATACAAAGATAAAAGCTGGTGGAGAAGGATATGATATCATTATGCCATCTAGTGATTATTACGAAATAATGATGAAAGAAGATATGCTAGCAAAATTAGATAAATCACAACTTGAAAATACTAAATATATTGATGATGCTTATATGGCAAAATTAAGAGAGTTTGATCCTGAAAATGACTATGGAGTTCCTTATATGAGAGGTATTACTTGCATAGCAGTAAATACAAAATTTGTTAAAGATTATCCAAGAGATTACACTATTTATGATAGAGAAGATTTAGCAGGAAGAATGACATTATTAGATGATATGAGAGAGGTTTTTGTTCCTGCCTTAGCTTTAAATGGTTATAAACAAGATGCTGATTCTGAAGAAGCTATGGAAAAAGCTAAAGCTAAAGTTTTAGCTTGGAAAAAGAATATTGCAAAATTTGATGCTGAATCTTATGGAAAAGGATTTGCTAATGGAGATTTCTGGGTAGTACAAGGATATCCTGATAATATCTATAGAGAACTTTCTGAAGAAGATAGAAAGAATGTTGACTTTATTATTCCACCTGGTGACCAAGGATATTCATCAATAGATTCATTTGTAATTTTAAAAGATTCTAAGAATATTGAAAATGCTATGAAATTTATAAACTACATACATAGACCTGATGTTTATGCAAAAATTTCTGATTTTATAGAAATTCCAAGTATAAATTTAGAAGCAGACAAACTTGTTACTAAAAAACCTTTATATGATGTTAACAAAACAAAAGATGCTCAACTTTTAATAGATATTGGGGATAAATTAAATATACAAAATAAATACTGGCAAGAAATTTTAATAGCAAATTAATTTAAGGAGAGGGTTTTCAATGAAATTTTCTATAAATAAAGAAAATGTAATAGGAATAATTAGTGAATATACAAATATCTTGAAAGATAATCCAGTTAAACCTAGTCTTGCTGGTTTATTCATTGAAGTAAAAAATAATCAAGTTGTATTTAAAGGTGCAAATACTGAAGTTGAACTAATAAGATATGCTAATTGTAATATTGAAGTTGAAGGACAAGTTTTAATAAAACCTTCACTACTTTTAGAATATATTAAATTAGTTGAAAGTGAAAATATAAATTTTGAAAAAAAAGATGGATATTTAATTGTTAATAATGCAGAATTTTCTATATTAGATGACACTACTTATCCTGAAATAAAAGAACTTTCTTCTACAACTATTGCAAAGGAAAATAGTCTTCAATTTGCAATGTTGCTTGAAAAAGTAAAATTTCTTACTAACTCTTCTTCAAATGTAGATACTTTATTTAATTCTATAAAATTAATATTCCAAGATAATTTTATAGAATTAGCTTCTACAGATTCATATAGACTTATATACCTTAAAAAGTCTCTTGAAAATATGGTTAATAAGGATATTTTAGTTCCAGCTGATAGTATGTCTGTTATCTATAAGATATTAAAAGATTTAAATGAAGATGTAACTCTTGCAACAATTGAAGATAAATTAATAGTAACTTGGAAAGATGCTTATTTTAGTTGTAAGCTATTATCTCTTTCTTTCCCAGACTTTAGACCTCTTATTACTAATTCAACTCATGATAAGAAGTTCGAATTTAATAGAGATGAGCTAAATTCTTCTCTTAAAAAAGTTATATCTGTAACTAAAAATAGTAATGATTCTAAGAATGTTGCAACTTTCAATTTTAAAGGAAATCAACTTCTTATAAGTGGAATGTCTTCGAATGCTAAAATTAACCAAAAAGTTAATATGATAAAGACAGGAGAAGATTTGAAACTTGGAATAAATTGTAAATATATAAAAGAATTTGTTGATAATACTGATAAAAATATTATCATTGAAGCTACAAATTCTAGCTCTATGTTAAAAATTATAGAAGAAGCTAATGAAAATTATATTTATTTGGTAATGCCTGTAAATATTAGAGTTTAGATACTAAAACATAAAAAAGCTGTTGCAATATGCAACAGCTTAATTTTTATTTTATACTTGGTAAATTATTTATTTCTTTTTGAATCATATCATACATTTCTTCATAAGCAATTTTGTAGATTTGTTCTTTAGTTGGAACAGATTTTTCTGGCTCATCATTAGGTATTTGTTTTCTTTTATTCATTCTAAATGAACTTATATAATAATTTTTCCAACTTTCTTTATAATTTTTATCAATAGTTTTCTTATAATGAAATAAAACTTCTCCAGTTAAATTTGAAACTAATTTATAAGTCACTACAAAGCTAAGAGCGGTAGTTTTAGTTGTTTCATTCTCATAATATTTTACTACATTAAGTACTTTATTTCCCTCACTATTCACATATTCTTCTGAATATTCTTTTGGAGCAGTTTTTACATTAACAGTTGGTTTACTATAATTAACAGAGTTTATCTCAACTAAAAGATTTAAATCTGGATTAGTATTTGTATAGTTAAAAACTTTACTTCCAACACTATTAAAATCTTCTTTCTTAGTTAAATTTTGTAATATTAAATCTGTAACAGAAACTTTTACTGTATAAGTACTTTCAATCTTAGATTTTAAATCTCCCATCTTAGCTTCAACATCTGATTTATAAGTTGGATTAAATGCTACTAAAGAATTATATGCTTTATATTTTTTAACTCTATTTGCATAGTTATCCTCTGGCATTGCCTCAGCATCTCTCAATAAATTTTTTGACTTCGTTCCCTTTGTAGGAACTATAGGTGCAGATTTCTTTTGCTTGTCCTTTTTAGAACTTGCTACATTTTTATTACTATTTGCCGTACTTTTTTCTGCAACTTTTGAATCATTTTTATCAAAGATATTTAATTTATCAAGATTGACACAGGATACAAAAAGTAAAAGTGAAAGGCTTAAAAAAATCTTTTTCATTTTAGTTTCTTCCCCTCCTTAAAAAATATATATATTAATTATATCATATTTTTTCTAAAATACTATCCTAAAATGTCATTTAAGCTTTCAGTAAAAATTGGATGTGTATAAATAAAATCTTTTAAAACATTAGCTTTTATTTTTTGATTTATAGCAAGAGACAATAAATTTATCATTTCATGTGATTCATAATGACAAATACTTGCACCTATAATTTCATTATTTTCATTTATTAAAATTTTTGTAAATCCATCTGTTTCATTTATAACATGAGCTTTTGGAATAGTATTAGTTAAAGCAAATTTTTTAGTATATGCTATTCCTAATCTTTGTGCTTCTTTTTCATTTATTCCAACTCTTGAATAAGGTGGATCTATAAAAGTAGAAGTAGGAATTAATACTCTATCAGATAATTTTCTTCCCTTAGCTCCTTCTAATATTTGAGGGAAAATTATACGGAAATCATCTAATGAAACATAAGTAAATTGTGCTCCACCTTTAACATCTCCTGCTGCCCAAATATTTGGAGCATTTGTTTTTAAATACTCATCTACTATTACTTCTCCAAATTTCCCTAATTCTACTGAAGTATTTTCAAGTCCTAAATTTTCTGTATTAGCTTTTCTTCCAACTGCAACAAGAACTTTATCAAATTCTTCAACTAATTCTTCCTTATCTTTTACATATGTTGCCTTTACACTGTCACCTAAATCTTCAAATTTCTTAACAGAAGTATTGAAATAGAATTTAACTCCTTTATTTTCTAAAATTTCTTTTATTATCTTTGCTTCATCTTCATCTTCTCTTGCTAAGAAGCTATCATCAAATTGAAAAACAGAAACTTCACTTCCAAAATTTCTAAAATATGAAGCAAATTCAAGTCCAATATATCCTGCTCCTATAATTAAAAGTTTTTTAGGTAATTCTTTTAATTCTAAAATTCCTTCACTTGTTAGAACATTTTTATTATTTGTACCTTCGATATCAAGGTTTCTTGAAACAGAACCAGTATTTATAACTATCTTATCTGCTTTTAAAACAACCTCTCCATCTTTTGTTGTTACTTTAACTTCGTTATTTGAAATAAAACTTCCTTTTCCATTGTAGATATCAACATTTTCATTTGTATCTAAGATTGAAAAGTTTTTATTTCTTAACTTAGTTGTCATTTCATCTTTTTTCTTCATTGCTTCTTTAAAGAAATTATTTTTAAATTCATAATCTCCATCTATACCATAATTTTTAACTTGAGATATTAGTTTCGCACTATGTACAAGTGATTTTGTTGGTAAGCAACCTACATTTATACAAGTTCCTCCATACATTTTTGGATTCTCTTCTACTACTGCAATTTTTTTCCCTTTTGCTGCTAATTTAGCTGCAAGAGTTTTTCCTGCTTTTCCCCAACCAATAACTATTAAATCATACATTTTATATCCTCCTTTTAATTAAGTTTTACTTATATTAATTATTTTAGTATTTTATACTAAAATAGTCAAGAATTATTTTGGATAATCTTTGAACTATACTTGTAAATATTTCCACTTTCCTCTTCTAAAAACATAAAATGCCAATGAACTTCTTATAGCTAGATCTATAGTCATAACTATCCAAGCACCTGCTAGGCCTAAATTAAGTACATCTAAGAAAAGATAAGTTATAGGTATTCTTATTAAAAATATTCCTAAATAAGTTATAAGTAGAACTGATTTTGTATCTCCTGCTCCTCTTAGTGCTCCTGCTAATACCATAGAAGCTCCTGAAAATGGTTGACATATAGAAACTATTTTTAATGCCATTGTAGCCAGCTCAATAACATCTTTATCTTTAGTAAACAATGAAACTAGAAATTGAGGTATTATAAAAAAGAGTAAACCAAAAGTAGACATAACTATCATAGCTATAATAGTACAAATATATCCATTTTTTAAAGCTTTTTGACTTGAGCCTTTTCCTAATTCTTGACCAACTAGAGCTGATGCTGCAAAAGAAAATGCAAAACCTAAATTAAATGAAATACTTTCTGCTGTCAATGCTATTTTATGTGCTGCATAGCTTAAGTTCCCTAAAGATATAACCATCATTTCAAAAATCAACATACCTATTCTTAGACCTAGTTGCTCTACTGCCGCTGGAATACCTACTTTTAAAATTCTTTTAGATGTAAAGTAATCAAATTTTAAATCTTTAAGTTCAAGAGATATCCAGTTTTTCTTAGACCAAAATACAAGATAAATTGAAAATATAGCCGAGAACAATCTAGTTAAAGTTGTACTTAATGCTGCTCCAAATATCCCCCATTTGAAAAGGTATATTAAAAGGAAATTTAGAATAAGTTTTAATACCAATGCCAATGTATTTCCTATCATAGGAATTTTATTTTCTCCCATAGCTCTAAAAGCATAGAATGTTGCTATACTTACACCTAAGAAAGGAAATCCAATGACAGTCATATTTTGGTAAAGAACAGCATCAGCTAGATTCATATCCTTAGCATTACCTACTAAGTTAATTATTTGTTCTGAAAAAAGTAAAAATATAATAGTTAAAATTATTCCCAAAGGAACAGCTATAAAAAAACTTTGTGCAAAAGCTTTTTTTCCATCAACCTTATTATCAGCACCATATGCACGACTTAAAAGAGCAGTTGTTCCAGTTGCTACAGCTATTAAAGCAGGTATCAAAGCATACATTCCTGCTGTTCCAACTCCAACAGAACTTATAGCACTTGCTCCCATACTCGACACCATTATCATATCTGATGTTGAAATTAAAGTTTGAGCTAATAAATCAAAAACAGATGGAATTGCAATTTTAAAAATTCTTTTTATTAAATCTTTGTCTTCATAAAAAAATTTCTTTATATTCATACTTATCCCCTAATTTTTTCTTGATTAATAATTATAACATGTTTAACAAAAATTGTTCAATCAATATAAATTTAAATCTTTATTTATCGTTTACTAAAACATACCTTTGTGATATCATAAACAGTAGAAAATATTTTTAGGTGAGATTATGAATAAAAATAGGATTTTGTTAAGAGATAGATATTTTGAAAGTGCTGTTATGATGTGTGTGGCAAACATAAATGGAAAGGATTGCTTCATACTTGAGAAACGTGCAAAAAATATTAGACAAGCTGGTGAGATTTCGTTCCCTGGTGGAAAGAAAGATGAAACAGATAAAAATTTTCGTGAGACAGCTATAAGAGAAACCATTGAAGAATTAAAAATTTCTCGAAAGTTAATTAAGAATGTTGAAAAATTTGGAGTACTTGTCACTGGTCTAGGAATAATTATCGAATGTTATCTTTGTAGACTGGATATAAAAAATTTAAATGAGATAAATTATAGTAAAGATGAAGTTGAAAAACTAATTGCTGTACCCATCGATTTTTTTCTAAATAGTGAGCCTGCTAAAGAAGAAATTGAAATTTTCAATAAAGCAAAATTTGATATAAAAAAATATAATTTCCCTGAAAAATATTCTGATAATAATTGGAAAATTCCTAGTCGTCATATTTATATTTATATGTATGAGAATGAAGCTATTTGGGGAATGACTGCTGAAATAATTTATGATTTTATAAAGATGATAAAAAAATATGGAAAGGTTGAAAAATATGAATATAAGTAAAGAACTTGCTATAGAAATTTTAGAAACTGCAAAAAAAGATGGAAAAAAAGTTGTATTTACAAATGGCTGCTTTGATATTTTACACAGAGGTCATGTTACATATTTAAACGAAGCTAAAAGACAAGGAGATATTCTTGTGGTAGGCGTGAACTCAGATGCTTCTGTTAAAAAATTAAAAGGAGAATCAAGACCTATAAATTCTGAATACGATAGAGCTTTCGTTTTAGATGGATTAAAGGCTGTTGACTACACTGTTATTTTTGGAGAAGATACTCCAGAAGATTTAATTGCTTGTTTGAAACCATCTGTCCATGTTAAAGGTGGAGATTATAAAAAAGAAGATTTACCAGAAACAAAAATTGTTGAAAGTTATGGTGGAAAAGTAGTGATATTAAATTTTGTTGAAGGAAAGTCTACAACAAATATAATAAATAAAATTAATGAAAAATAGAAATTATAGAAAAGAGGAAAACGAAATGCAAAAAGTTTTAACTTTTAATGAAATAGATTTGTTAGCAAAAAAATTAGCTGATTATTCGAAAGAAAATACTGTTATAGCTTTAATTGGAGATTTAGGAACAGGTAAGACAACATTCACAAAAACTTTTGCTAAAGAATTTGGTGTCAAAGAAAATTTAAAGAGCCCAACATTCAACTATGTACTTGAATATTTATCTGGAAGATTACCACTGTATCATTTTGATGTTTACAGACTTTGTTCATCAGAAGAAATTTATGAAATCGGTTACGAAGATTATATCAACAATAGTGGAGTTGCTCTTATCGAATGGGCAAATATTATTGAGGAAGATTTGCCAAAAGAATATATACGTATAGAATTTCAATATACTACAAAAGAAGATGAAAGACTTGTTGAAATAAAATATATTGGAAATGAAAAAGAAGAGAAGGAGTTGTTAAGCTATGTTAATTTTGGGAATTGATACATCTACAAAAATTTGTGCTTGCTCAATATATGATAGTGAAAATGGGCTCGTTGCCGAAACTAGTTTATCCGTTACAAAAAATCATTCAAATATTGTCATGCCAATAATTGATAATCTTTTTAAAATTTCTAATCTGAATATAAATGATATTGATAAAATTGCTGTTGCTATAGGTCCTGGATCTTTTACTGGAGTTAGAATTGCTTTGGGACTTGCTAAGGCTCTTGCCATGGCATTAAATAAGCCATTAATTGCTGTGAATGAACTTGATATTTTAGAGTCCATTGCTTCTCAAAATGAAGAAGAAATAATACCTCTTATCGATGCAAGAAAAGAAAGAGTTTACTTCAAATATAAAAACACTTATGGAGATGCTTCACTTATCGATTTGATTTCAGATTTTGATAAAAATAAAAAATATATTTTCGTTGGAGATGGTGCAACAAATTATCAAAATATTTTAAAAAATAATTTAAAAGAAAATGCTATTATCTTACCAAAATATAATTCTTTTCCAAGAGCTTCAATTTTATGTGAACTAGCCCTTGATAAAGAAGAAGCAAATCTTTATACTCTTGAACCAGAATATATTAGCAAATCAAGAGCAGAAAAACAATAAAGCGAGACTATGAAGTTTTTTCTGTAAATTTTTATTTTCTATGGTAAAATTCATTTATTAATATTTTTAATTTTAATGTGACATTAATTTTATGTCAATAGTGAGGCATCGTAAGATGCCTTTTCTATTTCTTAACTATGAAATCTTTAATTTTGATACCAACTTATCATCACATTTGGATATTTTTCTTTCCATTTTTCAGTAACTTTCTTCGTTTTCTCCAATTTCAACTTTTTTCCATTCTGTAGATATTCCTAAAACAATATAAGCTGCTATTTTTTTATCATATTATCTTGTTTTACAGAAAATGGTATTTAATTTATTTTATCTTAGAAGGCATTATTAATTTATTAAAATTTACAATCTTTTTTGCAGTCTCGTCTAATTAAAAAAGGAGAACTTAGAATTTAAATACTTTTCAAGTTTTTAGTTAATCGAACACACTTTGAAAGGTTATTAATTTAGTTTTTGAATTTAAATACTTTTCAAGTTTTTAGTTAATTTATCAGCTAGTTCTCTATTTATACCTGTATCATATTTAAATACTTTTCAAGTTTTTAGTTAATAAAAGATAAGGTTAGGAACAGTTATTTTCTTACAACATTTAAATACTTTTTAAGTTTTTAGTTAATTAATTATTATTCAAAAATATGGGAATATGAATTCAAATTTAAATACTTTTCAAGTTTTTAGTTAATTTTAGTACAGCTAGTAATGCTAACGGTAAACATGCATTTAAATACTTTTCAAGTTTTTAGTTAATATATAAATATAGCTGGTATAAATTGGGAGGAAACAAATTTAAATACTTTTCAAGTTTTTAGTTAATTAAATTTGACATTACAAGTTTTGTTTGTTATGTCGATTTAAATACTTTTCAAGTTTTTAGTTAATTATTTTTCAACATGATTGTCAGATCTTATAACTTCCATTTAAATACTTTTCAAGTTTTTAGTTAATCTTTAAGCCTCCTGCTTTTCTTATAGCATAATACAAAATTTAAATACTTTTCAAGTTTTTAGTTAATTTTTACTACCTCCAATTATTACAAAATTCTTTATATTCTTATTTAAATACTTTTCAAGTTTTTAGTTAATCTTCTTAGTAATTCAATTAGTCCTTTATATCCTATTATTTAAATACTTTTCAAGTTTTTAGTTAATTGAAAAGCTAAAAGCCTTTATAAATACAGTTTTAGCATTTAAATACTTTTCAAGTTTTTAGTTAATACAAATAGAAATAGACAATAGAACACCTGGACAAACATTTAAATACTTTTCAAGTTTTTAGTTAATAGTGTATTATTGCAATCCTTACATTCGACTAATATTCTATTTAAATACTTTTCAAGTTTTTAGTTAATTGGGAAGTTATCCCAACTTATGGTGGTAAATTAACATTTAAATACTTTTCAAGTTTTTAGTTAATTCAAAAAATAGCTTTTTCTAACTTTATCGATATCAGATTTAAATACTTTTCAAGTTTTTAGTTAATTGTAACTTTTCTATAATACTATCTTTAGTATCTTCATTTAAATACTTTTCAAGTTTTTAGTTAATATTTAAAAGAAATATTAAAAAGAGTAAATAAAATAAAATTTAAATACTTTTCAAGTTTTTAGTTAATTAATAAATTACTTGGTGGAAGAGTTGAATTTAAACCATTTAAATACTTTTCAAGTTTTTAGTTAATTAGCTGGTGAAAATACTGTTCTGAACCATATAATTTAATTTAAATACTTTTCAAGTTTTTAGTTAATGAACAAAAGAAACTGTCGAGCTTAACGGGGGTGATTTATTTAAATACTTTTCAAGTTTTTAGTTAATAGATGGAACTCTTAAACATATAAAGAAACAAATGGGATTTAAATACTTTTCAAGTTTTTAGTTAATTTTAGATACAAAAGCTACTCCATCTCCACCTTTACCCTATTTAAATACTTTTCAAGTTTTTAGTTAATTCTTGTAGATGTCTTTTTTGACTCCTCCACCAGTATTTAAATACTTTTCAAGTTTTTAGTTAATTAATTATGCTGTAAGTCAATTTTATTTGGGTATTCAATTTAAATACTTTTCAAGTTTTTAGTTAATTTAAAAACAAAGTTAGGGGATAAAGTTTCATCTAAATTTAAATACTTTTCAAGTTTTTAGTTAATCTGTTCCATATTTGCTAAGTTCTTCAACTCTTGCTATTTAAATACTTTTCAAGTTTTTAGTTAATGGACAAGAAATTGTAATAGTATTTGCATCTTCCGTATTTAAATACTTTTCAAGTTTTTAGTTAATACTAGCAAACTCTTTTATAACTGGTCCTTCTAACATAATTTAAATACTTTTCAAGTTTTTAGTTAATCAGTTGTTGGTGTAGCTAAAGGTATTCACCAAGTTAATTTAAATACTTTTCAAGTTTTTAGTTAATTTATATTTGCTTAATAGATCGGAGTATGTTTTTTTATTTAAATACTTTTCAAGTTTTTAGTTAATATTTCCCATCATTGGGTAAAGACCTGCTATAGATAATTTAAATACTTTTCAAGTTTTTAGTTAATATCAGCTGTAAAATAAGTTGTTGTATCCATTAATGCATTTAAATACTTTTCAAGTTTTTAGTTAATCTAATTAGAGAATTAATAATTAATAGTTATTGTTACATTTAAATACTTTTCAAGTTTTTAGTTAATTCAAAAAATAGCTTTTTCTAACT
>ERZ772909.395-NODE-395-length-27641-cov-5.824657_pt1 | contig 27641 bp, 26 predicted proteins | sample MGYA00511137_ERZ772909 | MGnify/ENA primary metagenome ERZ772909 (study PRJEB29015, sample SAMEA2738095) | human oral metagenome | biome: human oral; feature: human-associated habitat; material: saliva | place: China | collected 2270 ... | reverse complement strand
CAAGATTAGTAGAACTTGACACAGGCCTAGAAAGTGGTTTTAAGGACTTTGAGGAGTATTCAATTCCTCGGAGTACAAAGGCTTGGAAGGAAGAGTTTATTGGAGAACTGAAAGACTTATTTGGTAGTCCAAGAACAGTAATTCTAGCCAGCGGTATTAAGTTGATTATTGCATTTGAAGAAGAAACTAACTTAATTAAGGTTGTATTGTCAAAGGGATTGTTCTTCAATGATGAAAAGACACTACTCCACGGCATTGTTAGTGAAACTAATTATAAAGAAGTGCTAGACATTATAGAAAATATTTATAACGATTTTAAATACAAATTCTATGACGTGGATGGAATTGTAGAAGAATTAAAATATTTACATCATTAGGAAGGGTGTTTCATGGAAAGATTTGAAGTTAAAAGTACAAAGAAGATGGAAGAACTAATAAATGAGGTTGGAGATAAATATGGTTTAGAGTTAAATCACATTTCATCTAACTTCATTGGTGGAAATAACGCTTATTGTGGAAACGAGATATTAAAGGCTATTAATTGTAATTCTCTGCCAATACTTAGAACAGATGGATTTCTTCTTGGAGAGGATTCTGTGCATGTAACATTCTATTTAGTGTTGCACACTGATATAGGAGAAATTAAGACACCACTATATTCAACCATAGTAAAACTTAGTGAGATTGAAGGAGTATGTTATAATGCTTGAGAAATTAGAAAAAGAAATACAAGAACAGTTTGAAGTAGAAAAGGTTATCTATGACCCATTTAATCCATATTCATTCTTGTTTGAGATTAACTTCAACCCATACTTAGGGGCGCTATTTGAAGTAGAAAAAGCACCAGAGGTTGACTGTTATATTTTAACTCATAGGGGACATTTTAATGCAGATGAGGGGGTAAGTACTCTTGGTGTTGTTAGATATACACTAAACACAGAAAGAGAATTATTAGACAAAATCAAAGAAGTGTTAGAAGAATATAACAAGTTAAGTGATTTACTAAATAACTTATATAGAGAATAGGAGAAGTGCATATGTTAAATATACAATGTGTTAGATATAGTTTTGGGGAATACTCCTACACATCAGATGACAAGTGGCTATATTTTGAATTAGATGATGATGCATTTAATGAGATTGCAAATGAAGAAGAAAAACAAAATATACAGAATATTGATGGTAAATTAGTTCGTTGTACTTATGGTAGAAGTTACCTATCAGTTTATGATAGAGAAGCTAAAAAGACTGATAATGCTACACAAGAATACTTAAAATCAATGCTTAACAAACATTATAAGGCAACTAAGGAACAAGAATATAGTGTTCGTAAGGATAATGGGTATATCACTTATACTAAGGAATATGATAATATGAAACCAGAAGATTATTATGGTCTATTAGAAAAGTACTTCACCAAGGAAACACATAATTATCTTGAGCGTGGAATTGTTTTTGGTTATCTAGGGCATGAGGAAAGAACTTTAGAAACAGATAAGGTAATCTGTGAGTTCTTAGACGAAAACCCTGATATGAAAGAAAGAGTAAATACTTATTTCTTAACAAACAGTGCAGGTAGACATTATATGGACAACTTTGATAATCATAAACAACTTAAAAAGTTTTTAAGGGAATTATGTAAGTGAATTTGTAAATATTTTTCTATAATTGGAAATATTTCTGATGAAGTGGTATGAGAGTATGTTTTAAATCAAGGAGAGAAAGGAAGTGAACGTATGGCTACAGTTAAAAAGGTATAAGAGTTAGACTCTATCCAACCAAAGAACAGGAAATTCTAATAAATAAGACCACTGGCTGTTGTCGTTTTGTACATAATCAAACGCTAGATAACTGTAAGCAGTCATACGAGCAGACACAGCACTTTCCTTCCAAAAATGAGCGTGGTACAAATTTAGTTTCACTTAAAGAGACATATGAGTTTTTAAAAGAGGTAGACTCTGCTGCACTCCAACAGTCGGTAAGAGACGTAAACTCCGCTTTAGACAAGTTCTTTAAAAACAGAAATCATTTTGGTTTCCCTCAATTTAAGTCTAAACACAACTTAAAACAGTCGTATAGAACGCCTTACAATCGAGGCAATGCAGATGTTTTAGATAACAAACACATCAAACTTCCAAAATTAGGAAGAGTCAAGACTAAACGTTTCGATATGCCAGATGTATATAAAATTTTTAACATCACTGTAGAAAGAACAAGTACAGGAAAATACTACGCTTCAATTTGTATTGAAACAGAGGTTCAACCACTCCATAAAACAGGAAAACAAGTAGGTTTTGACTTAGGTTTAACAGACCTACTTATCGGCAGTGATGGAACTAGATACGAAAGACCAAAATTTGCCTATGCTTACAAAGATAAACTCACCAAGGAACAAAGAAAGCTCTCAAAGATGAGAACCAAGTTGAAAAGAGCTAATTTGAACATTGATGAGTGTAAGAATTATCAAAAGCAAAAGCATAAAGTGGCGAAGTTGTATGAACATATTGCCAACTGTGCAAAAGACTTCAACCATAAGCTGAGTCGAAAGTTGGTGAAAGAGTATGACTTCATTGCAATGGAACATTTGAATGTGAGTGGTTTAGTGAAGAATCCTAGATTAGCATATTCAATCGCTGATGTGCGTTGGTCACAACTCTTAAATTTCATAAAATACAAGTGTTTGTGGTATGATAAGAGATTTGTCCAAGTAGATAGATTCTATGCGAGTTCAAAAATCTGTTCTGAATGTGGAACTTACCACAAAGACATTGTAAATTCACTTTCAGTGAGAGAGTGGACTTGTCCTGACTGTGGTACGCATCATGACAGAGACATGAACGCTGCAAGAAATATATTAAATCAAGCTTTGAGTGTAGCTTAAAAACACTTCGGAAAGGCACAACCGTGGTAAATTAGTTCGGGGATAGTAGTTCTTATAAAAGAGCGAGAGTAACCTAAACGTTCCCAAGAAAATGCTTGTCTAAAGCCATACAATGTGCCAAATGGACAACTACACTAGTCCTAAAGAACTAAGAAAGTTCTTAGAAGAATTGTAAGAGAGGATAATAAATAATGAGATTTATTTCAGAAGTAGAAGCTTGTGGTGAATTAGCAAGTGCTGTCATCTTAAAGGCATGCGAAGATTATTTTGTGTGCAAGAGAAAGTTAGCAAAAGGAAAGAACACTGCTACAGGTGTTAGTAATTGCCAAAAATTACTTGATGAGTGTATAGATTTCTTTAAATCAGACCAGTATAAATTATACTCAAATGGTAATGAGGGTTTAGATGGTGAGCGAGTAATGAAACATATTGATTCAATGGTAGAAGATTATGTAAACTACCCTAATGATGTTTCACCATTTAAGTATCGAGTAGAAGAGGAAGAGGAGCAGGAATAATCGCCTGCTCTTTATTTATGAGAGGATAAATATGCACTAGGTTAAAAACCCAGTACCTTAAAGGTACGATTGTTTACAAGACTAAGATTAGAGAAATCTAATCTACGATAGTTAGATGATACACATACACACCCTTGGTTAAATGCTCAAGACTAAGGCTCTGTGATTACTGATTAAGTTGGACTAAGAGTGCTAAGTAAGTCCTGTGTCAGTAATTTCAAAACTCTAATTATCTTTGTCGATGAGAAGTCCAACACTTATCTTGGTAAAAGAGATATGTTAGGCACTACAGTCTAGTGAGTACTGTCTTACAAAGTAAAACTCACTAAAAATCAAGTACGAAAGGAGTTAAAACGTATGTTCGTATATGTTTTAGACAGGAATGGACAACCACTTATGCCAACAAAACGTTTTGGCAAGGTTCGTAGGATGTTAAGAGATAAGAAAGCAAAAGTAGTAAAGAGTTGTCCATTTACAATTAGGTTGTTGTACGAGCCTGAAACCAAAATCGTACAAGAAGTAGTACTTGGTGTAGATACAGGTTCTAAACATGTAGGGGTAGCCTGCGTAGGCAATAACAAAGTATTGTATCAAAGCCAAGTCGAATTAAGGGATGACATTAAGAAAAAGATGGATTCTCGTAGGATGTACCGTAGAAGTCGTAGAAACAGAAAAACACGTTATAGAAAACCTAGATTTTTAAATCGAGGTAATTCTACTAAGAAAAATAGATATTGTCCTACAATTGTGAGTAAGTGTTACGGTCACGAGAGGGAAATCGAGTTCTGTAAAAAGATATTACCTATTAAGAATACTATTCTTGAAACAGCAAAGTTTGATACGCAACTCATGGAAAAACCTTGGTTACAGGAGTATAAGTGGGCCTACCAGAGAGGTGTGAATTACGGCTATGCTAACGCTAGAGAACATGCACTTGTTAGAGATAAATACACTTGTCAGTGTTGTGGTAAAAAGAATTGCAGAGTAGAAGCACACCATATCGTGTTTAGAAGTAAGAACGGTAGCAACGATTTAGAGAACTATATTACCCTGTGTGAGGATTGTCATAAAGCAGTTCATTTAGGTGAAGTGGATTTAAAATTAAAAGGTAAACGTAAGAGTACATTGAGATATGCCACACAAATGTCTGTGATTAGAAGTATGTTGTTGAAGAAATATCCTAACGCAATCGAAACTTCTGGGTTTGTAACAAAAGCCAACAGAGAAAACTTAGGAATTGGTAAAGAGCATTACTTAGATGCCTGTGTCATTGCTAGTGGTGGATTAGGGTTTAAACCATTAGATGTGTTATACCAAAAGAAGTGTGTTCCATCACAAAGTAGAATACTAACAAAAGGTATCCGAGGAGTGCAAAAAATACCAACTGGTAAAGTTCATGGGTTCAAGAGATATGATAAAGTTAAATATCGTGGCGCTATTTGTTTTATAAAGGCAAGAAGAATCAGGGGAGACTTTGTATTGATGGATATATGCAACAATACATTAGATTTTAGAAGTGTTGGGGGTGTGAAAAATCCATCTCATAAATCACTACGTAGAATACATGCAAGAAGTGGTACTATCTGTGATATGAAGTACCTTAGAGAGAGGATGTGTAATTGTGGATTTAAAAAGACGAGAATTACAGAAGTTAATTAATAGAGAAAATGGTAAGAACTACCATAAGAATATTAACTTAACTGGGTACACTGTATATAGAAAAGATAGTTTTATTACATTCCATTTTGTACAGGTAAATGGTATTAATACTGTCATGATTGATTATATCTATGTAACCAGTAAGAAAGATTTAATTAAATTATTGTCTTTCTGTATTCATTACTTTGCAGGTAATAAGGTTCGTTTTATTTATTATAAGGAACATAAGCGACAAGCAAATTATGTTTCTAAATACTTTAATCTATTGGGCTTTAAGTTAGCAGATAGAGAAATGGGTTGGAAACATGATTGGCAAAGTACAAATGGATACAGTGAAAGCGAAGTAATAGAGGCATATTTGTAAGGAGAAAAGAAATATGTTAATGACTGCTGAGGAGTATGTAGCAGAGAATAGTCATGTTCCTGCTTGTTACAATGCACTTGGTGATGTATGTGTTATATTTGAACACACTGAATCAGGATATGACATTAAGTTTTATTGCGAAATACCTAATGTTCTTGAAGCAAAGAGTGTAGTACATTGTAGCACAAGCGAAATGTTCTTGAGTGAGTTCAATGAGATGAAACCTGTTATAGATAAGTGGTTTGTACAGTTGAAAAAGATTTATGATTCAAATATCAGTTTAGTTAATTCTTTGACTAATGAGATTGATGTTGATTCACTAGATAAGTATATAGACACTCCTTTAAGACTATCTATTGGGTATACCACTATATCATTAGGTGGTTATAATGGAGAACTTATTGGTTTCATATCTGATTTCAGGACAGATACATTCAAAACAGTTATTCTAACTGAGGATAATGTAAGAGAAATTATGGAATTAAACAAAGAACAGAATGACTATATTAAATCAATAAATGACGAAATAGAAGAACTTTGTGAATAAGAAAGAGATAGGGGGATACTCAAAAAATGAAAAAATATAAGTTTAGTAAGATACTGTTGAGTATCTTCTGTTTTCTAGTATTAATAACATTACTGCCAAAGAATGTATTAGCAGATGATACTATTAGTTCTGGTGATTCAAATAATGGAACTTTAGACACATCTGAGCGAGAAGAAAGAAAACCAGAATACTCAAAAACTGATAGTAGTGGAGAGTACTATATTGCAAGTAGTGAGAACTTAAAAGAGTTATTTACTTTCAAACTCTCTAATGTAGCAAATGCATTAGAGTGGTTATCTAAAACAAGTACGTTTACAGTGTTAAAAGAGTATGTAGGAGAAGATGGTAATACTTATATAAAAGGGTATTATAATGTTCCAAACTTACAAGCATTAGCACTTAATAAAGTAATATCAAATATTGGTGATGGTTATACAAATCAAACATATAAAGTAGAGGATACTCAGTGGTTAGTTCCAGTTGGTATCTCAGACAATATTATCAGTAGATATGGTTTTAAGATACCTAACTATACATATTTAGGAGAATATCCAAAGGCTTATATGAGTTCAGATGGACTTGTACCAGATGGTATTATTCCAGTAGTTATGAAAGGTATTACAGCATTATTTGGTGGAAGTTTTATTGATGTACCAAGTAGTGAACAATTTAACACTATTAACTATTATAATCATGGATATGGAACAAATTCCGAAAATGTAATCAACTTCTTTAAGGATAATTGGATTCCATATTTTCAAGATTTTATCTCTACAAGTCAGTTTAGTTCACCAGATGAGTTTAGAAAAGAATATGTTTCAAATGAAACTGTTACAAATGCTAATAGTATCATAGAGAACTTATCATTAGATGTAGATGCTAATACTCATTTAGAGGGCGAAGAGGCTTACAAGTATGCCAAATCAGTTGTAGATAAGATAGAGGGTAGTACATATAATTCTGCTAACATGGCATTGTTTGGGGATGGGGAACTTGTAGAACCAAGCCAAACATATATTCAGATGTTTGCAAAGTGGAGAGATAAGTATTCCAATAAATACCCTAAACAGTGGTCTGATGAAGAAACACTAAATAGGGCATTAAAAGATAAGGATGATACTTTACCTGCTTATGATGGGTTAAAAGTTACCAAGAAATCTGATGGATTGCTTGCACAGATAGTACAAAAGTACGAAGATGCAACTAAGAGTAAAGAACAATATGATGCCTTTATTGAAAAGTTCAATAAGGATGATTCATATAGACAGTGTTTAATTAATAGTGATGAGGTAGGTGCTTGTAAGACCACTAGATTAGGTAAGGATTCTCCTGCTACAATCTCAACTGCTCATGCTTATGTATTAAGTGGTGTATATGAGATTACAAAGGATAAGAAAACTCTAACTAGAGAAGATACTATTAAAATCTTACAGAAATTACAAGATTATTGTGGTGGATATTACAATGAAGTATTATCTAACCTAACATTAATTATGAAATTAAATGCTAAGTCTATTGGAGTAGATATTAAAGTATCTAACTCAGTAGATAGTAGGGTAATGCCTTTTGATATTGACACGATGTCAGATATTGATAGACAATCCTTTACTATAAAAGACCCTAGAGTTAAATTATATAAGGATAGTATGTTTGGAAGTTTAATTACTAAGTTTACTCCTTCCTTTAATTTTAATAATTATATTAAGTTACAGGGAATCTTGGTAGACTTAGGTGGTAGAATAACTGAGTTAAGCGTATTCTTCCAAACACTAATAAACTTTGATTTCTTAGATACAATTGGACTTAGCCCTGTAGATATGTTTACAAATGGATTTGCAACCTTATTCTATTTGGTAGTGTTATTCTTAACTATTACAAGAATTGTTAAATATACGATTGAGTTCTTTAAAACTGGTAGATTTACTAAGATAATTGCCGTATTCCTTGTAGCAGTATTGGAAGTTGGTTTTGTAGCAAATGTTATGATAAATCCTCAAAAGACATGGGATACAACCAAGAAAACCTTAGATACTGTTATGAATTTTGGTGAAAAGATTAGTATGGAACAACAACATGAGTTATCCTACATGTTTGGAGATAACACAAGTGGAGTTACTTATTATCTTCCGTATCTTGACCTATGGAGTACTTATAATACAGGGTATGGTATTTTAGATAAAGAACAGTATATTAAAAAATTCGATACAGAAGAAGTTGGAATGTATAGACCGAGAATAGCAGATAGAGATGTACAACATTGGTCTGTGGTTCTAGCAGATGCATTTAGTTACCATGGAGATAGTAATTCAATTTATAGTGTTGCAGATGGTAGTGGAAAACTGGTTAATGGTGGAGTTATTAATAACAACGCATATAGAGTAGTAGACCACTTCAATGCACCAAGAGTTAATTATGAAAGATTGACTAATGGCAATATTAAGGTAACTGTTTCACAAAATGAGAACTATAATGGTAAGTTCCAACATGGATTCTTTGATATTATTTCAAAGTTTGTAGGAATTTTAAATGTATTCTTTATTTCGTTAATTAAGTTACTTACTTTCTTCTGGTTGTGGTATAGGATATATACATTTGTCTTTATTACACTTATGGAAAAGACTAGAAATAGGTCATGGTTAGATATTATTTCTGATACTCTTAGTCCATTACTAGCAATGATACTATTAGGAGCATATTCAGCATTAATTGTATATATTAATGGATATGTTTCTGGTCTTGTTGCTATTCTAATACAACTTGGTATCTTTATGACTACAAGAGCAATTATCTTAACCTGGAGTACAAATAAGTATTTCCCTAAGACGCTTGTACCATTAAAGGCATTATTAAATATGAAGGTTGTATTAAGAGAAAGAAGAGATAGACTTGAAGATGAAGAAATGGAACGTACTGCTGAAAGACTTGGTTTAGACTTAACAAACGAGGATATGAATGACCGTGCTAAACTCAGGGAGGTATTATTCTACCCAGACGGTACACCTAAATATCCAAATGACAAGAGATATACTAAGTTGTATAAACAGTGGAAAGAAGATGTCGAACGTTCTAAGGAATTAGGTTTTGAATCTTCCCCTGAAGATAAGCAAGCAAGTAATGCTATATCATCGTGGAATTTATCAGATACCGAGACAGAACAAGTACAATCAGAGAAAGATGAAGATAATAAATCTCCATTATCAAGTGCCGAATCTAAGAAGATTAATCAAAGTCTTGAAACATTGAAACATAACAAGATTACAAACATTCAGAATATGCAAAAGGATAGTGGCGAACCTCTTGAATACAAGAAGATTGGTGGAAGAAGAAAGAAGAAAGGTGGTAAGATGATACGTGAAGAAGATACTGACTAGAATATTTAGTGTTTTTATGGTAATGTTCCTCTTATTACCTACTTTTTCTGTTAGTGCGAATTATTCTACTAATATAGAGGATGAACCAATTACAAGAGGGTCAAACGCATACAGAATTTGGAGTGTGTGTAAAGCACTTGGCATGAACGATTATGCGGCCGCAGGTATGTTAGGTAACATATTTGCTGAATCAAGTGCTGACCCCACTTCTATTGAAGGTATTTATGGAGAATATGGAGATGCTAATGGTGCGAAGAAATCAAGGGCATTTAAAGATTTAAGTGCATATTTCAGAAATGATTTAGTACAAAGTTATATTAAGAGTGGTTGGGGTATATCAGGAAGTAGTGATAACTTTGGGAATACAGTTCAAAGTGTTACTGGTTCTAATGGTCATACAATCAACTCTAAAGCATATTTAGGGGTAGATGGGAAATATATTGTTGGTATAGGTTTGATTCAATTTACAGGGCCTAGAGCAAGTAGACTTGTATTGTGGGCAGAATCACATGGGCTAAAGTGGTATGACATGAAAGCACAACTTGCTTATATGCTAACTAAAACAGACCCTAATGGATATATTGATGGTAAAGCAGATTATATCATAGATACTTATGCTAAGAATGATTATACTAATGTAGATGATGCAACAAATGACTTCATGATTAATGTAGAGGGTAATACTCATAATGCAGGAAAGAGAAGAGAATTAGCATTAGATTGGTATAATCGTTTCCATGGAGATACAGGAGATAGAAAATATGGTGAGAAAGTATTAAAACTTGCCAACACTACTGCTGTACATCCTACTAACGAGCCAGAAGATAGGAGTATTATACAGGATTTAATTAGTCCAGTTATCAAAATGGCTCAAAATAGTGGTTTTATGTTTGACATAGGACATTTAGGAGATAAATTTGCAAATGTAGCATCCACAGAAATCTATAAATCACTTAATGGTGGTGAGAGCAAGAACAAGTATAGTTTATATGAATTATTTGGTTCTGATGTTCACTATTATAGATATTTAGGTGAAGTTACTCAAACTGTTGGATTGGCAGACCATATATATAGTACATTAAAAGACGGAAGTACTGACGATGTTTCACTTGGGGATACATTATTTTATCAAAGTGATAGATATTTAAGTGCTAATGTATATGATGATAGACCAAGAGTATTGACCCAACAAGAGATAACAGACGGAAAAACCGATGCAAGAGTATTCGCATTATCAAATAATAGATTTGACGGATACTCCTTTGTTGCAGGTGAGTTCTGGTTATCTGTTGCAAAGATACTAACATCATTTATTACATTATTAATGAGTGATGCACCTATGGTTGGCATCATGGAAGTATTTAAAACCATTTCAAGTACAGAAATCTGGGGTAAAATATTTGTACCTTTGTTATATGTGCTTACAAGTTATGGTGTAATATTTACCATTATCAACATTGTTGGATTAGTAACCAAGTACATACATGGTAGAACACACGCATGGGCGATTGCTCAACGTGTATTTGCATCATTTATTAGTATTGGGCTTATCTTCACATTAGGAAATAATCCATCTACATTAAGTAATGTAATTGTGGCAGGAACAACTTTTGTTGATAAGATATTTAACGAGGCAATCAACCTAACCTACCAAGAAGATGATGTAATCGGTAGTTCAGTAGCATCTAAGGCTACTGAGGCCGCTATTTGGAAAACAGTAATCTTTGAACCATGGATAATGGGGCAGTTTGGCACAAGTTATGAGAACTTATACACTCAATTTTCAGATGTTGGTATAAAGTATAATCAATCTCATGCTACAGAATCTCAAATCAAGGCATTGGAAGAGGGTAAATTTACCTTTGACAGTGCTAGTAAGACTGGTGATGTATCTGTACCCGTTGGAAATGGTAAATTTGTAAAGAACTGGGGAGCATACTTATACTCTGTGCAATCAAAATATCACATAGATTATAAAGATGTTTCTGGAGAGAGAACAATTTCAGAGAACCCAGTATTTCCAAATGCTACAACAACTGCGTTTAATTCAAACTTAAATGCAGACCTATTTAGAATTGTAGATGCAACAATGAATATTTCACCACAAATATACAGTGATGGAACAGAGGTTGCGAACTACACAGATTCAAGACAACCTAATACACAATTCCTGAAACAATCAATGGTAATGATGTTACACGTTCTTATCTTAGGTTGTTTCTTTTTACCAATCATTTTCAAGAAGATAAAGTATTTTATGTTACTAATCTTCTTAGGACTTCAATTTATTTTCTTTTCACTCTATGAGTTAGTTGCAGAGAATAGAGGATTGTCTGGTGGATTGGATAAATTAAAGGAATATGCAGAGGGTTATCTAACAGCAAGCACTAGATTATTCGTATTTACATTCTTATTCACTAAGTTGGTAGGAAAGGGATTGATAAGTACTGCTATATTCATTATTCTTGGGTTGATAATCTATCAGATTACTCCTGACAGTGTAAGAAGAATGATAGCCGATACAAAGAACAAGTTATATGTTGCAGGTAAGTATTGGAATAATCACTAGGAAGTTGTGCTATTTATATTATGAGAGGAGTAGTAGAAACAAAGAATACTACTCCTTTATCAAGAGAGGATGGATGAGAAAAATATGTATGTTATTTTAACAAATGACAAACGTATCCCTAAAGATGTAGTAGATTTCGAGTATGAAACCTATACAGTAGATGAATTTCTGAATAAGGGAGAGTTTGTTGAAACTGATTTCTATGTTGATGTGGCTTGTTTAACAGAACAAATCTATACAGCATTTAGTAATTACAAAGACTCATTAGACATTACATACTACAAGTGGGAAGATGTCGATGTTTCGTTAGATTTCCCAATGAATGATGAGATTGTGCTATATAAGGTTGATAAACCACAACCAGTAGTAGAAAAACCAGTTGAACCAACAGTTGAGAAACTTATTGAGAAAGATTTACAACCAGAACCAACAAGAACAGTTGAGCAACAAAAAGAAGATGAACACGAAGTTGAAGAGTATAAGAGGGAGATTGAACCTCAGTTAACTATTGATGATAGCTTAGACTTTGTTGTAGATAATATTTCTGCTACAAATAAGGGAATTGATAGTGTTTCTATGACCTCTATCTTAAGTTTCGATGATGATGTAGTGGGAGAAAAGAAACAAACTCCTGCTAAGACAATTGCTTTCGGTAGTTCCAAAGGTGGTTCTGGTAAGACTACTACTTGTGCGATGGCAGTTAAAAATTATGCTATGACACATCCAACAGAAAGAATTGCAGTTGCTGACTTTGACATTATTGATGGGCAGTTAGGTGCTTTGATTGGTAGTATTTCACCGACACTTGCAGGCTTTTATAAGCAATATAAGGCAGGAAATAAGGACTTTAACTATCTACATAATTGCAGAGTTAAGTCTGATGGCTTTGGTGCTAACGTAGACTTTTATCTCGCTATGCCAATGGCTTTCGAGGAAGTTACACGAGATTCAGAGTTTTGGGATACAGTATTTAAAGAATTAATCATGCACTATGATGTAGTATTCTTTGATACAGGTATCGACTACATGAATATTCAGCCAATCACCAAGATTTATAAGATTGTAGATAGATTGATTTTAACTACAAATACCTCAGTACCTTCAGTAAAATCTATGATGAAACAGTTGCAAGCTTTAAATGGTTCACGTAAAAACTTACGATTCTCAAAAGAGGATGAAATCTTAGAAAAGACAAGATTAGTAATTACACGTGCAACCAAAAATAAGGACTTACTGAAGTATATTGTAAATCTATTTAAACCACTTGTGAAAGTTGGTGCAATCTTTGGAACTATGGAAGATATGATTGAACGTGTTTCATGGTATCATGATTGGAATGTCATTAAGAATAATGAGAGTTTGTGCAAGTACTTAACTGCACTTTGTGAATTAGATTAAAGAGAGGACGAGTTTATAATGGTAAAAAATGAAATTGTAATTGATGGTAAGGTACAGAAGGATGCGAAAGTAATGTCAGAAATGACTACTTTTAATATCTGTGCCATTACAGGTGAGTATAAGTTTGTAGATAATACAAAGCGTAATCGTTATACTTATATTCGTGTGTTGTACCCTACAAATGGTACAAAGGAAATTACAGAGATGTTAGCACCTAGAAACATGGTTCGAGTTTATGGAAAATTAGATTCTGAACAATATGTTTCTAAGTCAGACAAGATTGTTTATAACAAAGTATTAACTGCTACAAAGGTAGTTCCACTAAAGTTTAACCGAGATACAAACGAGTACGAAGAGGTTAATTAACATGTTTTGGAACAAGAAAAAAGAGTCAAAGACTGTTAAAGAAAAGTTACCTGAAACATTAGAAAAACTAAATATTAGGGTATCTACACCGTATGGAGCATATCCAGAAGATGTAGAAACAGTTGTATCTGACCTTTTAGAAAAGGTTAATAAGTTGGAAACAACAAATGCAGAGTTATCTAAGAAGAACACTCAATTAGAAAGAGATTTACACTTAGTAAATACGGAGTTAGCAAAGATGAAGATTGATGTATCATTAATGTCAATCCCAGAAACAACTGAGGAAGAAGATTCTAAGATGTTGAGAGAATTAAATAAGATAACAAAAGCAGAAGATGATGAAGATTTTGATATTGAAATTGTAGAGGAGTAAGGAAATGCCAGCACAGAACGCAATTGATAGACTTTTTGCAAGTGAGCAAAAGACAAATGACTACACTGTGGATGAAATGCTAGAAGAAGATGATGACATGTTCTTAGAGGGTATGTCAGACGAAAGCAAGAGTGCATTATATGGGAGAGTAACTCCTAAACCACGGGTAGAAGAAGTGACAGAAAAGACACAAGAATTACCTATTCAACAGGAAGAAGAAAATATTGAAGAAGATAATGAAGAACCAGTTGAAGAAGTAAAGCGTGGTAGAGGTAGACCACGAAAGGAAACAGTTGAACAACCAACTGTACAACAAGATAACGATGTATCTATCATCATGGATGCACTATGTATGTCAGTTATCGAAGATTTAACAAGGGAAAACTATAAGTTTATGAACTTTACTAAAGAACAAACTATGGTTATTTTAAATTATATGAGAAAAAAATTAGGAGAATAGAAAAATTATGAATATCGTAAAGAACCTTATTTATTTTGCACCAGCAGGTGATGGTGGAACAGCCGTAACAATCGCAGATAATATTCTAAACAAGATTGGTACATTAGGACTTATCGTAATCGCAGGTGCAGTAATTATTGGCTTAATTGTGTTTGCTTGGGGTTACACTCGTGGAGAGCAAAAGATTAGTGTTTGGAAGGCACTTGGTATGTTAGCAGTTATCTTACTCATTGCAGGTTTCATCATGATGGCAATGAACTGGAGAAACTTCTTAGACTTTGCACAGCAATTCACTCAACGTGGATTTGATGTATTCCAGAACGTATCAAACGAATTTATTAACTAATTTTAGAGTAGTTTAGGAAGAATGTTTTATGAGACAGAAGTTTATGTCAGATATTATGGATTTAGCCAAGGAAGAACTATTACTTGACAGAATCATTACAATATTGTATAATAAGAGCAGTGAATCTTGTACCCCCAATGAGGTAGGTACTTTTCAAGATGTTATTTATTATGCAGACGATAAAGTATTAAACGAGCAGGGGGAAACTATCATTGATTTGACAGATGGTTTTATCAATGGTAGACCCCAACTTGATTATGGGAACGACTATTTACTTGCAATGGACTTAGTATATCCAATGTTAGATATTGCAAATTCAGATAAGGTGGTTCTCGTTAAAGACTAGAAAGGGGTGGAGTAATGTCACTAAAGGATTTTATGCAGAAACTACAAGAACAAGACGAAAGTGATGTAGTTTATAGCCAAAAACCGGAAGATGAAGTACGTATTCTACCACCAGTTAAAAACAAAGAACATGTCGAAGTAATCAAGAAAGATGAAAAGACAGACCAAATTAAGGTAATTCCACCTAAAAAAGAAGAAGAAAACAAAGTAGTAAGACCATTTAGATTCGTTTCCAATCCAGAAAAGCCAAAGATTACATTTAATTTTAATCTTGTGCCAGAGAAGAAAAAAGAAGAACCTAAGAAGGAAGAAGTAAGGCAAGAAGAAAAAGTAGTGCCAAAACAAGAGGATAAGCAGTTATCGGAGTTTGAAAAGAGAGAGTTACTTTTCAAAAAGAGTGGAACACCTGAAGTTAAAAAGACAACATGGCTAGAGGTTTATACAAAGGCTCAAGCCAGCAAAGCAAGAAACATCACAAGTGATACAATAAGAGAAGGAAGATTCTACGTATCAATGAATGATGAAATCGCATTATTACCAAAGTACGATTGTGCAAGTAAGACAGTCGAAGAAATATTTGATGATAAGTGGTTGAAGAACTAAAATTAGAAAATAGTGAGGAAATTATTAAGAATGAGTTGGAACAACTTAAACACAAAGAAACAAAGTATTGCAGTTACAGTGCCAGTTGAGGACTATGAACATTTAACTGGTAAGAGGTTGGAAGATGCAATTAGAGAAAATCTTTCCATTCCATATAACTGTGTAATCACACAGTTGAATAAGACTACAAAGACAATTAAGGTAGTGTATGTAAATGACAATTCATTTACTCTTGATGACATTAGGGCAGTTAATAATGAAACTGTTAAACCAATTAAGTTAAAGAGAGTGGGAAAGACTAACAAGATTAAGCAGTCAGAAAAGAAAGTACGTACATTAGGCAGAGCAATGGCAGTAGTAAATATTGCAGATTTCCACTTGAACCGATTAGTCTACGGTAAAGAGGGTTTTGGAGATAATTACGATTCAAAGGTTGCCTCAGAAGTGTTTATGCGAATAATTGATAAGACAGTGATTAACCTTCAAAATAGTCCTAGACAGATTGATAGAATTATTATCAACACATGTGGCGATTTCTTAAATTCTGATACCTCAACCCACACAACTACCAGAGGAACACCTCAAGAAGATGACCTATGTTGGAAAGAGGCTTTTTACCTCGCCACAGGGTTGTTAGAGTATGCAGTTAAGAAGTTAGCAGAGGTTGCGCCAGTTGAGTATTACTTTGTACAAGGTAATCATGATACAATGGTTGGGTTCTATTTAACTAGCTGGTTGTGGGCAAGATTCAAAGGTGTAAAGAATGTCTTTATTAGTGATAGCCCAAAGCCAAGAGCAACAGTTAAGTATGGTTCAAATGTTATATGTATGACACATGGATACTTAGAGGGTAAGAATTTAAAGAATTTACCTTTTGTAGAACCAGAGTTGTTACAGGAACTATCAACCGCAACAAATGTGGAAGTATTGAGTGGTCATTTACACACATCTGATGTTAAGTTATTAAATGGCGCTAAGTTTGAAGTATTACCTAGTTCTTGCCCAGTAGAGGATAATTGGACTTATGGGATGAGTTTTGATAAACCAAAGGGTGAAGTGGTTATTAATTACTACGATAAGACTGACCGAGTTCAACAAGATTACATCAATACGTGTAAGATTTACAAAGATATTGTTGGGTAGAATGTACATTATGGGTGAGGAAACCTCACCCTTTAATTTGTTAAAAAATTTATAAAATTTCTTCATTTTACCTATTGACAGATATAGCAAATTTGTGTTATGATGGTAGTGTAGAGAAGGGATTGACAAAATCTGCTTTTCAACGAACATTATTAGGTAAAATAAAAAGGCTTACTCGCCCAAGGAGAAAATAACGATGAATAAGATTAAGAACATTTTAGAAAACAATAAGAAGAAGTTAGTGGTAGTAGTTTTATTACTATTAGCAATCACTCTTTCTACTGGTTATATCTTAACAAATAAGAAGGCTGATGTCAAGCCAACTTCTAACAAAACTTCTGAAGTTACAACTAAAGAAGATAATAAGACTGATAAAAAGACAGAAGTTAAAACTGATAAGAAGTCTGACGAAAAGAAAGACGAAGTTAAGGAAGATAAGAAGGAAGATAAGAGAGTTGAAACAGCAGTAGAAGAAACAAAGACTACTAATGTTGAAAACAATACTACTTCTACTCCAACAGAGAATAACAACACAACAACTAATACTACTTCAAATACAATATCTAATACTGCTAAGCCAACAAACACTCCATGTGTACCAACATATACAACAGTAAACCATCCAGAACAAGGTCATTACGAAACACAAGTAATTTCTGAGGCATGGGATGAGCCTGTATATGAGATGCGTATCGTAGGTGGTCACACTGGTCGTATCTATAACAGTCTTGAAGAGTGGGGTGCTCAAGAAGAGGATGGAAACTACTCAATCAAACAGGTACAAGTAGATACTATCCATCATGACGCTGTTACTCAGCAGGTTTGGGTAGTAGACCAACAGGCTTGGACTGAAACAGTTGCAAGTGGTTGTTAATTAACTTGTACTCAAAGTATAGACGATTTTAAGTACAAAGTCAATACCAAAATAAAACTTTTTGAAGAAAATTTAAGGGGATAGAAATATCCTCTTTTTATTATTAAACATGTTGACAATACCACATTATGTGTGGTAAAATAATAGAAACGGGTTCTGGAAATTCTCCCACCAAAAGAGTTAATATCATAGGAGGAAAATATATAAGTGAATAAGTTTATTAAGAAGTTATTTACTGTTGCAATGACCCTATCTATGACAATGCCAAACTTATTAAGTGTTGTACATGCTTATGAACCATTAGAGTATGGTAAAGCAGAACAACAAGCAAGTGATGGTAATGTCCTTTTAGATGTAAAGGGTACAGATGTAACAGTAGAAACAAGTGGTTCTGAACAAGTTATCAATGGGAATGACGGTACACGCCAAGAAATTGCTAAGGGTTCAGTTATTAAAGCCACAGGTGTTACATATTTCGTAGCGTTCCACAAAGATGGTAGTTATGAAACATTTACAGGTGATGTAGAGTATCAAACAAACGAGAATACTGCATATGTATCAATCGTTGGTGGAGTTAGTCAGACACATTCACGTAAAAAGCGTTCAACAGGTGATGTAAACAGCCTAGCAGTAGGTGATACATTCAGTGGTACATTTGGTACAAGTAATACAAACCCAGACGTAGGAAGTCAAACTTTCTATGTAGATGCAGTTACAGGTTTATTAGCACAGGTTTCAGACCAAATTATTGGTTCTCAATATGTAACATGTGCAGAGCCTGGATATGTTGGGTTAACAAATATTAATGCTTGGTCATTAGGTAGAAAAGCAGAGTATATTTACAATGCCACAGTAACAAGTGTTGCACCAGATGGAACAGTAACAATGTCTATTGATGTTCCTCGTTACTTAAAACCCGGAACTAATGAAGAGGCGACAGGTTGGAACTTAGCGTTAGGTACAGTACCATATCAGAGATGTGTTGGTACATGGACTATTAAGACAGCTCCTCGTGCAGTACAGATGTATGTAAGAGTAGAAAAGTCAAATGGTAATCCAGACATTACAAAGAATAATCAATGCTATGCACAAGACTTATCAGGTGCAGTATATGGTGTATTCCGTGATTCTACTGCAACAACATCAAAGGTTGGAGAAATCACAACAGATGCTAATGGTGTAGGTGCATTAACAGATATTACAGTCAACGCAGGTGAAAATCTTTATGTTAGGGAATTAAAAGCACCTAAAGGATTTGCATTAGACCCAAAGATTTACACAGTTTCTTCTTTAGCAACAGCCGCTGATGGTTGGTATGTTCGTTCTACTGATATGCCAATGAATGACCCAGTTGCAATTAAGTTGACAAAGAAATCTGCTGATAAGGTAGAGAACCCAGCATCTCTTGAAGGTGCAGAATTTACTGTTAAATATTATGCAGGTCAATATACAAAGGAAACACTTCCTAAGAACGCTACTCGCACTTGGGTAATTAAGACTTTGAAAACTGGTAACATTTACAAAGCATGGTTAGACGATGCTCATAAGGTTTCTGGGGATGATTTTTATATTGAGCCAAATACAGGATTACCAACACTTCCATTAGGAACTATTACAGTAGAGGAAACAAAAGCACCAGAGGGATATACTCTTGCTAACAAGACATTAAACCAAGCTGGTAAGGAAATCTCTGATGGAGTTGCATTATTCAATATTGAACACGATGCACAAGATATTCCTCAGTTAGTTGGTGGTAACGAATATACAATCGAAGAAGGTGTATCTCGTGGTCAATTCAACACAACTAAGGTTGATAGTAAGACTGGTAAGGCATTAGAAGGTGCTAAGTTCAAGATTGTTAATAAGAACAATTACGATGTTGTTTTAAAGAATGAGAATGATGAAGATTTAGAAGTAATCCCTGCTGGTGGTGAATCTAACTTTACATTTACTTCTGACAAGAATGGCACATTTACTGGTTGGACAAATATGTTACAAGCAGGTAACTACGCTGTCAGAGAAATCGAAGCACCTAAGAATTATCATACTGCTGAAGATGTAGAGTTTGCTATTGAACATGGTAAGACTACTGATGTAACAGTTTCTGATAAGGAAAAAGAACCTAAGTTGGGTACACATGCCCATGAATTTGGTACAGGTAGTAAGTTAGTTAAGGAAGGTCAAGTTAAACTTGAAGATGTTGCTAACTATGAAAATGTACGTTTAGGACAGTACAACTACATTACAACATTGGTTGCTAAGGGTGCTACAGAAGCAGAAGATGAAGTTATTTATAACAATACACAATTAGTTGATATTACAGATTACAACGGTGAATTAAAGACAACTGTTGATGTAGATACAACTAAGTATGGTGATAAGGAACTTGTATTCTACGAAGAATTAGTAAGCATTGAACATCCTGAATATGGAGTTGCTCACAAGGTTCGTGAAGATAAAGACCAGACAGTTAAGGTAACTAAGATTCGTACTACAATTAAGGACAAAGTTGATGGTGATAACATCATTGATGGTACTAAGACAGAACAAACTGTTATTGATACTATCTCATACTTTGGACTAGAAGTTGGTAAGAAGTATACTGCTACTGGCACATTGATGAATAAAGCTACAGGTTTACCTATCTTAGTAGATGGACAACCAATTACAAATACAGTAGAATTTACTGCTACTGAAACAAATGGTAAGGTTGAAGTTCCATTTACATTCAATGCGACATTAGTTGCAGGTAGACGTATCGTTGCATTTGAATCTGTTAAGGATGAAAATGGTATCGAAGTTGGTATTCACGCTGACATTGAAGATATGTCACAGACATTTGATGTTACAATGAAGTTGAAGTTACAAATCGCTAAGGCTGATAAGGATAACATCAAGCACTTCTTAAAGGGTGCAGAATTTACACTTTTCAATAAGGATGGTTCAGTATATAAAGACATTAATGGAAAAGATGCTATTGGAGTTACAAACGAAAATGGTGAAGTTGAAATGAATGTTGTATATACAGTAGATAACGAAGGTGCATACGTTATGGAAACAAAAGCACCAGAGGGTTATGAAATCTCTACTGAAAAGTACCCTGTTAAGTTGACAGGTAAGGATACATTAGGTGTAGACTTAATTAAGATTACTGTACTTGATGAGGCTATCATTATTCCACCAACAGGTGTTGAAACAAATCCAATCTTATGGTTAGGTTTAAGTTTCGTGGCACTTGCAGGTGTGGGAATGGTACTATTTCTCAAAAAGAATGGTAAGTAATTGATGATATTAGAGAGGGCTAGTAACCCTCTCTTTTATTATACCTCACAGGTAATAAGAGACCGTGACGTGGTTGTGAGGCTTTATGAAAACTAACATCTTATTTATATAATATTGAGGGAGAAAGTGATATGAAGTTTGTTTTAGGCAAGACTCCAGAAGAACTTGCAAAAGAAGAGAGTCAAAGAATGACAGAGATTGCTGAGGAAGTACAAAAGAGAGAAGCAATCAGAAATAGCAAATTATTAGCATTAGAGAGAAAGAAGAAAAAGAATAAGTTAATTGTAAAGATTTTACTTGGCACATTTACAACAATATTCCTTATATGGGGAACATTTAACACATTCTTTAAACATCAATTAACACCAAAAGATGTACAAGAAGTTATTAATCAAACCGTTAATCAATTCCCAACAGCAGGACTAGAGGGATATATTAGGCAAAACTTTGAAACGTGGTTTAATAAGGGAACATCACTAAGAGAAGGTGATGTAGAGAGTTTAACTCCAGAATTAGACTCCTTAGCTATTGACGCTACAATTCCAATTAATTCTAATGTAATCAGAACTTACTTCTCTGTGGATATTACAGTTAAACACAAAGATAGTAAAGACAGTTCAGGTAATGTAGTTACTGCAGGACATAGCGAAAAGAGTAGATATACTTTCTATTTACCTATTGAGTATTATAGTAATTATAACGACCAAAATCAAAGAACTGTAAGTGGATATAGACCTGTGGAACAGTTATCTCTATACACATTAAATAGAATTGATACTCCAGAAGTTAAGGAAAATGACTTGCTCGCATTTAGTGGTGAATTAGAAAGTAAGGATGTCATGGAATCTGCTAAGATTAAGGTTACAAAGACATTAGAAGATTTGTTCGAAGGAAGAGATACATCACAAGATTTCTTAAACTATTTAACTTTCAATAACTATGGTGCTAAGTTTAGTAGTGTAAATGATTTCAAGATGTATCAACAACCAAATAAGTTAGGTTATAATGCAAAAGTAACTTATACAATAATTACAAAGGATGGTTTCACATATACAACTTCTACATATTTACTCGTTGCTAAGTCCGATAAGACATGGGTAATTAAAGGAAGTCTATAAGAGAGGTAAACATTTATGAGTGGAGAAACACGTATTATAGTAAATGCATTAGCTGTTATAGTAACAGTTCTACAATGTATTGTTTTAGAAAGACATGGAGTTCCTTTTTGGAAAGGGTTAATTCCTATTTATGGTCAATATATCTTTGCACGAGATGTAGCAAAAGCACCAGAGTGGGGTAAAAAGAGTGTTATACTTTCAATGGTTGTTATAGTATTAACAGTATTATTGTTGATTGTTTGTGGTGGTGTATTCTTTAAAGCAGTAACAAACAATAATCCTACATATGGAAGTCTTGTGCTATTCAGTATTATAGCATATTTTGCAATTATGTTTGTGCTATTGATTTATGCTTTAAATATTTCTAAGCACATTTATGCATCTTACAATGAAATTCATGGTCATGACCAGATTTATACATACATTGCAATGTTTATACCTATTATTGCCTATACATACTATGTGTTAATGAGAGATGGAGAGGGAATACAGAATGGGAAAGATTAAATATATTCGACCACTAATTGATGGTGGTTGTTCTGAGTGCAGTGCAAGTGAGGAAAATGTAGGAAAGAGAAGATGTCGTCATGTATTAGAAACCGCTAATATTACAGTAGTTGAAAAGAGTGATAACATGAGTTGGATTGATATAGATGGCAGAATTGAGGGAGAAGATTCAACATTCTCAATCAATGCATCAACTAAGGAAATTCAAGACTATATTAAAGAACTATCTACCACACTAACTAAGAAAGAAAAGAAAGAACTACTAGATTATTTCCAAGATGAGTAAGTTTCCCCAGAGAATACGTGGTAGAGTTTCACACGCTGTAAATACTCGTAAGAAAGACTTCCAAAAGAACTTCAAACATTGGAAGATAATGGTTAATAAAAAACTAAATCACTTTGTTACTTGGGCTAAAGGTACAGGCAGATTAACCATGATGCTAATAGGTCTAGTACCAATTGGGTTAATTGTATTAAATATTTCCTTTTATCTAATTGCAATCGGCCAAACAGTTGGTTCTAGCCCACATTTCTACTGTGATGCAAAAGCAAGTGATGAAGTAAAATCCACAGAACAGTATCAACAATACTGTAAAGGATTCGGTTCGGTTAGTGGGAATAATAGTAGTATTGCCGAGGCTGCTATATCACTTGCCACAACAGATGAAACAGTTGGTGGAAGAAAAATTAACTGGTCAGCTAATGGTTTTAGTGATGTAGAGGCTTATGCTACAAACTCAAATTATACAGTAGGAACATTCTTAGACAAAGTTCCAAAGATTGTACAAACTGCACAAGAACTTAAATCTGATGGTAAGAGAAACACAGTAACATGGTCATTACCATTCTATGCATCCTGTGACTTAACAACTTCAATGGCAGTATTATGGAGTGGCGCTGACGATAATTTTCCAATGACATTAGGTGGTTTTGAACTATTTAGTGGTGGAAAAGGGAGTATTACTGGCTACCTAGTAAATGGTGGTGGAGATGGTAAGTGGAAACAAGTACCAAAAGGCGATAAGATATTACCAGGGGATATTGCAATGGGTAATAATCATGGTGGTTATCAACACGTTTGGATGTACGTAGCAACATGGGAAAATGGTACTTGGACTGATAATTCCCTAGTACAAAAGAAATATCCAGGTAGTACAGCAAATACCTATCAAGGTTCTTATCTTGACTACTATGCAAGTTTAAGCAATATAGGTAATCCATGGAATCTTGCAGATGTTGTGTATAGATATGTTGGCACACCGGATGAACAAAGCCCGTTTAGGAGTATAAAGTAATATGAGAAAGATTAAGAAACCAGTTATTATTGGTATTATGGTTGTAGGAGTGTTAGTTGGTGCTATACTCTTATATACTCTTACATCACATAAAAAGGTGGTTGAGAATGAAGCAGAAGTTCCCACACCTGTTCAACCTACAACAGAACCATCTGTACAAGAAGAGCTATCTGATAGTGAACTTAATAATCTGTATAGAGAACTGTTTATTGCTAGGTCTAACGCAAGTGATGGTGTAGGTATTATAGAACAAAAGACTATAAAAGGTATAACATATAGGCTATCCAACGATAATAACTATTTAATTAAAGAATTAGGAAACAAAGAATACATCTATAAAAATGGTGTATGGGAAGAATATACAACATCAAAGGTTGAAGATACAGGAACTATGACAAAAGAAGAAGTAATTAATAAGTTAGGAAATCTATCTAATGTAGCAACCACATACTCAAAGTTAGAGGGTATTACAGGAGAACCATATAATGATTTCTTACATTATTTTTATAGTACATATCCAGATGTAGATTTCAATGAAATACGAGTATATTCTATTAATGATGTAAATTTATGTGCAGTTGTTTCAAGAGATAATAGTATTAAGGTGTTTATTGGTAATAAAACTTATGAACTAACCTCACTATCTTTTGAAGAATATAAAGAAGTTGTAAATATGCTAAATGTTGCATATTAGAGAGAAAGGTAGAGGGTGAGAATGAGATTAAAGAAGATATTTATAAACCTAATGCTTATCTTGGTGATACTACTCACCAGTCTACAAGTAAGTGCAGGTAGTGGGTTTAAGGAAAAAGATGGATTATTTACCAAGAACCTAGAAGAAGTTTTTGAAAATACAAATAGTGGCAGTTTAGCAACTAAACACACATACCCTTTTGGGGAAGGTGATATTCAGATTAATCAAGTTGGATTTGACTTACTATATGGTGTTAGTAAAGATATTGTTAGATATGTAGGTGAGATACCTTATAGTAATACTCACGATTCGGACGGTAATGCTTTTTCTGGTATGAGAAACTTACCATATCAGAAGAATAATCCATCTATTGATAATGAAGATTATTGGGGAAAAACAGGACTAGAAAATAAAGAACAGACAATTAACTCATTAGAAGCAGTTAATGGAGAAAAGGTAGTAAGTTTAAGATTATTTGCTTTATCTAATGTAGGTGGTATCCCTTTTGGTTGGGTATATTCTATCTTATCATTATTTACTAGAATAACCACATCCGTTATGGGTATCATTATCCAACTAAAGAATATTAACATTAGTGTAATTATGGATGCCTTAAAGTTGGATAAGGTAAATGAGTTACTTGTAAAGTTATTTGTTGTTTCAGATGGTGCAGATGGTACATTACGACTTGCACCTGCTATGATGTTCGCATTAGTAGCATTGGTTATTTCAATTATTGCAACAGCATTTAACTTTATTTTTGGACACACTAAGACAAAGGATATTTTTAGTGATGTGTTTGTTGTAGCCTTGATTGGGTTTATTATTGTTGGTACTGCTATTTTAGGAAAACCAACGGAAATTGGTACATCATTATCAACCTTTGTAAATAAAGTACTTATAAGTGCCAATCCAACAATGCAAGATGGTACAATTTTCTATACAAGTATTACAGGTGGAGATACAAATAGAACAAATGCTACAATTGAGATGTCATCAGTTAATAAAGCATACATTGATTCTCAAATCTGTACACAGTTTGGGGTTGATGATATTAGTGAATTGTCCTTTAAATCTCTTGGAGATGAGAATGGCATAATTGCAACGAAGTACTTAGAGGGGTATAGTGAATCAGACCAAACTACAGTTGATAAGAACTTAGGGTACTATTTCTGGTTCGCTAATTCTAGTGCTAAGAAGTTGAGTAAGAATGAACTTCCAACAATTTCAGAAACACAGGATTCTAAGTTGTCCTCAATGGTAACTTATTTGCAAGTATTATATAATAATGGAAACGATGAAGTAAAATCTAATATTACCAATATTATGCTGTCCTTAGCTAGACCATCTATCGGATTTGGTATTGTTAAGATGTTGTTATTGATGGCTACATTTGGTCTAATGGCATACTGTCTTGCCAAATATGCATTTAAGGTAGCGGTTGCTAAGATGAGTATTTTGTTAGGGGTACTCGCTATGCCTATTGCGGGTATTTTAATTCTAACAACAAATAAGAAAGCAGTATCTATTGGTAAAGGCTTATTAGGCATATTCCTAGTGGCAACAATCAAAGTTACTATCCTAAGTCTTTTCTTTGACCTGATTATATTTGTAGTATCCTTAATGGTTACAGGAAATATTATATTCTTAGTAATTGCCATTGTTTTCCTTGCTATTATGATGAAATTTAATCCACTTATTGAACGTTCAATAGATGATATTTTACGTGGATATGAAAGACAGTTCTCACCAGAATCTGCTAAGTTAAAGAGCGATGCTAAGATTTGGGCTAGACAAAAATTACATTCTGTTAAGGAAGATGCATCTAAGGGTAAGAAAGTTGTTGTTGGATATGAGGAAGATGGTACACCAATCTTTGCTACTAAGAGTAAGGGGGTTATATCAACACTTGCAGGTATTGGTGAAAACATGTTACAAGAAAATCCAATCAATACAAAATCTACTTTCGACATTATTGCAGATGGATTCAAGAAGATTGGTGAAAATAAGACAAGTGTCAATAGTGCTTTACGTTCTTCCGATGCAAGTGCTTATGTAGATAAGATTAGAGCAGTGGAAACCGATATTGCCACACAGGCTGTTGCAGAAACTAATGGTGCATTTAATATGGAAACTGGTGTTGCAGATTATTCATTAATGAATGATACAGAAATTGCATTACACAAGAAGTACTTAAATGCTCAGAAGTTAGAAGATTCTATCCAAAGGTCATTTACATATTATAATGATAGAGTAGGTGGACTAAGTGTAGAAGAAGAAAATGAAAGGCAAAGATTAAGTAAAGAATTGTCTGATAAGAAATCTGCAACACAGAAAGTTAAGGCAACATTACAAGATTCTATGATTGAAAACAGAAAGTTGAAAGCACAAGAAGAAAGGTATGATGAACTCAAAGAGAATTATACTGGTCTATTAAAGAGTGTTGATACTAAGGATAGAACACAAGTTAAGGACAGAATGTTGCTTGATAAGAAACTATGGGCTTTAGAGAATCATAGAGTTGCATCAAGTCAAGAACTTACAGAAGCCGATAACATGGCAGTTGTAAAACAGATGAGTTCTATTGAGTATCATAATAATAGAACTAAATCTGGAAAACTTGTAGATAAAGTAAGAACTAAGGGTGAAGTTGTGCAAAAGACAAGTGAGGAAATGTATGCTGACCTCATTGCAGGTGCAAAAGAAACTTGGAAGAAGGAAAATGGGTTGGATAAGGATTCGAAACCGGTATTCTCAATTAAGGGATTAGATAGTGTTCAAGATGAGCCTACTACTCAGTCTGGTAAGATGGATGCTGTGAGAGATATGTTCCAACAACCTATTGACATTGATGACGATGAATAGGGGTAGATTGTATAGTCTACCTCTTTCTCTTTTAGGAGGGAATTTAATTTGATAAAGAAGGTA
>ERZ772909.390-NODE-390-length-27843-cov-9.063769_pt1 | contig 27843 bp, 21 predicted proteins | sample MGYA00511137_ERZ772909 | MGnify/ENA primary metagenome ERZ772909 (study PRJEB29015, sample SAMEA2738095) | human oral metagenome | biome: human oral; feature: human-associated habitat; material: saliva | place: China | collected 2270 ... | reverse complement strand
CCTTACTGGGTCTAAAATACTTGCCAGGGTGGGTCAAATTAGTGTGGCTTTTCCACCAGGTGTTGGGGCTATCAACGCTGTCAGTTTAATGGTATATACTAACAACTTTACTAAGTTCGCATACAACCCAAGAAAGATTGCCTGCTACTATGGTATAGCACCTTTTGGACGTGATTCTGGCACAAGCGTACACACTGACCCTCGAGTGGGTTTTATAGCTAATAAGATGCTCAAATCGCTCCTCACACAGGCTGCATTAGCCTCTGTGCGGACTTGTCCACAGATTGCAAAGTATTATCAAAGGCTTATAGAACGAGGAAAGAAGCCGATGGTTGCACTGAATAATGTCAAGAATAAGATGATTGCCATTATAACTGCAATGGTCAGAACTGGTTGTATGTATCAACTTGACAACATCTGTTTGGCAACACAAAGTGTAAAAGTTAAATAAATAGTTAAAATAAGAAAGATTGGAGGTTTTTGACATAGAAAGCAGATGAGAGGAAACAAAAAAGACAGAGTAACAAATAAACATGTTACTCTGTCTTTTAATTTCTTTATAGGGGTATCACGCTAAACACTCTCCTCACCATAACTTTCCTTCACTCAGTGACCAATAGTTTGGAGAGAATTTAGGGGTAGCCCGCATTTCACGCCCCTCCCTATGGGGGAGGGGTTGGGGAGGGGCCAGTTGGTTGGTTGTCTGGCTGGTTCGTTTCGTTTTGAGGCTTTTACTCCTCTATCAACTTTCTATATCTACCCTTCTTAATCTCCTCATTGCCCAATCGGCGTGCCTTATTGATTTCGTAATCAGAGAAGCCACCTTCGAAGTAGACAACTTCACCATTACCCTCAAAGGCAAGGATGTGGGTACAGATACGGTCGAGGAACCAACGGTCGTGGCTGATGACTACTGCACAACCTGCGAAAGCCTCTAAGCCTTCCTCAAGCGCACGTAGCGTATTCACGTCGATGTCGTTCGTTGGCTCATCGAGGAGTAACACATTGCCTTCCTGCTTGAGTGCTAATGCCAGTTGCAAGCGGTTGCGCTCACCACCAGATAGCACTGAACAGAGTTTGCTCTGGTCGGTTCCTGAGAAGTTGAAACGTGACAGATAAGCACGCGAATTGATGTCACGCCCACCCATGCGGATGGTTTCGTTGCCCTGTGCCACTACGTCATAAACGGTCTTGTTAGGGTCGATGTCCTTGTGTTGCTGGTCTACATAAGCCAACTTAACGGTCTCACCCACCTCAAACGTACCGCTATCTACCTGCTCAAGTCCCATGATGAGGCGGAAGAGGGTGGTCTTTCCTGCACCATTAGGACCGATGACACCAACGATACCATTAGGTGGCAACATGAAGTTAAGGTCGTTGAATAGCACCTTATCTCCAAACGCCTTCTTCACGTGCTGCGCCTCAATCACCTTATTACCGAGGCGTGAACCGTTCGGGATAAATATCTCTAACTTCTCTTCACGCTGCTTCTGTTCCTCGTTGAGCATTTGTTCGTATGAGTTCAAACGAGCCTTACCTTTTGCCTGTCGAGCCTTTGGCGCCATGCGAACCCACTCTAGTTCTCGCTCGAGAGTCTTACGTCTCTTCGATGCAGACTTCTCTTCCTGTTCCATGCGTTTGGTCTTTTGATCGAGCCAAGAAGAGTAGTTTCCCTTCCAAGGAATCCCTTCCCCACGGTCGAGTTCGAGTATCCATTCGCTCACATCATCTAGGAAGTAACGGTCGTGAGTAACGGCAATAACGGTGCCTTCATACTGCTGTAAGTGCTGTTCCAACCAATCAATACTCTCTGCATCGAGGTGGTTGGTAGGCTCATCAAGCAGTAGAACGTCGGGTTTCTGTAGGAGTAATCGGCACAAGGCAACGCGTCTGCGCTCACCACCAGACAGATTCGTCACAGGCAGATCGCCCTTAGGACAGCGCAAGGCATCCATCGCCCGTTCCAGTCGGGAGTCGATGTTCCATGCGTCAGTAGCGTCGATGATGTCTTGAAGTTCAGCCTGTCTCTGCATGAGTTTATCCATCTTGTCGGCATCAGAGTAATACTCCTCCAAGCCGAACTTCACATTGATATCGTCATACTCTTTGAGTGCGTCATAGATTTGTTGCACTCCTTCCATGACGTTCTCTTTGACTGTTTTACTCTCATCGAGCGGTGGATCCTGTGGTAGATAGCCCACCGAATAACCCGGGCTCCACACAACTTCGCCCTGCGTAGGCTCTACGAGCCCTGCAATAATCTTCATTAAGGTGGACTTACCCGCACCATTAAGACCAATGATACCTATCTTTGCGCCGTAGAAGAACGATAGATAAATGTTCTTCAGGATTTGTTTTTGGTTCTGTGGGATGATCTTTGACACGCCCACCATTGAGAAGATAATCTTCTTGTCGTCAACTGTTGCCATTGAATGTACTGTTTTGTTTGGTGGACAAAGATAGCTAAAATAATCCGTATTGACAAATCAATAGCATTGCAGAAGGGCGTCTGCTCGAAATGAAGAGAGCCTTCCCTTCCTGTGAGAAGAGCCTCTCTTCGGGTGGAAGAGAGGCTTTTTTGAAATGGAGGGAACGCTCTATTGAATGCTTGTTTGTGTATGCTTTGTATATAAAGGTATTCTTTTCTGCTGTGTGTAAGGCGTTTATGACCGTGCAAATAATAAGAAGAATATTTAGTCAAGGTGCTCATTACACCAAGTTATGAGCGATGCTACTAATGGGAACAACTCTTTACCTGTTGTAGAGAGAGCGTATTTACCAGCCTTCTCAGTGATAATCTCGTCCTGTATTAATACCTGCAAGGAATTGGCGAGTTCGCTCTCAGGAACATCCTTTAGTAGTTCATTGTATCCTTTCGAACCACTTGCACCGAGTAACTGGATAATCCACAGCGTGTCCGGTCGGCATATCCTTGCAAGGACATTACGTATCGGACACGTTGGAAATAAGGGGTCGGTTACCATTTAAGTGGCTCATTTAATATATTGCCATCACTAGCGGGAGAGTCGCTCTCAACGAAGCTGTTTGCCTTATATTGTATGCAAAGCATGAGCAACTCGCCCTTACCTGTATTCTTCAATGCGCGTTTACCTTCTGGATCAACACGTATGATACTACCTTCAGAGACTGGGAATATATCGCCATCTACCTGATATTCGCCCTCACCTTTTAGTATGAAGTAAAGTTCCTCGTGCGTCTTATGTGTGTGCAAGAAGCCACTGTCTTGTCCTGGAACGAGTGTTTGGAATGATAGCTCACTACCTGTTGCATGCAAAGCCTGCCCTGCGAACACCTTACCAGGTATCTCAATCTCGCCCATAGGGAGCACATAATCTTTGATCTCGTTGAGCTTTCCAACTGTTACTGCTGTGTAGTTCTTACCATTCTTAGTTGTTTCAATCGTCTTCATAATGCTTTATTTGTTTAATTGTTATTATTTTGTTTTGACGATGCAAAGGTATATTCTTTCATAGAATTGCACAAGTAGGCACGCAAAGGTCAGCCAGTTACCTCGAAGTAAGTAATGCGGTAAGTAAGGATATTGCCGTTTCTTAGTTTTACATAGTTTAACTATAAAGTAAAAGGGAACGTTGACTTTAATGGTTACTTTTGTATAGCAATAAGACACATAGACGTTATTAGAAATGAATAGAAGTGATATTAGAGATGCTCTTTACCCTAATTGTCCTATCCGAAATGTGCTCTCTAGGGTAGGAGATAAGTGGTCAATGCTGGTGCTCTTCACCCTTGAGTCGAACGATAACCAACGCTTTAAAGAGTTGCAAAGGAATATCCCAGACATCTCTCAAAAGATGTTGACAGCAACGCTAAAGATGCTTGAGGCCGATGGACTCATTCGTCGTGAAGTATTCCCAGAGGTACCACCTCGTGTGGAGTATTCGCTTACGAAGAAGGGTAAGAGTCTGTTGCCTCTGATTGATAATCTACTCTCGTGGGCAAGTGAGAATATGGAGGATATCATCGAGTCGAGGCGGAAGTTCTTGTTGAAATAAGTTTTCCAATATTATATAAAGGTGTATAAACGAAAAGACTCCACCCATGGTGCGGTACTTATCCGACCATGAGTGGAGTCTTGTGTGATGTGTGTCTTATAGGTTATCAGGTATCTGCTTCTTCGGAGTAATCCCCAGCGTCTTCATACCTTCGAGGCGTCTAATGATATTACCTTTGCCTTCGTTGAGTTGTCCCTTAGCCTTGTTGAAGTCTGATTGGAGCTTCTCAATACTTGTCCCAATCTTTACGAAGGTTTCACCGAAGGTCACGAACTTATCGTATAGATCGTTCGACTGGCGGAGAATCTCATCTACATTCTTATTCAATCGATAGTTCTGCCACATCGTGCGGGTCAGTTGCAATGCCATTAGGAGATTGCTCGGACTGAGTACGATGATATGCTTTCTGTAGGCGTATTGTAGGATAGAAGGGTCGGTCTTGAGGGCTGCGGAATAGCCACTCTCGTAGGGGATGAACATCAAGACATAGCCGATACAACCAGGGACAATCTTCTCGTAGCCCTTAGCCGATAGCTCGTCGATGTGTTTCCGCACGGAGTTTACATGCTCTTTCAGCAATCGCTCCTGCTCATCAGGGTCTGTTTCCTTTATTGCCGATTGGTAAGCTGTGAGCGAAACCTTCGAGTCAACGACTGCTCTCTCCTTATTCGGCAACTCGATAACAGCATCTGGTCGGAAGTTATTACCCTCCTCATCCTTGTAATTCTCTTGTAGGAAGAACTGCTGATCCTTAATAAGTCCGCAGTCTTCTAAGGTCTTTTCGAGAATCATCTCACCCCAGTCACCTTGCATCTTCGAGTCCCCCTTGAGTGCTTTCGTTAGTGAGGCGGCATCATTTCCAATGCGTTCTGTCTGTTCGCGAAGCTCCTTCACCGTTCGTTCTTGGTCTTCACGCATCGCCTTAATGGTCATTTCTTGCTCGGCATGAAGTCTTTTCATCGCCTCTTCGAAGGTTGTTTTGATCTCTGTTTTGTTAGCTGCTGTCTCCTTACTATTGTTTGTCACCGTCTGATTGAAAGCCTCCAAGCGATCCTTCAAAGGTGTGAGTAAAGCCTCGAGACGCTCTTTATCAGCCGTATTCATCTTCTCTCGACTCTCTGAAAGCATCTGCGCTGCCATGTTACGCACCTCCTCTTGCAGCAACTTATTCTTTGCCTCCGCCTGTTTCTGTAGTTCGCTACGTAATTCCTCGTTATGTTTGCGCTCTGCTTCTAGACGTTGGGTGTAGCTGTTCTTGACTTCTTCTAATTGTCGGTCAGCCGCTTCTTTCGTTGCTGTCACCTGTTGTGTAGCATTCTCTTTAGCGATAGCAAGGTGATCCTCAACGCTCTTCTGTTCTGCTTCCAGCTGACTGCGGAGTGCTGCCAGTTGCTCATTTGCTTTGCTCACATCCTGTACCATCTTGCCTTTTAGCCACAAGAATGAGATGACGAAACCGATGATAAGTCCCAGAATTAAGTATATTATCTCCATAAATTTTATAGTTGTTTATTTGTTACTAAGTTCATCTTAAACACAGAATACACGGATGAAAGGAAGTCATGGAGTCGTCCTTTTATCTGTGTATTCAGTGTTAAAAATGACTGTGAGAAGGTGAGTTTGATACAATCTATCCCCTCTTCAAGAGAAGAAGAGGGGATGAATTGCACTCGTTAGTCTTGGAAGTAAACCCGTTTCACACGGTTACTAATGGTGGTGAGAACCTCGTAAGGAATCGTGTCTAATACATCACTAAGGACTGTAACAGGTAGGTGGTCGCCGAAAATCTCAACGCTATCGCCCTCCTTACAATCGATACCTGTAACGTCAATCATCGCTACATCCATACAAATATTGCCTACATACTCAGCCTTCTGACCATTTACCAAGCAATAACAATGGCGATTCCCAAGGTGGCGATTGAGCCCATCTGCATAGCCAATAGGTATTGCTGCGATAACACTATCATGGTCGATTGTACCCTTACGAGAGTATCCTACCGTGTCACCAGCAGGCACATGGCGGAGCTGAAGGATGGTAGTTTTGAGCGTAGAAACATTGTTGATAATCTTATTGGTGCGTGGATTGATACCATAAAGACCCAATCCTAACCTGCACATATCTAGTTGACGCGCTGGGAAGTGTTCGATTCCTGATGAGTTATCCATGTGTCGGATGATCTTGTGTTTGAATGCTGCTTGCAGCTTCTTACTACCTTCGTCGAATAAAGCAAACTGCTTGGCAGAGAACTCATCGAAGCTATCTGCATCGGAGCCAACGAAGTGAGAGAAGACAGAACGCGGTATGATAGCATTCTGATGTTTAAGTCTATCAATCAATTCATCCATGTCTTTCTGTGGATCAAAGCCCAGTCTGTGCATACCAGTATCGAGTTTGATATGAACAGGGAAGCCTGTTATGCCTTCCTTCTGAGCGGCTTTGACGAGTGCATCAAGGAGTCGGAAACTATAAACTTCAGGCTCAAGATCATAATCGAAGAGCGTCTTGAAGGACGACATCTCTGGGTTCATAATCATGATGTTACTTGTAATACCATTCTTACGGAGTGTTACCCCCTCATCAGCCACAGCCACAGCAAGGTAATCGACACGATGATCTTGTAACGTCTTAGCAATCTCTACGGCTCCAGCTCCATAAGCATCAGCCTTGATCATACACACTAGTTTGGTCTCAGCCTTCATAAAAGAACGGTACCAGTTGAGGTTATCTACCACCGCATTGAGGTTTACCTCCAATACAGTCTCATGTACCTTCTTTACCAATAGTTCGGTGAGATGGTCAAAACCAAACTGCCTTGCACCCTTTAAAAGGATCACTTCATCGTGCAAGTTAGTAAATTCCTCGCTATGAATGAAGGCATTGATAGTAGCAAAGAAATGCTTCTCTCCTAAATGCTTGAAGGCATTACGTTCTGCTAAAAGCCCTTCGCCAATACCGATGAACTTATTAACTCCACGCTTCTCACATAGGAATGCCACCTTATTATATAGTTCCTTATCCTCCTCACCACTCTGAAGTATATCACTCAATATCAGTGTTCTCTTGCGTCCCTTATGGTCAGGACGACGATTCATGAAGTCGAGTGCAATGTCAAGTGAGTTATAATCAGAGTTGTAAGAATCGTTGATAAGCGTGCAACCATGCTGTCCCTCTTTCACTTCCAATCGCATAGCAACAGGTTCCAATTGTGCCATTCGCTCTGCAAGAGCAGCCTGCGTCACACCTAAATGTAGTGCAACAACAGCACAAGTGATAGAGTTCTCCACACTTGCATCATCGATAAATGGGAGCTTATACTGGGCTTCTTTCCCACCTTTCCATGTGTAAGTAATGGTAGTCTCAATGTCCTTCTTCTCAATAGACTTTATATAGAATGCTGCGTCCGTATGCTTTATTGACCAACTAAGTTGCTCACCTTGGTAGTTATATTGAGCCAAGCAATGTGTCAGAATATCGTCATCCATAGAATAGACAATCGCCTTAGTGTCATGGAAAAGACATAATTTCTCCATACATTTAGCCTCTATGGAAGGGAAGTTCTCTTGGTGAGCTGTACCCAAACTAGTGAATACGCCGATGGTAGGTTGTATGATGTCACGCAGTGCCATCATCTCTCCTGGCTTACTGATACCCGCTTCGAACACACCTACTTGGGTGTTTTCATTGAGTAACCAAACCGACAAAGGAACACCAATCTGAGAGTTATAACTTCTTGGCGAACGCGTTACCACCATTTGAGGAGATAGTAGTTGATAAAGCCACTCCTTAACCATTGTCTTGCCATTAGAGCCTGTTATGCCCACAATCGGTATGAGGAACTCATCGCGATGACGCTCTGCTAAACGCTGCAAAGCCTCTAGGCTGCCCACAACCTTTAGGAAGTTTGAACCCGAGTAGAGCGTTTCCCAGTTATCTGGAACTACTTCTACTACGAAGTTCCTAACGCCCCTTGCATATAGTTCTGGTATATAGTTATGACCATCATTGCGCTCTGTTTTGAGTGCAAAGAATAATGTTTCTTCGGGGAAACATAGTGATCGACTGTCGGTAAGAACAAAGCTGATGTTAGCATCAGTATCACCATAACGGCGTGCACCAATGAGCGTCGTTACTTTCTCAATAGTATAATTCATTACTATCCTAATTGTTTTAATCTCATGCAAAGATAATCAAAACTATCAATACAACATCTTATCTAAGCCGTTTTTTCTTACTTATTGATAAAGAATCTACCGATGGGAGCAATCTGGGCAGATTCCTTTAATCATATAGTTAACGGCTGTCTGCCTATAGTCAACAGGTAAATTAACTTGTGGAACAGATATTTCATTGAGGCAAAAGGTGCGATGGCAGTGTTCACAATAGAAGTGTACATGTATGTCTTCGTCCTCTTCCTCACTATGACTATGGCATAGTTCGTAACGCACAATATCGTTACCATCCTCCATTTGATGTACTAGATGGTGGCTTTTAAAGAGTGATAATGTGCGGAAGATACTCGACTTATCCATCGTGAGGAGCATTGTTTCCAACTCTTTCATAGATATGGGATAATCTAGCGTGGACATTACCTTTGCTATCAATATTCGGTTTGCTGTTAGTTTTATACCATGTTGCTCCAGTAAACCTTCTATCTGTTTTTCATTCATTTTAGCTTTGTTTCAGTTATTACTCGTCTAGTTCTAAGTCAGGATATAGCTGCTTTAACCATTGAATCTTCTCTTTGGTCTTCTGCATAAAGAGCCGATATGCCTCCGAATCAGGATTGAATGGACGATGCCCTAATGCCTCCTTAATAGGTCGCCAAGCCTCCAGGAACTTCTTAGCCTCTGATGAGAAGCAGGTTGCAACGAGCCGTTCCCAGATGTATTCAACGGCTTGTTCGTTAGGATGTAACATATCCGCTTTATAGAAGCGATAGTCTCTCAGCTCATCATTCACTATCTCGTAAGCAGGGAAATAATAGACCGCCTCTCCTTCTTCTCGTACTAGTTTGTCTGCAGCCAAAAGCAATGTAGCCTTTGACAACTGGCTCCCGTGAAAGCCATATTTTGCATATCTTATCGGACTAACAGTCACTATCACCTTCACATTTGGGTTTTGTTTCCTTAATAAATGGATGGCTTCACGTAGGGCATTAGCCGATTCGTCAATCGTTAACTCTTGTTCGTTGAAAAGTTTCTGAGGTCGTTTTTGACAATTATCCACGATCTCTCCCGTAGCTTTCTCTATGTAGACATGGTTCGTCCCAAGCGTGAATACCACGATATCAAACACCTGATTGGATAGTTTCTGTACCGTGTGAAGGATGGAAACAGGGTTGTACATCACCCCAAAAGGGTTGACTATTGTGCGAAACTTCTCCTCTTTGAATCGCTTTCCGATGTTATCTGCAAAGCAAGAACCCACAAAAAGGACTCTTTCGCAGGGCTTGAATGAGAAGTTCGGAATAGGGATGTCTATAATAGTTCGGAATTTCATAAAGGTAAGATAACTTATTCTTTGCATTGAAGAGGGCGTTTCCTTGCTATGAAGGAAGCCTCTCTTTGATGGGAAGAAACGCCCTCTTTAATATAAGGAAGGCGTCTTCTTAGAGGAACCCCTGCTGTCTTAGTGCTTCAAGCAAGCCCACAGACATAGCCTCGTTATCCTTCTTTGTATAACGAATATCGGTATATACCTGTGCAAGTGTTTCTTTTTTGTTCTGCTCAACGAAGTCCTTATTCTCTTTCAAGTTCTCCTTTTGCATGTAAAACTCGTCTATTCTCTCGGGCGTATAATCGTTGTAAGTCTCATTGTGAATAATACTCTTCAGTGGCAAACGATCGGTCTGCTCGGGTGTTTCAGCAGCCCATCCCAAGGTGATAGTAGCAACAGGCATGACCAAACGAGGCAATTCGAGTGCTTCAATTAACGCTTTTGGACTATAGATCGTAGTACCCAGGAAACAGGTTCCCAAGCCCCTTTCTTCAGTAAGATTACAGAAAGTTTGGCAATAGAGTAGGGCGTCTGTCGCTGCATTTAAGAATGATAAGAAATTATCATAACCAGGTGTTCCCTTTCTTTGTGTTGCCCATGAGGTTGTTCGACGATAGTCCGCACAGAAGGTAAGAACGACAGGCGCCTCTGTAACCATGGGTTGATTGAAGTGTGCTGGAGCGATCTTCTTCTTCATTTCCAGGCTTCGTGTGATAACGACCGAATAGAGTTGCAGGTTGCCCATAGTTGGTGTTCTCTCTGCAACCGATAGGAGTTCTCTTAACAAGTCATCCGATACATCCTCTTGAGAATATCGTCTTATAGTTCTTCTTGAATTGATAGTTTCCATTGTTGATAACTTTGTTTCGACAAAGTTAAGCAAATGTTTTAGAATTAAGAAAACAATTCGTAACTTCGCAGTCGTTAATTTTCTAAAAACGACAATGGTGATCAATCAAACTTACTCATTCGATGAGGCCTACCAGACTTCATTGGCTTATTTTAATGGAGATGAGCTTGCTGCTCGTGTCTGGGTGAACAAGTATGCAATGAAGGATAGCTTTGGTAATATTTATGAGAAGTCTCCAGAGCAGATGCACAGACGTATAGCAAAGGAGATAGCTCGTGTTGAGAATAAGTATAAGAACCCCTTAACAGAAGAAGAGATATTCAATCTTTTAGATCATTTCCGGTACATTATTCCCGCTGGAAGTCCGATGACGGGAATCGGTAATGACCATCAGATAGCATCGTTATCCAACTGTTTTGTGATTGGATTAGATGGCGATGCCGATTCATACGGTGCTATCCTGCGTATAGACGAAGAGCAGGTTCAACTAATGAAACGCCGTGGTGGCGTTGGTCATGACCTAAGTCACATTCGCCCGAAAGGCTCACCAGTCCATAACTCTGCCCTTACCTCTACAGGACTTGTTCCATTCATGGAACGCTACTCCAATAGTACAAGGGAGGTTGCACAGGATGGTCGTCGAGGTGCATTAATGCTCTCTGTGAGTATTAAACACCCAGACTCTGAGGCGTTCATAGACGCTAAGATGGAGGAAGGAAAGGTCACTGGGGCAAACGTGTCAGTAAAGATTACGGATGAGTTCATGCGTGCTGCCATTGATGACAAGCCTTATGTACAGCTGTTTCCAATAGATTCTACGGAGCCAAAGTTTACTAATGAGGTATCAGCAAAGGCTCTTTGGGAGAAGATTGTGCATAATGCTTGGAAGAGCGCAGAGCCTGGTGTGCTCTTTTGGGATACTATTATTCGTGAGAGCATACCTGATTGTTATGCAGACTTAGGTTTCCGCACGGTCTCAACTAACCCTTGTGGTGAGATTCCTTTGTGCCCTTATGATAGCTGCCGATTGCTCTCGTTGAATCTATACTCTTATGTTATAGATCCGTTCACAGACCATGCTCGCTTCGACTTCGATCTCTTTAGCAAGCATGCACAGCTAGCACAACGTATCATGGATGATATCGTTGACCTCGAGATGGAGAAGATTGATCTTATCATGGAAAAGGTTAAGAGCGACCCACAAGTTGATGAGGTGAAGGAAGCCGAGTACCATCTTTGGGAGAAGATAAAGGATAAGAGCGGTAAAGGTCGTCGAACGGGTGTGGGCATAACAGCCGAAGGAGATATGATTGCTGCAATGGGGTTACGTTATGGAACACAGACTGCTACCGATTTTGCAGTCGATGTTCATCGTGTGTTGGCATTGAATGCTTATCGTTCTTCCGTTCGAATGGCAGAGGAGCGCGGAGCCTTTGCTATCTATGATGCAAAGCGTGAGGAGCATAACCCCTTCATACTCCGCTTGAAGGAAGCTGATGCACAACTTTATGAGGAGATGATACGTTACGGGCGTCGCAATATAGCCTGTTTAACGATTGCTCCAACCGGTACTACGTCCTTAATGACACAAACTACTTCGGGTATAGAACCCGTCTTTATGCCTGTGTATAAGCGTCGTCGAAAGGTGAATCCAAATGACACTGATGTACATGTAGACTTTGTTGATGAGGTTGGAGACTCTTTTGAAGAGTACATCGTGTACCATCGTAAGTTCCTAACTTGGATGGAAACGAATGGTATTGATACTCAAAAGAAGTACAGCCAAGAAGAGATTGACGAGTTGGTAAAGCGTTCACCTTATTATAAAGCTACAGCCAACGATGTTGATTGGCTGATGAAAGTACGCATGCAAGGTGCTATTCAGAAGTGGGTTGACCACTCGATTTCAGTGACAGTGAATCTCCCTAATAGTGTTGATGAGGCTCTTGTCAATAAGTTATACGTTGAGGCTTGGCGTAGCGGATGCAAAGGCTGCACCATATATCGTGATGGTAGCAGGTCCGGAGTGATGATATCTGTATCTAAGAAAGATAAGAATAAGGAGACTAATGCAGCCGAGGAGGAGAAGGCGAAAGACCTTACTTCTGCAGAAGAACATCACGAACATGTATGTAGCCGACCACAGGTAATGGAGGTTAGACCTAAGGAACTCGAGTGTGATGTGGTACGTTTTCAGAATAATAAAGAGAAGTGGGTTGCCTTTGTTGGGCTGTTGGATGGTTATCCATACGAGATTTTTACGGGTCTTCAAGACGATGAGGAAGGTATTGCCTTACCAAAGAGTGTTACCAAGGGAAAGATCATCAAGCAGACAGCAGAGGATGGTAGCCATCGTTACGACTTCCAATTTGAGAATAAGCGAGGCTATAAGACGACTGTTGAAGGGCTTTCGGAGAAGTTCAATCCAGAGTATTGGAACTATGCAAAGCTCATCTCTGGTGTGCTTCGTTACCGTATGCCGATAGACCATGTCATAAAGCTTGTAGGCTCATTGCAGCTTAAGAACGAGAGTATTAACACTTGGAAGAATGGTGTGGAGCGTGCTTTGAAGAAGTACGTAACCGATGGTACAAAGGCTTCAGGTCTTCGTTGTCCTGTTTGCGGACAGGAGACTCTTGTTTATCAGGAGGGTTGCTTGATTTGTACTAATTGTGGTGCTTCTCGTTGTGGGTAATTTTGTGGAGTGTATTAAGTGCTTATAGGGCACTTAATACACTTTCTTTGTATCTTTAAAACTAATGTTTAATAATGGAATTAACGTCTACTTATATTCTTTTACAGGGTCTTCAATATCATGCTTTTATAGGAGTTGGGGAACAAGAACAGGTTGTTGGCAATGATTATGTACTTGATCTTCGATTGGGTTACCCCTTTGCTGCAGCTATGAAGAGTGATGATGTTGATGATACATTAAATTATGCAGATGTCTTCAATATAGTTTCCGATGTTATGAAGCAACCCTCGAAACTATTGGAAGCAGCAGCTGGAAAAATAGTAAATGAGTTGTTGGCACGATACATACAGCTTGAGAGTATTGACTTGAAATTGGTGAAAAAGAATCCACCAATGAGCGCAGATTGTCATAGTGCAGGCATTGAATTACACTTAATAAATGATAAAACCAAGGTTTAGAACAAAGGTTTCCAAATGAAAAACCGTATCTTTGTCCCCTAAATAATTAAGTATGTTTAAGAAAATAACGCTTTTCATTGTTTTCTTTGTATTGTTTGTGGCTACTTCATGGGCTGCAAATGGGCGCTTCACACTTGTTATTGATGCTGGTCATGGAGGTCATGACGCTGGTGCTCTAGGTGCTATATCAAAGGAGAAGGACATCAATTTGAACGTAGCATTAGCCTTTGGACGTTATGTGGAGCAAAACTTACCTGACGTGCAAGTGATTTATACACGTAAGACGGATGTCTTTATTCCTCTACATCAGCGTGCCGATATAGCTAATAAGGCTAAAGCTGACCTTTTTATATCGGTACACACAAATTCAGTAGTGCCTGGTCATTATGCTAAGGGATTCCAAGTTTATACGCTAGGTATGCACCGTGCGAAGGATAACCTTGATGTTGCGATGCGTGAGAACTCGGTTATTTCGATGGAGAAAGGCTACCAACAGACTTATCAAGGCTTTGACCCGAAATCTTCCGAAAGCTATATTATGTTTGAGTTCATGCAGAATTCAAACATGGAGAAGAGTGTAGAGCTGGCTAGGTTAATACAACGTTCGGTATGTTCTAGTGCTAATCGCATTGATAAAGGTGTACATCAAGCAGGTTTCTTGGTGTTGCGTGAGAGTTATATGCCTAGTTGTCTGATAGAATTAGGCTTTATTACTGCAGCAGATGAGGAGGAGTTCTTAAATAGTCCAGATGGTATTGACGCCATGGCAAAGGGGATTTACAATGCCTTTGTCAAGTATAAGAATATGTACGACACGCATATCGTTGTACCATATAAGTCTGCAGATAATAGGAAAATTAGTGTTACTAGAGTTATTCCGGCACCTCCAACAGGTCAAATGAATCTAGTTACCCCTTCTACAAAGCCCCAGCAAACAAAAAAGTCTATTGCTAAAAAGGCGATAAAAGAGACTCCTAAAAAAGAAGCAACGCCTGTTCCAATAAAGGGAACAACTACTGATGGGAAAAAAGACAATAAGGCTAGCATATCTGTAAATGCACCGATTTTTAAAGTACAGGTTATCGCTTCAAATCGTCAGTTGCGTTCTGGTTGCGAGCAATTCAAAGGACATAAGGATATTGACTGTACACAAGAAGGCTCGTTCTATAAGTATACAATAGGTAGCAGTACTAACTATAATGAGATTGCACGGCTTCGAGAAAAATTGAAAAAAGACTTTCCACAGGCATTTGTTATTGCTTATAAAGGGGGAAGTCGCATGGATACGAACGAGGCTATTAATGAGTTTCTAAGAAATAAAAAGAATAAGTAAAGGAAGTAATATGGGTAAGTTTTTCACGCCACAAGTAAAGATAGCACTTGTCGCAATACTAGGTGTTATTATTTTGTTCTTCGGTATGCAGTTTCTGAAGGGATTATCTATTTTCTCGACAGATACACACTATCAAATGCGATTCAGTAATGTAAGTGGTCTCTCAACGTCTACTCCTGTATATGCAAATGGTTTTAAGGTTGGAACAGTAAAGAGCATTGAATATGATTATGCAAAGCCTGGTGAGCCAATTATGGTAGGAGTAGATATTGATAAAAGCATGAACATTCCAGAGGGTACAAAGGCTGATATTATCAGTGATGTCATGGGGAATGTGAAGGTTGACTTAGTACTTGGGACAAGTAACAAGACACTTGCCTCAAATGGAATTATTGATGGTCGTATTAATGACGGAGCATTGGGTCGAATGAAGGATATGGTCCCTTCTATTCAAAAGATGCTACCAAAGTTGGATAGCATACTTGTTAGTGTCAATTCTCTCTTGGCTGATCCAACTCTGAGAAGCTCTATTCATAATGTCAATCAAATTACAGCTAATCTCACTACTTCTACACGTGAAGTAAACCAGTTACTTGCTCAGATGAATCATTCACTACCAGTATTGACTTCTAAAGCAGGTAGAGTAATGGATGGCGTTAATGGTTTAATGGCAAATGCAAATGGCGGAATTACAGAGGCACGTGGTGCTATTCGTGGTGCTAATGGCATGATTTCTACATTAAGTAATAAGGTGAGTGGAATCGACGTAGAGGGTACTATGGCAAAGGTAAACACCACCCTTGATCACATGAACTCACTCACTGCAAAGCTAAATAGTAATGAGGGAAGTCTCGGATTGTTGATGAATGATGCCTCTCTTTACAATAACTTGAATAGTACAATGCGCAGTGCTGATAGTTTGCTTGTCAACTTAAAGGCTCACCCCAAGCGCTATGTTCACTTCTCTCTATTTGGTAGAAAGGATAAGTAATTTAAATATCGTCTAAATTAAAAGATGTTTGTTTCACATGCTAGAGATGTGTTATAAGGGTCGTGTAAATCAGTCTTTTTAACCATCTCTGGTATTTGTTTCACTCATATTATTATTTTAATTCTTTACTAAACGAAACATCTTGTTTATCAAGTTGTTATAATTGAGCAAATAACTTTGAGTATATGTTGAAACCAGAAACCCTGTAAAGTGCAATGAAATAGCAGTTTATGAGCTTTATAGTACTACATCGTTAATTATGTAGAAATGGGCTTTTTATAAATAAATTACTAACTTTGCAAAAGTAAAAAACTAGGAATGGTTTATCAACACACCATTTGTAGAAAGACATAAGAAGCGTAGATATCAATATGAACGTCAATCCTAAACAACTTTGGGATCAGTGTCTCCAGCTTATAAAGGAGAATGTTACCGAGCAGCAATACGATACTTGGTTTCGTCCGATAGTACTTCAATCCTATCAGCCGGCTAGTAAAACTTTGTTGGTTCAGGTGCCTAGTCAGTTCGTATATGAATATTTGGAAGAGCATTACGTTCCTTTGTTGCGTAAGACTCTTATACGTGTTTTTGGTCAAGGTGTTCAATTGAGCTATCGTGTGATGGTTGATCAGGAACATCATTTGTCACAAGATTTACAACCGGAGGCAGTAGAGGATATTTCTTCGCAAAGACCAACTGCTCGTGGCAACCAAAGTCCTACGATTCTGGATGCAGTGCCTCAAGACCTTGATTCGCAACTTGACCCACATAAGTCCTTCACTAACTATGTTGAGGGAGATAGTAATAAATTGCCTCGTTCAATAGGACTTTCTATTGCAGAACATCCTAGTACGACACAATTCAATCCAATGTTTATTTATGGTCCTTCAGGCTGTGGTAAGACTCATCTTGTCAATGCTATTGGATTAAAAGTCAAACAGCTTTATCCTGAAAAGCGTGTATTATATGTTTCTGCGCGCCTTTTCCAGGTACAATACACAGATTCTGTTAGACAGAACACCACCAATGATTTCATCAATTTCTATCAAACAATTGATATCTTAATAGTGGATGATATACAAGAGTGGATTACTGCTACCAAGACACAAGACACTTTCTTCCACATCTTTAATCACCTTTTCCGCAACGGAAAACGTATAATCTTAGCCAGTGATCGCCCTCCTGTAGATCTTAAGGGAATGAATGATCGCTTATTGACGCGTTTCTCTTGTGGTCTTATTGCAGAGTTGGAAAAGCCTAATGTGCAACTTTGTGTGGATATCTTGCACAATAAGATTAAGCGTGATGGGCTTAGTATTCCTGAAGATGTGATTAAGTTTATTGCTGAAACAGCGAATGGTAGTGTGCGAGACCTGCAAGGTGTTATCAACTCTCTTTTGGCTTACAGCGTTGTTTATAACAGTAATATAGATATGAGACTAGCTGAACGTGTTATAAAACGTGCTGTGAAGATTGATGATGAGCCATTAACCATAGATGATATTTTGGATAAGGTTTGTGCGCATTTCAGTGTTACTACAACGGCTGTCAACTCTCGTTCACGTAAGAAAGATATTGTTATTGCACGACAAGTGAGCATGTATATGGCACAGAAATATACGAAGATGCCAGCAAGTCGTATCGGTAAGTTAGTGGGTAATCGCGACCACAGTACTGTTATCCATAGTTGTTCGAAGATAGAAGACCGGCTGAAGGTTGACAAGGGATTCTATGCAGAAATAGCAAGTATTGAGAACTCATTTAAATTGAAAGCATAAAGTATTTAGTTTATAAGTCAGCTATTTTCCATGGCTGACTTTTTATTATCATTGGTATTTGCTCAATCATTTGTCTACTTAGATTAATCATACTTTTGCATATATGAATTAGTCGCTTCGGAGAATGTATAAATCTTAGTTGGAAATATTGGTTAGAGATATCGTAAGCGAAAAGCACGCCTCCTTTGATGCCTAGAGAGCATAAGAATCCTACTAATAAGCCATATTCTGTGTTTTATATTTTTTGTTTTATCGAACCTTTCTTTTGTGTTTCTTCTTATATTGTACAAAGTTGATATATAAGGATTTATAAGATTAAGATCTCCTTTCCAATATATGAAATCACTTGTATCAGTTTATATTATCTCTGTAGGTAATTTGTATTTGCTTATTGTCTCACATTTTCTTCGTAATATTGCACTTGTAAAAGGAGAGATATAAACCTAAATCTTCTTAGATAATTTAAAGAAATCAGTTTATAATTATATAATGAGAGAACTCAGGTTGAGTTTGATTTTAATAACCTTTTAAATATATGTCTTTATGGGATTAAAAACATTTACCAAATCTATTTTATGTTGTGCCTTATTTGTTATTGGTGCATTGTCTGCAAAAGCTGCTGACCGCTTAGTGATAGTCGGTGATGCTACGTGGGGAGGGTGGAATCTTAGTCAGTCTACCGTTATGCAGAAGTCTGATGAGAATGCTGATGTCTTTAAGGCTACCGTTCATTTAGATGCAAATAAGGAGTTTAAGTTCCTTACCGAGCTTGGTTGGGGTAATTTGGAGTATCGTGCTGGTGCAGGTCCTGTTACTTTGCAGTCAGGCGTTGTTGCTCCATTGGTGAGTAGCGTTGATGAGCCTACCGATGGTAAGTTCTTTGTTAGTGAGTCTGCCAACTATGATATCGTATGTAACTTGGCTGAGAAGACAGTCATTGTGACGAAGGCTGCTTATCAAGCAACACCTTTGAAGCACACCGCTCTATGGATGATTGGTAGTGCAACAAAGGGTGGTTGGAGTATCGGAGAAGGTACTGTGATGAAGCAAGATGCTTCTAATCCAGCTAAGTTCTCAGTACGTACAGAGTTGAAGGCTGGTGAGTTGAAGTTCGGAACGAATGTCTATGCTGGGTTCGACCAGATGTTCTATCTGCGCGACTTGACCGATGAAGGGAAGATTGTCTTTGGTGGTGATGATAATAAGTGGAACTTCACAGAGGAGGCTACATACGATGTTACCATTGATGTAGCAGCTATGACTGTTTCGCTTACTAAGGTTGATCCAACAGTTATCAATGCTGTGGAGGCAACAAGTGAGGCTCCTGTAACCTATTACACCTTAGGTGGCATACAGGTAGAGAAGCCCGTCACTGGTGTGTATGTAAAGCGTCAAGGTGGTAAGGCTGTGAAAGTTGTTATAAAGTAATATCTTGCTTCTTTACATTCATTGGGGCTTAAGAGAATTCCTCCTTATTATATAGTCCCCCTTCTGTATGGTGATGTTAGGATTGATATCACCATACAGAACAATACTTAAAAGCAAACGATTGTTTTTAGTATTTTCTTTTTTAATCTTTGTACTTTGGTTTTAGTATCGTTCTGTTTCACACCAAACGTTTGACCTTTATCAAGAAGCTACTAATGCTAGTCGGTCTTACACAATCTTTCTCTCTAGATATTAGTTTATCTCAAAACAAAATACTAACTTTGCAGGCGAATTTAGTGTTCTTTTCTCAGTAAGGTATATTGGGATAACATAAGGTAAACTAAATAACGAATCATAAGGTATTCTGTAGGAAATATCATTGTAAACAAGAATAGAATTTACAGGGTGACTTATGCCTATAAACAAGAGAATTATGAAGAAGAGTTATGAAAGTCCTAATTGCAGGATTATTGTTACAACAACAGATTTTGATTTATTGCAGATTAGTGCAGAGAAAGGTGACCCAAAACATGGTGGAGAGGACAATCTCTCTAAGTCAAATCCTTTTGGTTATGAAGAAGACAATGACACAAAAGGAACGAAAGGTTGGAATTAAGTAAACTAAAGAAACTAAACATAAGAATGAAGAAACAGAAATTACAGTTCCTTTGTGGCGCAATCGCCATGATAGGATTTACAGCCTGTAGCGATACCGACAACATGAGCAGTGATGTAGCACAGGATGGAAGCTACGTATATAATGTTGAAGTAGCGGCTGGTACAGACAGTACTACTCATGCAGCTACCCGTACGCTCAAACTTGATGAGCAAAACAATGTTTTATCAAGATGGGCTGCGGGTGATAAAATATTTATCTACAATACTGCTGATAATAACCAAAGCACAGAACACACCTATAGCACACTGACTTCACAGAGTGGTGGCAGTAAAGGGACTTCGTTCCAAGGTACAGTAAAGTCTAAGAACCAACTGAAGGTAAATAATAAGTTTGCATTCTTCTACCCTGCTGCAGGTCTTGAGGAAGGTTCTGTAGGACTGGTTTCTACAAGCGAAACAAAAGAAACAAACGATGGTGTGACAATTTCCTATCACGATGTTTCCAATACGATTACCGAATATGTTTCACTCAACATGAACAAACAGAACGGAACATTGGAAAATATCGATAAGAAGTTTGACTTTAACTGGGGTTCAGATCTTCTTAAGGAAGTTCCACAAAATGTAAACAACATAAAATTAAAGGCGAACTTTGAACGCAAGGTGGCTATCTGGGGTATGAAGTTCAAGTTAGTTAACGGTCCAAGTAATACTGGTTTCATTGAAGACATTGATAGTGTTAAAATCAATGGTCTTCGTTCTTATGACGTGCTTAACCTCAAGGATGGAACCTTTGTTGGTACAGATGATGAAAAGGAATATGCTATCACAATCGCTAATAAAGACCGTTCAAAACTGAACCTTACTAAAGGTTATATTTGGACTGCTTTCTTAGCAGAGAATGCCTCAACTAACTTCACTATAACCGTTTATACACAAGGAGGTGTTTACACAAAGACTGCTTCAAAGGTGTTTAACACAGGTTATGACTACCGCTCAAACATTACCGTTGAGAAGATTACTCCTCAGCCATATGTTACAGTAAACAATATCACATGGGCTACAGGTAACTTCATACATTATAAGCAGGGTACAAAGGAATACTGGGGTATTGCGCCTGCACAGTGGTGGATTAGTAACTATGGAGATAATCCTACTATTTCTAACAGAGTCGATAATAAAAATATTGTAAAGAATGGATTAGGTTCACAGCATTGGTATATTGACAATCATAATGGACGTTACACTCAGACTTCTGATGACTTAGACCTCTTTAGATGGGGAGATATTGCAGAGGCTCTGAATTTGAATAGCAATGCTTACCTTAATGGAACAGCATTTAGTATGAATGAAAGGTTTTATAAGAGAGATGCCACTCCAGGATTCTTTGGTAATAACCCAGTAGATAAGAGTGAAGCAAAGTTTGGTGATATCGTAAAATATCATACCGAAAAGACAGGACGTAGTTATTATTATAAGTATCCTACCTTGGCTCAACTCGAAGGCTTGAAGAATAGTGCCACAAAGATACCAGCATTCTGTTATACCGATAAGGGAAATAAGATTTATGGTATATACTATAGCGATTACATACTGACTGGTCAGCATGCTAAGTTCCCTACTGGCAAGAAACTTTGGAAGTATGAAGACGTAACAGGACTTGTTCTTGCTAATCGAGGCTTATTCTTACCTATTACAGGACGTCGTGACGATGGTATTACCAATAAAAATAACGTAGTTTTCCGCCATGTCGCTGAGGGTAGTAATTTCATGGGCTTCTATTATGCTGATTATGCAACGGCAGTAAGTACCTGTAAGGGCTTATTCTTTGGTTCTCTTAACTATGGAATAACAGAGCCACAGAAGCATCAGGCTTGTGCAATCCGCCCAGTTTATGTTAATACTCAAAGAACAGTAACACAACCAGTTGTTGATGCAGCCAACTTTGCACCATTTAGCAGAATCATTGATGCTAACGGTCGTAAGTACTAAACGGCTAAGAGAATAGATTTTTATTTATTGCTGTCTAGCAAGACTTAAATAGCATAAAGTTTATTGCGGGATTACCTTTATTAGGTAGTCCCGCATTATGTTTGGGAACTAAATACTCTAATCTATCAATTTCTTATGTCGTTCGCTCACTTGTCTAGTCTTACATCTCACTTCTTATTAGTATGTGTAAACCTACTAGCATGATTTAAATAAGTTGCAGGAGCCAACTTCTTCTAGATAACACATTCGCTTTTGTGCCCCCTCTCATTCGCATAATATATGCAGCGTACTTGTTTCTAGAAAAAAGGTACTATCGTTTTGGTGAAAATGGAGGTACGTTTTATTAAAAACGGAGGTAGGATTTTTTCTGATTGTATATTATTTCTGTCTAACTTTATACTAATAGTACGGAAAGAGGATGGTTGTGATAGGGTAGAGGGATTATTGAACAGCAATATTCAATTATAAAAGAAGCCATATCGACATCTCTTAAAAGGATGAAGATATGGCATTTTTGATCTGTAGAAAAAGGATTGTTATACTTTATGCGTTCGGTAGATGAGATAATCACCATCGGCATGGATTGTGAATTCATTTGATAAGGCTTCGTTCAGCGTTCCTTGCCATAATTCGTTGAATGGATAGATGTCCCATTTGAGCCCGTTGCTGGATAGTTCTTTGCAGGTAGCGTTGAAGATGCTGACTTGCTGTCCAGGGAATGATTCAAAGCGCATAGTGCCTGATGCTGCAACGAAATAGCCATAGTCGGTTATCATCACTGGGTCGATAGCTAACTGCCGATAGTAATAGAGCATGAGAGAGATGTTGCCTAAAGTATGATCTTCACGCTTGCCGGTCGCTCCGAGGTAGCAGAAACGGGGACGAGTATGGGTTGATGCGTCCATCTTCAGATGCGAACGAGCAAAGAGGGTAGCCTTGGTGAGGTCGTTAAACTCTTGTTCCGATATATGATGATAGATGTGTGCATAGCGTTGTTTCAGCTCTTCAGAGAGTGAGTCGCCATCGCCCACCACTGCCGTTGGTTCTATCTCATATTCTAGTAGCTCCTTTAGTGCGCCATCGCATACTATGAGATTATCCGTAGTGCGTAGGATGCGAAGGGGTAGGACGTGGGTGGGGAAGTCGCCAGCTGCAAGGATGACGGAGTGAAAGCCTCCCCAAAAGCCTCCCCAAGCCCCTCCGAAGGAGGGGATGTGCCTAGCGGAAGACACTTCCCCTAATGCCTCTGGAGGAAGGGAGTTAAAGCCTCCCCCAACCCCTCCGAAAGGAGGGGAGTGCCTAACGGAGTGTTCGTTGGGAATGTGTTGGTGTTGTCCGTTCTTATTTTTCTTTTTGTTATTGATAATCATTTGCGTTGCTGTTCTATATTGTTATAAGCCCTCCTTCGAGATGCGTTGTATGTCTTTATTTATTGCAGTAACTCATCCTTTAGCCTATGAATGTAGTTTTGGAGAACTCTGATGAAGCCTTTATTCCGTTAGGCACATCCCCTCCTTTGGAGGGGCTTGGGGAGGCTTTCCCTCCACTTAAAGTACCCTGCTACAGCGATAATCGTGTAGAGAGCATAAAGCCCTGCGGTGAAAGGAATCCCTTTATATAGGTAGAGTCCTGCCAGTTCGATGTCGACGACAATCCATATCCACCATTGTTCGATGTATTTCTTTGCCAATGCCCACAGTCCGATGAAGCTGAGTGCATTGCCGAAGCTATCTAATACAGGTACGGTAGAGTTCGTGAACTTGATGAGGATGAGGTAGAGTCCGCCCCATAGGACGAGGAAGACAAGCAGTGAGGGGAGTATCAATCGACGAGGATAGTGTGTGATAGGAATCTCCTCCGCCCCTTTCTTCCGTCCGAACTTCCAATACAAGAATCCATAGATGGCTGCTAAGGTATAATATATCTGCATCCCGAAGTCGGCATATAGCCCTGCCTCGTAATAGACAAACATATAAATGAGGGGCATGATAATACCCGTCAACCAAAGCCATATACTCGCTTTGTATTCCTGATAGATGTAAATTAGGCCGACGATGCAGCCCAGCATGTCTAATGTCATAATAATAAAAAAGCCTCACCCCCAGCCCCTCTCCGATTGGAGAGGGGAGTAGATAGCGAGTTTCCTCTATTTATTGATACTATACTTTATGAAGTATTTCATTCACTTTATTTGTTCTATTGTCTCATATAAGTTTCGCAAATATCACATTCTCCCACTCTTCGATTGACGAGGAGTAGTAGATAGCGATTTCCCCTACTTATTGATTATATTTCATTTACTTTATTTGTTCAATTGTTTCATATAAGTTTAGCAAATATCACATTTCACTCCCCTCTCCAATAGGAGAGGGGCTGGGGGTGAGGCTAAAACTTCAACGCAACACTTCCCATCACATTAAACCCTGCCATTGGGATAAAACCAATCTGCGTATAACGGTTCTCATTAGGATGACCGTTGTTGTCGAGGATTGAGCTATACACCCATCCGCTGGCTGCATAATGGCGATTGAAGATATTGTTGAGGTTCACACCGAAGACAGCTTCCTTCAAACCTGCAATGTGCTTGGTAGGACGAAGGGTATAGCTAAGGTTGATATTCGTCTGTGAATAGCATGGCAACGAACGTGTCATGTTCTCGGTATTGTCGAGATACTGACGACTGACGAAGTTTGTATGCCATACTGCCTCAAAGCCTTTATAATGGAGATTGAGCATACCATTGAGGATGGCTGATGGTGAGAATGCCAAAGTAGAGTGGTTGTAATGAATCTTACGGAACGAAGACTCCCAATCTACACTTGCCATCTCGTCAAAGTCCTTGATGATATTACGACTCAAAGCAGCGTTACCCTCAACGGTCAACCATGACAATGGGCTCCAGCCTGCCTCCAACTCAGCACCCATACGATAGCTGTCCTTGATGTTTGTAGTCAGATTCTCACCGATATCACTCTGCGCACCAGTCTGTACAAACTGGTTGTTATAGTTCATATAATAGAGGTTCACCCCTGCTCTCCAGTTGCGACCATTGTATTGATAGCCCATTTCGATATCCACCATACGTTCTGGTGATGGTGCAGGATAACTACCGTTGTTGGTGAAGTTATTACGTTCTGGCTCACGACTGGCATGCGCAATAGATGCATAAGCCTTGTGACCACCACGATAATAGCTGATACCCGCCTTCGGATTGACGAAGTCATAACGCTCGTTGATGTCTAAGAGCTGGTTCTGATAGCCACTGCCGACCTTATAGAAACGGTCGTTCTGACCATCGGTCATATACTCCACATGACGGATCTGCAGGTCCATAAATACGTTCCAGTAGTCTGCAAAGTTGTATTTTGCCTTGAAGAATCCGCTGTAATCATACTTATGTGCCTTAGAATCATAATACTTATAATCATTGCCACCAGCACGATACTTCGCATCTGCCTCTTCATTCTTAATATAAGTAAGGTAACCGAAGTGACTACCACGGAACAGCTGTAGGTTCAGTCCGCCTGTCACATCCCAACTCTCGTCCTTGTAATTGCTGGTGTAAACAATGCCGTAGGTGTGCTGTGACAAACCTTTCAGGCGTACGAAGTCAGACTTCTTGATAAACTTACCCTTGCTATCGGTGAATGCCAAACCGAACTTCGCAAACTTTGTGTTATGCTTAAATTCGCTGTAATAGCCGTAACCGTAGGTGTAATGCAGGGTTACGTTATGACTCCAATGATTGGAAGGGTGGAAAGCAAACGATAGGAGGTTATGATTCTGATAGAAATTATCCGTTGTCTTGTTCCAGAATGAGCCGTCACGCATCGTGTAACGTACTGTCTCGTAGTTGCCATTCCCATCCTTAACGAAGGCTCCGTTAGCATCGGTCTGCAAGTATTCATAGAGTTGGTTGAATTTACCTAACCCTCTCTCGTACATGTCTTTATAGGTCATGATACCTGTCTTAGCACCGTAGGTACCATCCATTAGACTCAAGTCATTACTACCCGTAACGACACCATTCCATGCCTGTCCAGTCTTCTCGAAGTTGCCGATGTTCTTATAACTGATGCGGAAGTTATCGCCCAGCCATGTAAGTCCACCATAGTAAGAACCCGAACGTCCACTCGTTCCGTGAACATATCCGTCTGTTGCGGTCTCGTGGTAGGCTCCATCGAAGATAAGATGATTGAAGAGCAGACCCGTGGAGAACTTCACGCCTGCGTTATACGTATTGTATGAACCGTATGAACCACTCACTTCTACGCTCGGTTTTCTACTTGGTGCACTCGTTGCCAATGACACCGAACCACCGAAAGCACCGTCACCATTGGTTGAAGTACCGATACCACGCTGTATCTGTACACTATTCATCAGCGATGCGTAAGAGTTCATGTTTGCCCAAAAGACCGTCTGGTCCTCAGGCGAATTGAGTGCAACACCGTCTAAGGTGATGTTGATTCTACTGCCCGCAGCACCACGGATGCGCATTGCTGCCGTACCCGTTCCGAGTCCGTTCTCGCCCCAAGCTAATACGCCCGGTGTCTGTGAGAGGAGGAAAGGCAGTTCACGTCCACTCTTTGAAAACGCCTCAAGTTCCGTTTTTTTGATATTAGAAACAGCGTATGGTGCACTCTTTGGCGCACGTACACCTGCCACAACGACCTCATCAAGATGCTGTTGTCTCAGTGTGTCCGTCACTGTTTGCGCCTTAATAGCTGCCACGCACGTCAGTGCAGCAGTAAATAGGATAATTCTTTTCATATCCCAGGTTGATGATTTAAGAAAAAAGTATAAGGGGGAATCTTCCTACGCCGGCATTATCCGTATCAGGTCAATGGGTATAATCTCAGCAAGCCCAAACAGGCAAGCACCCCTTAGTTTCCATTCTGAAAACCGATGCAAAAGTAATACTTTCTTGTCAAACTGCCAAAAGTAATCTGTACAAATATCGGATGCGTGTGTTTATATGTGTGTCTTTCTATATAGGGAGTGATAACTCTTCTCTGATATGAGAAACTATTACACTTCTCACAATATAAGTTTAGTTTTGATTTGCTGTCACTTTTAACATTTCAAGTAACCTCTCTGTAAACCAATGAGTTATCTTGTGCTTTCAAGTGATAGCAGTGACAGCAAAATTGAAATACGCAAAAAGGAAAGAAGATTAGAAGTGTCTAAAACCATAGATTATAGTAGTTCATAGCTGTTTTAGTTTACGAGTTAACAAGTTCACAAGTTATTTGTTGTGATAATAATTTGTGGCATTCGTGTAATTCGTAGTTTGTTTTATTATTCTGTCTTTATTTGTCTTTTTGTCATTCTGTCCCTTTTGTCCTTCTGTCTTGTAAAGATAATTCTAACATCGAAAATCAAAAAGGCGTTAATTACCTTTCAATTAATGCCCTTTTGGCTTTCAAAAGATGCCCTTTAAGCCCCTTACTAACGCCCTTTTAGAGTCCAATTAAGCGCCTTTTCTGTATCGTCTTTGTAACTAATTGAATCCCTGGCTGTTGCAAGATTGTTTTTTATATGTGTTTTCCACCTTTGTTTTAGGTGTTTTACAAGATTTTATGTAAATATTTTTCACTCAACACTCCTGCTTTTATAGCTTGCGAATGGATAGCGATTTTATGTCGGCAGGAGGATACTAAAAGAGGTTATTGGCTATCTAAGTCATCTGTTTCTCACTATAAAGTATTATCTTTGTGGGCGAGTGTTACTCATGTATGTTTTATCAACAAGAGTATTGTATTATGAAGAAAAAGGTTTATTTCGCAGGTTCTATCCGTGGTGGTAGGGAGGATGCGGCTGTGTATAAGCGGATTATTGACTATATCAACAGGACTGATACAGTGCTGACGGAGCATATTGGATTAGGGAGTCTGAGCGTAAAAGCACGAACAAAAGAGGATGATGTGCATATATGAGCGTGATACCGAATGGCTTAGGTCGTCAGATGTGCTAATAGCAGAATGTACGAACCCTTCTCATGGTGTTGGTTATGAATTGGCATACGCTGAGGCTCGTAACATCCCTGTGTATATCTTCTATGACAAAAGCAAGGCTAATATCTCTGCAATGCTGAATGGTAACGCTAATTTTAAGGTTTACCCATACGAGAACGAAGCGGAGATATATCCCGCTCTTGATAAAATCTT
>ERZ772909.389-NODE-389-length-27871-cov-41.445607_pt1 | contig 27871 bp, 34 predicted proteins | sample MGYA00511137_ERZ772909 | MGnify/ENA primary metagenome ERZ772909 (study PRJEB29015, sample SAMEA2738095) | human oral metagenome | biome: human oral; feature: human-associated habitat; material: saliva | place: China | collected 2270 ... | reverse complement strand
TTCTACCTATCTACAACAATCGAAGTCTTGAACGAAGAGTATGCAAACTTCTAGGCATCACCGATTATAAACGAACAACTGATGAATAACGATAAGCACAAGCTATACATGCAGTTCTTCACATAGCAGTCAATGCACTTCTTGTTTGTAAAATTCCCTTTTTCGATAGCTCTCTCCTCACAAATTCTGCCAAAAGCGCATAGTATCCCTTTCCCCCAGGAGAGAGGGAGGTGTACCCTCGAAAACTATACATTATGGACTTGCAGCGTTAAAGATGGACCAATAGTGCAGACATCTATCTGTTGTGTAAATCTTCAACGTCAATTGTCTGGCAATCTGAACCTATTTTGTAGGAACAGCAATGAATGAAAAGATAAAGCGCTTAAGCCTACTTTTCATGTCAATGCAGGGAAAGACACAGACGATTTTGCAACCTTCGAGTTATCTGAGCGCATTTGCTCCGTTATTAGAGGGTTACGAGGTGAACACTTCCATGGTATGGAACTGATGACGACCCACACCAACCACAACCACGAAGAACTCCTCGAGAACATCGATGTATATCGGTTTTTGGGGCAAATAACACATTAAAAGTGAAACTAAAGTTGGCAATCTCGCGGTTTCTTCGTAAATTTGCAGCGTATTCTAAATGGAATAATACAATGGATATTCATCAACCCGACGCATTGGCTGTGGCCAACTATATGTTAGAGCTAGCCAAGGAAGAAGGGAAAGAACTACAACCATTGAAGCTAATGAAGCTTGTCTACATTGCTCACGGCTTCATGCTTGCTCTATTGGGACGTAGTGCACTCAATCCGAGATTTGACCGTGTAGAAGCATGGCAATATGGTCCTGTCATCCCTTCTGTTTACCATTCATTTAAATCATACGGCCGTAACCGAATAGATGCTCCAACGACAATACTTGTCCCCATAGATGGAGGACGAGACTTTAAGGTTGAAACCCCAAGGCTAAAGGATAAAGATTTGAAGGCTGCTTGTCGTGCAGCTTATATTCAGTATTCTTCGTTTGAACCCAATACTCTTGTTGATATGTTGCACAAGGAGGGTTCTCCATGGTCAATGTGCTACCTCAAGGGGGCTAATGAGATTATTCCCGATAGCTTGACCAAGATTTATTACGAAGGTGTGATTAGCCGTTTCCTAAATAAAGTACGTAGTAAACAAGCTGAGCAATGAGTAAGAAAGTCCCTTCTGCTTTATTGGATGTTGCGAATCAGCTTGAAATAAGCGATTCCGAGCAAGAGAGTACGTTAGCAACGAAGACGCAGATTCTAGAGTATGCTTTAAGGAAGGAAGAGTTTGAGAGCAAACAGCAAGACCGCAAAGAGCGTAAGAAATATGGAATTTGGGCATTTTGTCTTGTAGTCGGCTATCTTGCCGTTGTTTTGACTTTGGTTTTCTTCGTAGGTTTTGGATGTGCTGTATTAGCTACTCCTGTACTCATAGGTCTCGTTACAACATTGGCAACAAACGTTCTTGGCGTTTTCTACTTTGTCATGAAGTATCTCTTCAGTAAATAGACCTTCATTCGAGAAACTCCGCAAATTATTTGGAGGTTTGCGGAGTTGTCGTTATCTTTGCGGTGTTATAAAGAAGCATAGAAGGAATGGCTACCTGACGTATTGAGTCTAACTGCCGCCTTTTCTGCTTCTTTATTTGTCGTTTATAGAGTAAAGAACATAGCTAGTTTTTATCTGACCACTTTTTGCTTCTCTCTTCGATAGGGGAGTTCACATCGTCACGGGAATTCGCATAAATATGAAGCCCCCCTTAATGGATGTGTATGATAAAATTATGCTTCGTAAAAGAAGCATTATCGAGACCATCAACGATATGCTCAAGAACGTGGCACACATTGTTCATACCCGCCACAGAAGTGTTTCAAACTTTATTGTCAATCTTTTGGCAGGAATGGCGGCTTATGCTTTCTACGATACAAAACCCTCTATCAATATGGAGTTTGAAATGGGGGGAGAAGCAGAGGTAAAGCAGCTCACACTTTTCTAAAATATACTTGCACGAAACAATGAATCTTCGATCTAAAACTAGGTCGAAAGAATCGTTGTGTGCTATAACCTGAGTAAAAAAGAGGTGACCTTAAACCGAATTGGAGTTGATAGAAATACACAGTCATTGAAACGGTAACAGAAGAGCTACTCACTTTAATTGTGGGTAGCTCTGCTATTAGTTTTAATGCGATGTTGATTGTTAATACTGAGAGATTAGGTTTAACTTAAGGATTAGACGTTTTTACTGGATTATTGTCTGGAGAAAATAGTACAGAAACAGAATCTTCCTCAGGCATATCGTGATTAAATACATGAGAGAGGAGACTATAGATAGCATCAATCGCAAAAGTGTTGTCTTCTGGACAGAAATCATAGAGGTCTTTACAAATTCTTGTAAGTTGAGACATTAGCGTCTCTATCAGTTTTTCTAAAGTCTGAAAGACTGAAAAGTATTTGCTCTTAGCTGTAACACGATTACCATCAAGTGTTCGAAATATCAACGAAAGCGGATTGACATGTTCTAAGACAACAAAAGATTTGGAGTTTAGTTGCTTTAGTTCATAAGTCATGTACGCTACTTGTAAGTAGGCTTGGATTCCATATTTAGAGTGTGCTACTCTACAGATATCATCAATCTGTTTAGTCAGAGACGAGAAAAGCTCTACCTTTTGCTGAAGGTGCTCATATACATCTCTATCCATTTGACTTAAGTCTTTCTCAAAAATTTTGAATAGGTTGAGATTTGCCATTGTTCTTGTTTTATGGAATAGGAATTTCAAAAGTACGGAGAACTTGTTTTCCCTCAGGGTCTACAAAGTTCCAACGTTCAGCCACATACTTGTTGCCACGTGCATCTGTGGCTTGATAGGTTATCTTTACTTTGTAACCACAGAAGTTTCCTTTACGCATAGGGTGTAAGAATAGATCACGTACTGCATCGTTAGACTTCATTTGTCGCTGAACAGCTGCAATAGCAGCAGGGGACATGTCCTCGATATTTGAAAACTTCTTAGTGTACTTGAGTACTTTTTGTGTACCTACACTTGTACTCTTGAATATATGATCTAGTTCTTCCTTTGTGAAATAGTTTAGACCAAATGCAGAGTCTACAGGTGCGACTTGTAACAATTCAAAGTTATCACTATTCTCAAGAGATAACTTGAGATTTTCAAGAGCCGTATCGTGAGCTTGTTTTGATGGATTTGAACAAGAAAAAGCAACAAAGATAGGGAGGAAAAATATAAGATTCTTCATGGGTTAATATGATTTATAATCTTCTATGATGAGGTTTGCGATTGCTTCACCTTCCACTAAGTTATACCAAGTATCAGGAGTCAAGACTTGAACTAGATCAGTTAAGCTGAATGTCTGAATTTGCCAGCTGAGTAGCCACAAGGAAGTAGAGATATCCTCTAAATGCCTTACGACTTCATTCAGGATGTAGTAGCGCTCTGAAGCATCGAGAAGATTGACCTTCTTCTTATCGATTGTTCCATCACCATTTCTCTGATTGTAGCTTCCAGATGTTACAAGTTGGGCTATCAAAGGAAATAGAGTTTCAGAATTTTCGCGTAAGGACTTTATTTCTTCTGAAGCGACAGTAGCAATAGCAGTACCCATTGCATGCTCTTTAATAGCAGAACGAACAGCACTAATATTTTCTGGGATTTCTGTTTTTACAAGCTCGTAGCACCGTTTAAGCTGATAGAGATTCTGCATTGCTCCCTGCGCATTAGACAAATATCCAAGCATTTTATTTTCTACGTTGTGTATTTGAGCCATTGCACCGTTGATAGCTGTTTCTGCTACAATTATTGCATTCTGATGTTTACTGCGCTCTTTGTAAACAGACTCAAGTGCAAGAGTCTGTGCTGTCACTGCCCCCACAAGAGCTGGATCTACATCAACTATTCCTGCTTTGGTTTTGGGAATTGCAATCACTCCTAAAGCGAGAATTAAACTAAGGATTCGTAACTTCATAAATTCTCTTATTTGATTTACACATTTCTACTCGATCACGGATTATACTCATTAGTGGAGTATGAACAGGTACTCCCTTAATCAGTAGATGTGGAGTTGTTTTATCTGTACTCACGAGGATAATATTCTTTATTCTAAAAACCTGCTGAAGTGGGTTTTGAACTTCCTGATAATCTATGATTCGATAGAGTTCTAGTTGATCTGTTGTGACATAGGTTAATCCGTGTCTCTGATAAATGACTTCGTCTGTTATCGTCCAGACAAAGGACTTTAGGGTAAAGTATTTGTAGGCTAGAGATAAGAATATAATGCACTCAAAAATAGAAGAATATAGCGCGTAGGGACTTTCTAAAAAGAACAAATAACTACTTATTCCTATGGTGAAGAAAAAGACAAATATGAACCCTAAATTCTCACACCAATACTGACGTAGAGAAGGCTGTATAGTGACGCTACTTCTATTTCTGTGGAGGAGGGGAGTTTGTTGCATGATTTTCCTCTGGGTTGATTAGTTTGATTGCACCTAAATAGAGATAAGAAGGGGGTGAAGAAGAAGGGGGAGAGCTGGATAAAGGAGCTTTTTTCATTGTACTTATCGTTTTAATCTTGTTTGACGGAGATTATTAGCTTGTTCGTATTTGTTATGCTGCTGGAGGGGCTTATTCAGAACTACATCATTCCAATCTTTGAACTTGAGGGGGGCTTTCCAACGAGAAATTTTAGTAGAAAGATGATAGTCGTTCGCAACCTTAGCAGGAGAGATTGTTTTTTCGCTGTATATCTTTTCTATGCCGTTGAGTTTTATATGAAGACTGTTGGTTGATTCATCACGACTACTTTCAAATTTGGCATCATTGAGAAGTGCTAGCATACGAATACCATAGATTTTACCAGCAAGGTCATTATCGAAGCAGTCTACAGCGATTGCATTGCTATAATGGTGCATGATGGACTTTATTTGATTGTCACTGAATGTTCCGCCTATAGAAACAAAAACAGAGCTATTTAGGTCTAACTGAGCTTTGTTGGCTTGATAGAAAGCCATGATATCAAAAGCACTTTCTGCGAAAAAAACGTGTTGCTTGCTTTGAGGATTCTTATCATCAGATAGATCTACTATCCAAGCTGCCGTATTACTATCTGTACCTGCTGCTTTAGACTTAAAACCGTTATAACCCCGAATCTCATAACCGACAATCTCATTGCTATATGGACGCGTATAGGGAAAAGCGATATTGTATTGGTCAAATTGCTTGTTATAGGTGTCTTTGAGAAGGGTCATATTGCCCGAAAAAACTTGAATCGTAGATTCTGTGAACCCTCTAGATGATAGTAGTTTTGTCACTCTTTCTAAATCTTCGGTCACAGGTTTTGTATCATAACGTTTTGCTACAAAGGGCTGAGCACCCTTATAACCAGCTTTAGCTATATACTTGCTTGTTTCTTCAATGTAGGTTTGTGAGAAATCCGCAAGAATTTCTGTAACGGCAGCCCACTGATTACTAGAACGGTGATTAAACTGATTGAGTTTCTCTAAAACAAAGCTGACTACATCACCGCCTTTTTGCCCATTGTGACGGAAATAAGTTTGATGCGCTTTGTCTTGTGGATTCTTAATTACTATTTTATCTGATTCATCGGGCAACATCATTTCAATATATCGTCCTAACCCTGCTGCTTTGTTAATACGATACCCTAGTTTGTAAGCTACATCATCTATGCCAACTTTTGATTTGAGGGTTTTGAAATCTACACTCATAATTTATAACCTTGAGATTTTGTAGGGTGAGGAGAAATGACGGAATGATTATCAAGAATATATTCCTTCAGAAAGGACTCTTTATCAGATGAGTTACCCATTTTCATATAGGCAATGGCACTCTCCTGATTCATTGGAATTAGACCTGTGTCGTTTCCCATGACTTTTGCACGAACAGCAAAATCTCCATTATTCAGCTTTACAAAATTGACTTCTTCAATTTTGGGGTCTACTATAGCTACTCTGTTGTCTGCTTTCACTAATTGGGGAAGAAATGTATCTAATTGTTCTCTATTAAAGGATGCAAGCAGCAGGGGATTTTCTGTTCCCTTTTGTAAATGCTGTGCGGTTGAAATACCTAGTACTTTAGAAGCTATTTCTGCATCTTTGTTATAGAGTTCATAGTTTTGACCATGACGAACAAGAATAAGAGTATCAGGATGCTCTATTTTTGCTTTTATAGAAGTTTGGGAGAGCATTTCCATTGCAGAGGTCGCTTCTGGCAACTTTTTAGTCAGGTGCTGGCTCTGTTTTTCTATTTCTTCCATTATTAACCCTTGAGCCTTACCAACTTCTGACAGGACTGTGTAAATAAACTTAGGCTCTTCTTTTAAAGCCTTTACCCAATTTGAAAGGTACATTGCACTATTATCAGTAACGTGCTTGTCAAACCCAAGTTGCTGGCTTACAGTAGCTGCTGTAAGCTCTGCTACTAGTTCTTCCTTCGCATATTTTTTATCGCCAAATTTTTTACCACCTTCTCTATTTAATCGCTCTGGAGAACCTGTTGAATGAGCCATTTCATGCAGAGCTGTACTATAGAACTCCATACCGCTACGATATACCTCTTCTGCAGAAATCCCCTTCTTGAATTGTTCTTTTAGGGGGAGAGTGATTGAATCAGTACTTGGACGATAAAAAGCTTTAGAACCTGGCTTGAGTTCTATTGGACACAACCACTCTTGTTCCTTAAACATTCGATCTAAAGCCGGATTACTATACATACCTTGGGTATCAGGGAGTTTCTTTACGGAATACTCTTTTTGTAAGGCTGCAAAGACGTCTGGCTTTAGCTCTTTGAGATTGGTATCAGAAACATTAAATACATCATATTTTTTTACGAAGAAACGTTTGTCTAGTTCAGCAATTTCTTCTTTGGACATTTGGGAGAGTTCTGCTTCTGATACAGTTCTTCCTTTTTCATCCTTATAAACTACATCTACATAGAAAACAGGAACAGAGTGAGCGCCTTTATTTATATGTAATCCTTCTTTCTTTGCCTGATTGAAAGTCATAAAAACAGGTAGTTCATGTCCTTTCATTGAGGTAAATAAATCGAGAATGAACGAATTCATTCCATTATAGGAGCGTCCAGAAAAATTTCGTGCTATACCCTGATAATTATTGTTGAACCATGGCTGAGACCATTGTGCAGATTTTAGGGCTTCCATACGCTCTATTATAAGGTCTGCAACTTTTTGCAAGGCCTTATCCGTAGGACTAAGTTGAGTACTATTGTTCATGGCTAATCCAGTTCAAAATGAGGTGCTACAATAGAATCAAAGTCTTTCTTTTCTGAGAAGAGAAAAGCGGATTCTTCGGATTCAGACAGCCCTGTTTCTTTGCACCACGCACTGTACTCTTCTGAGTATTCGCTTTGATGCATGAACTCTAGCCATGTAATTTGATTGCTTTGGAGTTGTTGATACAACTCGTCTGTAGAAAATTGGGTAGACATATCACTAAATATTTGAGGATATATCCACTGAGTTTAAGGTGCGCGCAAAGACCATCAATTATGAATTGATAGTCTTGTGATTTTCATTGCGCGGTGAGAATTTTCCAGATTCTAGTACACCTTATTTCAATGAAATATCAAAGTTGAATTTGTAGAACTAATTATCGTGACATCTTTTGTTGAGATGCGCGACTTTCTTTATGTTCATTGTTGAGGGAAGGGGAATTTCTTGACTGCAAAGATAAGACTACCTGATGATACTCCCAACGATTTTCATCTGTCTTTACAAAGCCAACGAAGCCAGGATTTAAGCGATCATACTCTTCTGCTTGACGTTGCTTCCACAGCTCCATATCGCCCTGAAGGTTTTTGAAGCCTGTTGGCTCTTTGAGATTAACCCCTACAGTGACTTTGTTATCACCTACTGAAAGCTCCACAGGCTTTCCATCATGGATTGCCTTTTTCTGCTCTAAGCCAAGCTCGATATTTCCGATTTTCTCTATATCTTTGATTCGATCACTTAAGCGCAGATGAATAGCGTCTTTCTGCATAATGGACTTTGTTTCGCTGTCTAGCTGATAGTAACGTTGAGTACGTTTACCATATTCGCTTACTTCTTTACGGAGAATATGCCCCTCCTTAAGACGGTCTATATCCGTACGACTCAGATTTAAGTCATTCAGAACCTCTTTTCTCATAGGAAATGTCAAGACTACAACTTGATTGGCTGTATTGCGAGTAAGTTGCAACTTAAGGGGAACACGATACAATTCTCCAGAGTGGGTTTTTACTTCTCCCATTATTAGGGGAGTCACACGACCAGACATTAACGGCTCTACGAAGTGAGATGGTAACCTCAGTATATCGTTTTGCTTTATTCCAATCTTTTCTAGTTGGGAATAGGGCAATTCTTCTGGAAGAAATACGTTTCTACTTATCATATTTGGAATATTATGAGTAACTTTGCCACAAAGTTACTAAATACATTTCAATAAGGATATATGAAGTCGTATATTTTTGGACTATGCTTATTATTTTCCTATTGTGCAAACACGCAAGCACAATTTTTTACTGCAAAATCAGATTCAGATCGTATTAGACCATACGCTCTACTCAAAGAGAGAAAAATCGCAAAGGTGGATTCTTTTGATACAATTCAGACAAATAACAAGAGGAAACCAAGCAAGGAAAAGACACGTAAGGGAAAAGAAGATGCTGATAGCTTATCAAATAGAAAGAATGTAGGAGAACAATTAGCTGAGCTTGTCCCCAAAAGTAATGACTTCCCCAAAGCTAGTCTGTATATTTGGGACTTTACGATGGATAAATTACAAGAAAGACTAAATGTTTGTATGCCCCTTGATGAGTTACAAATTAGCTCTAGATTTGGACATAGAACTGACCCTTTTAGTAAATGCTTGGCTTTTCATGACGGAGTTGACCTCGTCTGTCACAAAGATTTTGTATATGCGATGCTTCCTGCGGTGGTCACCAAGGTTGTATATAGCAATAAGGGATATGGAAATTATGTAGTCTTAAATCATGGTAGATTAGAATGTTTATATGGTCACTTAGATAAAATTACGGTCAAGGAAAATGAGAAAATCAATGCTGGAACGATTATCGGTATTTCTGGGAACTCTGGGAAATCGACAAATTATCATCTTCATATTAGACTGCGTAATCATGGGCGCAGCGTTGACCCTCTGGGTTTTATTGGTGTGCTTCGAAATTACATCAAACGTCTCAATGAAGATTTGGCTATGGTTGTACCGCCACCTGAATATAAAGCGATGGGCACGGCTCTAAACAGGGGAAATCTCTATGCTGAGATTGTTCGTCAAGAAGTTCTTTTCCCTAAAGTTGTTTTAGCACAGGCTTTGCTAGAAACAGGTTACTTTTCCTCTAGGGTATGCTGGGAGTTAAACAACTTGTTTGGGTTGAGAAAACGAAATGGAGAGTATATGAGATTTGAAAAGTGGGAGGATTCTGTGGCTGCTTACAGAGATTATGTGCAATATAAATACAAGGGGGGAAATTATTTTGATTTCTTGAATCGAATTGGGTATGCAGAAGATAAGACTTACACCACTAAAGTCAGACAGATATTCCAAACTATTGATTAGTGGATACAATAAGAATTATGCTAAAGTTTGTATTATTAGATACCATTCGAGTATCTTTTTCTATCTTTGCCGTAAACTAAAACAGAAATCAAATGGAAGTAATTAGCGCAAGAGAATTTAGAACAAACCAATCAAAGTATCTTGGTATGGTCAAAAGAGGAGAGGAAGTTATTCTGAAATCTAGAGGTCTTGGAAGTTTTCATATTCGTCCTATAACCACCCAAGAAGTTGTTGTAAACAAGACAGACCTTACTGAACGTCTACGTATGGCACTGCAGGAGGTGAAGCTGATGAACGAAGGGAAAATCAAAGAACTTTCAATGACTGAACTTCTCGATGAGCTTTAAAGTTATCCCTACTCCTACATTTGCCAAGAGCTTAAAGACTTTAGCAAAGCGTCACAAGTCGATGAAAGCTGATATGAAGGCTTTTGTAGAAGGACTTGAGAAAAAACCTATACAAGGTGTTGAACTCTCTCCTGGTATTCGCAAAATTCGAATGGCTATCAAGTCTAAAGGTGGGGGAAAGTCAGGAGGAGCGAGAGTAATTACCTATAATGTTCTAGTTTCGGAACAAGAAGGAAAGATACATCTCTTGGAAGTTTACGACAAATCCGAGTACACTTCCGTCAAAGAGGAGGTTCTTAAGGAAATAGTCAAAGACTTGGAATTATAATCTCGATGAATCGTAACAACCGCAGATGGGGCAATTCCTCACCTGCGGTTGTCTTTATCTTCTTCTTTGATGAAACTACAACAAGCTGATTGCGTCGGAGAGCGTAGTTCTTATCTCCTCGCTGGCTTTCTGAAGGCTATCTAAAGCGATCTTTTGCAATACAAGAAGACGTTCCTTAGCGAGTTTACTCATTGCATAATTGTTGGTGAAGAGATTCTGATAGGTAACAAAGTCTATCTTCTCTGAGAACAAAATATCAAGAGATACACTCTGAGAATAGAATGCTAATAGCTTTAGAAAGTCGGGAGTCGTCACAGTTGCACCCTGCTCTATCTTTGAAATTTTGAGCTGCGATGTTCCTATAATTTCTGCTACTTCTTGCTGCTTAAGTTGCAAGCCCTGACGGACTAACTTAAGTCGAGATCCTATTTCCTGTGGAGTGAGTCTGTCTATCTTTTCGTTCATGTGGTTGTTTTGCCTATCAACTCTTTGATGAGTTGGGTGATTTCGTCATTGATTCGCTTAAAATTGCGGTTCAATTCGATTTCTTTCTGAGTTGTGTTGGCAAAGATACAGATTTTCGGGAGGTTTACATACTTGCTTTCTTCTTTTTTGATACGTTCCATATCAAAATTGGTCTTGCAAAAGTATTTTGTAGTGCTGAATTCACTGCTTTCTTCGATATTGATGCTACGGAACTGATCTTGTGTAGTGGCGGTGAAGTCTCGTGCTGTTTGCCCTGCCAACCATCCTGTAGCCATATCTGCTATTTTTGATGCTGGTACAAGAAAGTCCATTCGTTCCGAGATTGAGGTGGACACTTTATTGTCATTTATACTAACAGAGTGTGAGAGTTGTTTGGCTTTGCCAAATACGTCATTTTGCGCCCACTCTAATGTTTCTTTGTTACGTGCTGCGCCCATGAAAATATTACCACAAGTGGTGATTATTTTCTGCATTCCTGTTTTACCATAGTCGGCTTCTAGTTGTGGAAGTTCTTGGAAACCGAGGGTTACCGCTACTTTGTTGGAACGTGCTGTGCCAATTAAACGGTCTATCTTATGGAAATACAACGTGGGTAACTCATCTACGATAATTGACACTGGAATATTGCCCTTGCTATTGATGCGTGTGATAAGCCTATTAAGGATAAGGGCATTGAGAGAACCAATCACTTGCTCTTTCTCTGGGTCATTTGCTATAACTAGGTAGGAGGGATTTCGTTTATCGGAAATTTTGAGGTCGAAGTCGTCTCCACTGAATACCCAATAGGCTTCTGGAGATACTAATCGTGCTGCATTTACTCTGAGTGTACCGACCATTCCTTCCAATTGATCCATGGCTTTGTTTTGATAAGCAGATGCAAAAGGGGACATTAGGGACATGATTTTTTCGTCTTGCATGAGGATTTCGAAGACCTCTTCATACGAACGACCAAGGAAGGATAGGACATGTGGCATATCGCTGTATGCTCCTGTTATCGTGTCTGGCTCTACTTCTTCTCCTTTCGCTGTTTCGTACCAATCACGCTCGATGGTAACTTCGTGGTCATCCAAATCTTTATACGTATATCCTGTGAGATTGACGAACATTCCGTGTTCGTCAATTGAGGTACTCTTTCCTCCTTCTGTGGTGAAGTTAAGAACTTGATTACCCTTTTCATCTACTGCGATATAGTCTGTCCATTTCCGATACTTCAAGAGAAGTTTTTGCCCATTATAACTGATGTAGTGGTTGAGCTTTTGGCCGTTCTTATATCCTGTGGGATGAAGATTGATGAAGAAATAGATGATGGCAGCTAAAAAGTTCTCTGCAGAGTTCTGAAAGAAGGCTTCTGAACCGCCTTTCTTGCTCCCTCCTCCTTTGTTGAGAGATTCTAACAACGTGGCTGCTGTCTCTGATGCTGCTGCAAGGTCGGGGATGTATTTTTTTTGAATCGGGTTGATGCGATGCGAATACTCTATATCTGTGAAGTTGATAATATGGAATCCACAATTCTTTGGTAATCGATTGTATTTCTTATTCTTATGATACTGATAGTAGAGTGTTTTGGCAAGTGTTGGGAACTTGTAATCATAGACCATCATAGCAAATCCTTTGGCTGAATGTTGCCTGATGAATGGATCGATGATTCCGAATGATTTACCGGAACCTGGGGTGCCTAGTACGAGTGTTGCACGGAAAGGATTGATGATGTTTATCCACCCTTTGTTCATCTTTCCCTTGAAGTAATAAATCATTGGAATGTTCACGGAATACTCATTCTCAACTAGTTGTTGACTTTGAGGAAAACTTTCATTCTCGAAATTGAAGCGGTCTTTTCCAAGTTGGTTGTTATAGTGACGCGCTATAGCATCACCGCCATAGTGGATGGCAATAATACCTAAGACAGAACAAAGGCCATAGAGGTTAATACTTAAGATTTTCCACGAATGGACTGTTGATGAGGAGTCATAGGTGCTGTGGAAGAATAGAGATAGACCAAGTAATAGGAATCCTCCTACAATAGGGAAAAAGATTTGTTTCTTTGGATTGAACTTTAGGTCTTTCTTTCCAACTGTACCTAGACAGGTTATCACAATGCAAGCTAACTCTATGGTTTTGCACATGGTGAGACTATTGAAGACCTGAAGTTTGTTGAGCAAGTTCAGGAAGAAATCTAAAGAAGAAATTTGTGCAGGATAATGAATTAGTATTTCTATGATAAGAGCAAGGTAGATGCACCCTCGAAATACACCATAGATTTGTTGCTGCTCTTTGGTTTCTTGAGGTAAGGACATAAGGACGAGAGTTATTGAGATTAGATACAGAAAAACTCTGAGACTTGTAGAAAAACATGGGAGCTTTTCTGAGAAATCTCAGAGCTTTTAGAGGATTTGAATGGAACTAGAAGGGGAATTTCAAACCTACCAATAGACCATTTTTGAAGGTGTCGTTATGAAAGAAATTGACTTGGTTGGTCTGATGAAGAACAAATACTACTCCATTACGAAAGGTATAGTTATATTCAAACCCTATACCTGCACCTAGGAAGAACTGCTTTTCTGAAGCTCCTGAATGAATTTCTGAAGTGAGCTTTAGTTCTCCATTCTTGAAACGAACTAGGTTATGATGATACATCATACCTAAATCCCAATAATAGTCGTCAGGATGAGAAGTTGTAATATACTTAGCACCTAATTCTCCAAAGTAGGAATAAGAATTATCTATATTTAAGGTGCGCTCATAACTGAAGAGGATGTGGCTTGTTTCTGGAACAAGAAAACCACTACGAACGGAAAATGCATCATACCCTTCATTGGCTAGCATAGGAACTGAGAAGGGGAATAATAGCAATAGTAGAGACTTTTTCATTGTTTAGCGAATAGGGAGATTGTTGATTACATCTTCTGAAATCGCATCTGCGTGCAACACGTCTTCATAAGAGATGGGTATCTGGAGGGTTCTACCTGATATTTGGCTCTCATAAATCTCTATTTGAAGAATCTTTTCCTCTGGGAAGGTGAGTTTTTTCAAAACTAGTACATTTCGATAATCCTTCTTGAATGTTTTCGTATCAAAAAGCAAATACTCTGGAGTAAGTTCTATTGTTTGAGAGTTTGTCGCTTTTGTTTCCTTTTTATCCATTAGTTTGACGCGAAGTTCTTCTATATCATACTTTACATTCGTATGATTGTGAAGTGAGAAGTCTATAAAGAAATAGTCACCTACGGAATAGATGTTATTCACACGCATTGATACACCATAGGCTTTACTTTTGATATTATAGAATTTACGATCACTACAGAAGATAGCCCATGCATATTGTGCTATTTCTTTACTTGGCATCTTTACAGAGGGATTCTGGTATGCACTTAAATGTTGGGTAGGAACATAATAGAGTGTTGCTGCTTCCTTTGGGTTCTTGGTGTATAGCAGTTCGTACAGCGCGATATTACGTTCACCTACCAATGTTACCGTGCCGATAAACTGTTGGTCTGCCAAAGCTGAGGACGGCTTCAAACGTACGATGTTATCTGCACATTGGTTGCCTGCTATCTTATCTGTAGATAAATCTACTAGTTTGATGTTTTCAGGCATCACAAGATGGGTCGTTATCGTTTCGTTGACATAAAGTATGGGACGTACAACGGTTCGAGTCAACGCTGATCCATTTAGTACTAAAGGAGAAGAGGTAAATGGAGTAGCCTTAATGCTAATGAAACCACTTACCAAAAGGGAAAGTGTAAGGAGAATACTTTTCATGTTTGTAAGCTTTATGATTAGTCGTTGGATTCTGAAGAATTGATAAGATAAACAATCGTATTGTACTTAATACGCGCTTTATCTTCTTTGAGGTTTGAGGATATTGCACTTGTGGCTGAGCCGTATACATTCTGTAGGGCTTGTAGCGCCATTGCTTCAGCTGAAATTGCCATTCCAGAATTATTGCTACTGAAATTTACATTGTTCTGAATAGCTTGTGAGCCTGCTTCTTTCAAAAAGTTCCGAAATACGGACAGAGGTACATAGAAACCTTCCATTCCGTCATTGTCGTAAACAGAAAGGTTTACTTTGACGAATTTATCTTTGATGAGAATACTTGTTATATTAGCTTTGACTCGTTGATTCTCAAAGCCTGATACAACTCCATAGAGATATGTACCCTTAGGTAAATGTACTCCTTTAATAGTTACTCCATCGAGGAGCTTAAAACGAAGACGTGTTCCTGTACGGGCTTTGGTTGTCTTATCTATGATTGCTTTGATGAGTGAAGATTCTGCTGATGTGACTGTACCAATAGTATGGAACTTCTCTACGTCCTTCTCTGGGGTCTTATAGACTAGAGCTGGAGGAGGAGTGGGCTTTTCGGTTGAACTTGTTCGTTCCTTACTACTTGTCTCTCTTTCATTGGTACTTTCATCACCTTCATACATTCTACCATAACTTGCAGTAGCTCTACGACTATTTCGTTGCTGTATCTCGTCTAGTGCGCTTGCATAATCTTCTAATTCGTCTATCTGACTACGAGAGGAATTGCGACCTCTACGAAAGCTGCTACTGCCACTACTTGCATTGGCATATCTATTGATGTGTTTGCGAGACTCTGCTAATGAACGCTCCATTTCTGCCTTCTCTCTTGCAGCACGTGTAGCATCTGCATTGTGTTTGTCGATTTGATCGAGTTCTCTTTCTGTGTACCCTTGAGAGACTTCCTCGTTGGCTTTTTCTTCTTCACCTAAACGGTCTACTCCTGTGTACGATTCACCACTCCAATCTGCTTTATCCATAGTCGCTAGTTTATCTTCCATGGATTGTTCATCGGCTTCTGGGAGTGCCGTATTGATACTATCTCTCACAACATGAGATTGTTCCTTGTCACTACCTGAAAATAAACTCGTGATGTTGTAAATAAGGAACGTAAGGGGAAGAAGGGCTATCATGGGAAGTATATACTTCGGTTGCTTAAAATTAATCTTTTTCATCGTTGAGATAATGTACAATGGTGGATAATTGCTTGTGCTGACGATAGATTTCCAGACTATCTGCATGGGTCTTTTCACGAAGAGACATTAGAGAGTCTAGATTCTTACGAAGAAGTTGTCCTTCATTAAAAATACTACGAACTTCTTCTACGTGATTTTGTTTGATTTCATCAAGACGTTGCTTGTTGCTGAAAAGTGAACTCATTTCTTCCAGACTTTGTATAGGCAAAACTTCTTTATTTGCAGAATTAGTAAAATCATAATAGGTGGTAACTAAGGTGAGTAACAACATCAACACCATTGATCCTAAGATGGCTACAACTGATTTGCGAGGATGGGTGTCTACATAGAGTTGGAGACGTTCCATTTGTTTACGAACTTTCTTGCGAAATCCCCAACTTTGAAAGTTTTTCCCAAGATAAGCATAGAATGCGGAGGGGTACTCTTTGAGTTTCATGTCTATAGAATTAATAATCTAAATCTTTATTTTCTAGCGTCTTCCATTTGGTGATAAGTAAACCGTGTGGGTTATTCTCTGAGCGAGCTACTGTTTCAAGGTGACCTTCGGTTGTGATGGAACGCTTTATGTCTTTACTTCTTCGCTTGATGAACTGTGTACCAAAGTATTTGAACGTTCGAGTGTGTTCATCTAACTGTATGGAATCACATGTTATCATACAGTTTGCGCTGGAAGAGATAATATCGGAAAAGAATCCGTTTTCTTCAAGGGCTTTCTTTTGTTTGAGGGCGGTTTCGTCAGCCATGTACATTGCTTTCCCTAATGTCCATTTGATGTAAGCATCGTCAGGAGGGAGGGTGAAGAAATAGTGATGAAACAATTGAATGTGAGCTTTGGCTTCCATTACAAAGTTTGTCTCTAACTTTGCACGATTAGCAAGAAAGGGGATATCTCCATCAAGAACATAGATTTGGCTACGTTCTTCTTGGAGCAGACTATATGATTTGTAGATGGTGAACAGACAGATTGCAGTGCTTCCCACCACCGTTAGTAAGACGGTGGTGAGAGCAAGGCGAGTTTTCTGTTCTAGACTTTGAATAAGCATATTCTTTTTGTTTGAAGATTACATACCTTAAAACTGATTGATTATTTGGTAGGAGGAAAACTAGGGGAAGGAGAAGAAGACTTTCCACCACTAGAGCTAGAATTATTACCATCTCTACTAGAGGGGGATACAGAGGAGTGGGAAGATATTGACTGAGCTAAACCTTTAGTAAAGGAATAAGTCTGAGCAGCATTCTTCACATTCCGTGCTGTTGAAGCTATTGCACCACCAACTGCACTACCAACTGCGCCACCTGCGCTAACTGTACCTGCTGCTATTGTAACTCCCTTACTTGCCACTGCTTTTACACCTGCTGCTGCACCCATCGCTGCTGCCCCTGCTGTTTGAGCTGTGCCAATCACTGAAGATCCTGCACTTCCTGCTGTAGAACTACTTACACCTCCTGGGATAAGCCATGATGCAACTTCTGGTACTGATTTCAAGAGTACTGCTCCTACACACATTCCTACAAAGTAGAAGCACGTTGTGCCGATTCCTTGCATACCAAAAGTTTTTATCTGTGCCCAAGTTCCTTTAGCATTGCCAATTAGAGCGGTGTAGGTCCTGATATCATCACGAAGTGTATATTCTATAATGAAATCAGCGTAAAAGACGAAAAGATAAACGAGGAATGCCCAAAGTGAAATTGTTGCATATTTTGATACCCACTGAGACCAAGCACTGCTCCACGGAGGAGCTATCGACATTGCAAATGCTAGGGGAGCAAACATCCCCAATACCTGCAAGAAAACTGCTTGCATTAATAACAATGAGAAGTAGGATATTTGAAAGATACATTCTCCAATAAATCGGATGACTAGGTTTATCCACTCTGTAATCTTACTTTCTGCTACTATGGCTGCACGTTTTGAGAAATTGTCGATTGTAGTGCCAAGATTTTTGACACTATAGATGATTTTATCATACCAAGCTGGATCATCTCCAATTTCTTGAATTCGTTTGGCGGACTCTATAGAGTCTTGCAAAACCCTGATTCGTTTATAGTACTTTTCTTGGAGCTGTGCAACTCTCTTTTCTAGTACTTTTATTTCTCCATTCTTGCGACTAGCCATGTGCTGAGATACTTTTGCTAATTCTTTCCCTGGCAAAGATATAGCACCGCAAATCGCGGAACTACTTGAAATACAAAGCGAGAGGCCAACAATGCGAAGTATCTTGAAAATATCAAGAGAACGGCGACCTAGCATCATTACCCAACACTCATAAGACGCGACACAGAGAGCGGCTAATAGACCGATTACTCGAGCTATACTTGTAATAGTCACCACATCCCCTGGAGTTTTGGAATGTATACCATGTACGACGCTCTCTAAAGCCGCATCAATAGCTGGTATCCCCATTGATAGAAAGACATTGAGTATAGTCATAATACATAGATTTTAATAGAGATTATCTGCCAATAGAGCTAAGTGTCTAGCTCGTTTGATTAGCAGATCAAGTTGTTTGTTGAAGGCTATATAGGACTTTTCTCTTTTGATGTTCTCAAGTTCGTATCCTATACCTGTTTTGTGGATATATGCTATACCCTCATTGATTCTGTTAAGTTCCTGACTGAGGTCGGTTATATTCTTTGCTAGCTTTCCCTTGCTTTCGGTGGCAATGAATTCTAAGAGTTCTACGACTACACGGTTCTTTTTCTCGAAATCCGATGCGTAGTTATTATACACGACATCTAAATTTCTATCTGCTGCTGCTAATTCTTCCTCCTGAAACATCGCCTTTACTTGTTTACCATAATCTTGCACAGGACGAAGCTTGGATTCATCAACTATGTCAGCCTTTACGCGTATTGGATAGACACGCCCTGTATCGGAGCGTTTTTCTGAAAAGGTCGTTTTTAGATAAGGTATGATACCATGGAAACCCCATTCGGTTTTAGCTCCTGAATACTCTTTGTGTAAAAGGGCAAAATAAGCAGCTGGGCTAAAATCCCATTTCCCATTCTCCATTGCTTTGATTACTTTGTACAAATTAGCATCATGTTGCTGAGCTTTGCTTGGTAGTGAGAGAATGGCTATCAAAGCTAGTAGTATTATTTTTTTCATATAAATGATACGTATGAGTTTATTACTTCTTCTGCTATCTTATCTGTAGTTTCACTATTGAGAATATCCCATATAAAAATTCGGGCTATATCATTTCCCATAGAAAATTGAGCGTATAAATAGGCATCATCCAAAATCATTTTACAGGTTCTGATAGACGATTCAATATTATTTATCAACATTAGTTTTTCGTCCATTGTGGCATGCATAAGATCTAATTGTGCTACTCCTAAACTTTCTAGACGTTTCTTGAGATTCTTAGCTTCATTATAGCATGAATTTAGTGCTTCTGTATAATACCACAAGTTCATTGGGTTTTCCTTTGTAAACCGCGGGATTTCTTTTGTGTATTCAACGAAGGAATTGGTTAAGTCTGTCAATTGCTTTCCGATATATGCGACACGTAACCAAATAATCGCATTGCTTGTAATATCCTTTGTACGAGTGGCTAGTATATCTCGACCGTTCTTGACTTTTTCAACCCCTTTCTTGATTTGATTCACTAGAACTACAGAAGTTTCTAATTGTCGAAGAGACTCTTTCTCTGCTTTGGCATTATTCTTGTGAAGCGAGATAAACAACTCCATAGTAGGAAAATCAACGGCATGACCACCTAAGGAAAACACAGAAAATAAAATAAGAAACAGGAAGTTCTTCATATTCTAAAAGGATTTATAATCTTCTATGATGAGGTTTGCGATTGCTTCACCTTCCACTAGGTTATACCAAGTATCAACATCTAGGGAAGTGAGAATATCCGATATTCCATTACAGAATTGAGTGATGTAGATTATTGCTTCTAGTCTGTATTTTATGTCTGTAAGCGTAGTCAGAACTTGATTAGCCATTACATAGCGATCATTACGATTCAAATAGTTATTACCATCATTAGAACCTGAGGTATCTAAATTACGGATCTTTATAGAGACCTTACCATTGGTGACGATGTTAGCAAACACCTTTACAGCTGAATGTGCTTCTAATCCAAGATTTAAAATATCATTTTGGCAGGATAAAGCACCATAAGGGCGATGAGCAAGTTCTGTCATTGCAATAGGGATATTCTTTAATATATCAGTTGCTGTAAAGATGATGTCCTTATATATTTGAGTTTCTTGGTCAAAACCATCTATATTTTGCAGAGACTGGGCATAGAGGGTCTTAATGGCTGCCATACCACTTGCATATTTCTCTATAAGCTTCTTAGCTTTGGCTATACCCTTAATCTCTGTGTTGTGGAATTCTTCTAAACCAACAACCATACTTGTATTTTCCGTAATGGCTGCTACATTTTTAGGATCTAAATTAACGTCTACAACTTGTGCTTTTACTGCTGTTGTTGCTAGCAAGAACAACAGCAGAGGAACGATTTTTCTTAATTCCATAGTGACATTACTTTTTGGTGACTATTTACTTGACGAGCGAAGTCTAAGTATTTTCCGATACCTAGGGCTTTACGGTCTTCTTCGATTTTGTCTATGGCTGCTTGTATGTTACCATACTCTGCTTCGTAGATTTTTAGAGCTTCTTTTTCTGCACGCTCTGTTGTATATGCCCAATAGCATTCTGGGGGTTCTTCTACTCCGTAAACGTCTGAGTACTGTCCTCGACAAATCCATACTTCTTTGAAGAAATTACGACCTTTCTTGTTAGGAAGTTGATTGATTGTAAAAATCTGAGCGCGTTGAACTGGGGTTAACCCCATAATGGCTGCGATATCATCATAGCGTTCCTTGAACTTTGCTTGGTCTAGGAGTATTTTGACATCTGAGTTATTGAGGATGGCTTCTTTTACAATTGGACTGTCTATTACGTCATTGAGTTCTTGGGTAACGACACCTGCAATACCATGAAACTTACGTACTGTTTTATATAGATACTTGATATACTCTGCCATTGTGGGAGAAGAAATTGCTTTCCAAGCTTCTTCAATGATAAGTGCCTTGCGTCCCTTCTTGATGCGCATCTTCTGGATGAAAACGTCCATAATAATAAGAACAACAATAGGGAACAGAACAGGGTCATCCTTGATTTTATCGATTTCAAAGACGATGAAGCGTTCATCAAAGAGAGATGCGTCTACGTCATTATTGAGGGTGGCTTCCAACTCTCCACCTTTATAGAATTTTTCTAAGATGGTGCTGAACTCGTGAATGGGGAAATGGACTTTCTTTCTTGCTACGATTTGTGGAATTCGTTCTAATACGAACTCGTAGTAACTATTGAATGAAAGTTCGGTTACTCTTAGACGCTTGCGCTGTCTTTCGATTTTATCAATGTCTTCTTCTATTTTTACTAAGTAGCTGTCCTGAATTATTTGGGGCATGAATCGCTGAAGTGCCTTATTGGCTGCTTCTCTTTCCCCTTCTGTCGCTGCTGCATCATTGACTAAATTGTGAAGTTTATCTACTTTCAGCTGAAGACGCACCTTTTCCTCTTGAGTAAGGGGATGATTAGGATGCGGTGATTGGGTGATTCTTGCTTGATATTCTTGAGTAATTTGGTGTTCTAGTTCTTCTTCGTAGGCTTGATATGTTCCGTCTTGTTTATATTCGAGCAATAAGCGAGCACGAACTTTGTCTCTTTCTTCTTGACCATAACCATCAAACGGATTGAAATAGGCATCATAATACTCTACTATTGTTGAATCAATGATACTGTCTTCTATTTTCGTTGCTGGTTCTGTACCTTTGAATATGAGGAATATGAGGGCTTTTAGAAAGTTCTTTTTCTCACCGAAGTTTGAATTATATTCTATATCGGTGATTTTGAACGGATTCATAGAGATTGGTTTGTCCTTGGAATAGGTGATATATGTTCCTTTGAAGTATCTGCAGATTCCTTCATAACTATCCCCTGTGTCTACCATTACTACTTCTGTATTTTGTTCTAGCAATTGACGAACGACTGAGTTCATGTGGAAAGACTTTCCACTTCCTGATGGACCGATACAGAAGAAGTTTGCGTTATCGGTAAAACGTAATGCTCCCTCTTTCCCTGTGATGTCAATAGCAATGGGCAAGCCTTCTCTATCTGTATAATAGGTCGTGAGTGGGGTTTCTTCACTGTACTTGGCTCGTTCCTTATAGAAGAGACAAAGAGCTGCATCTGAAATAGTCAGAAATAGGTCGTAGTCTTTATAACTATATCCATTGCCAGGAAATGAATTTTGGAAAAGTTCGAGTTGATTATAGGTGCTATTGGAGAGGAGGATGCTGATATCGTAGAACTTTGTTTCAATGTAGGAGGTAACTGCTGTTACTTTATCTTGGGGACAACTTACTATGAGTTGATAGCTGCTGTGAACAAGTAGTTTGCTTTGGGTAGCGACATAATCAAGAACAGTTTCTATATCAGCTTGAGCAATACGATTTGAAGCGTCAGGAAGACCACGATGTCTTTTTGCTTTGGCTTGGAGTCCGCGGATTAGCTGACGTTGTTGTGGAATTTGAACAACTTGATTATAGATGACGCAATCTGCATGGGGAATAGTGGGCAGAAAAGACATTAAATCAGTAACTATGCCAACCCCATTGATATTCATCTGCGCAGAGGGCTTGATATATGTGGGAAGATCTACTTCATCGATATTGACCAAGGAATAGGTTTTGACTGCCCTATCACCATATTTCAAACATTCATCGCTAGATTTAATATTGGACATACTGAGTTTTCCAGCCTTGAATTGGACGGCTAGATAACGATAAAGGTAGTCGTGAACTTCCGTTTTGTTGAGTTTCTTATAAGGAATACCGCGTTCAGAAAGGACAGAGATTATCTTGGCAATTTTTGTTTCAAATTCTTTTGCCTTCTGAGGTTCGAACTTAACAAAATGACCTTTCTTTGCTTCCTGAGTGATGATGAGATAGGTTTGTGTAGAGGTATAAACACGACCATTGAAATACTTGAAATAACTCTTGCTGAGATATTCCATTTCTTCTGATATTTCATGATTGTATTCTTGTTTACTGAAAACATCTTGCTTTTGAAGAAGGTATCCTTCTCCTAAAACAGCAACTAGATTGTTTAGTACATCTAGATAAAAATAGTACTGATCTTCATCTGCACAATACTTCTGTACAGGATTTTCTATTTGAATGATTACACTTGGTTCTCCACGCTTAGAATAAAGGATGGTGTTTTGAACGTTGCCGTTACCATCCCTCACTTCTTCAAGCTGTGCATAAAGTGAATCAAAGGTGCGCTTCTTTGCCATCCCTTATTACTAGATTTATTGTCGGGTGAATAATGTCTTGACTACATAAATGTCTTTACTTCTTGGTTTTGAGTGCAAACCATGAGTTTGCATAACACGAGATGCTCCGTAACCGCCTAGAGCTATAAGGACGAGAACAATGAAGCCTACTAACTGTCCGACAAAAATGGCACACAAGATGTAACCAAAGAATGCACCTGCTATTGCTCCTGCTATATAGTATAGAAAACGACCACGAATACCCATAAACTCTAGCGGTCTTTGTAGTCCTTTGAAGACGGGGTAGCCATTATAATTGACTTCCATAGTTCTTGCTGTTTGAAAGTTACTATGAATAGCCCTAAACAGAGCTACTCATAGTATACTAGTACTTACTACTTGAAGAATGCTGGGAGGGCTTCGGCCATTGCAATAAAGGCTACGCAACCACCGATAACTTGCATAATAGTCTTCTTGACGTCTTGGTCACCATTCTGAAGTTTGGTGAAGATGCTAAAACCACCAAGAAGGGCGATAACTGCTGCAATGGAAAAGAGCAATGTTTGTACAGGAGTAAGATACGATTTGAAGGTATTTGCCGCGCCATTGATAGCGTTTGCACCTTTACCTGCTGCACCTGATTGTGCAAAGGTCATTGCTTGATAAGCGACTGTTGCGCACGTAAGTACGAGGGCGCGCTGTCTGGACTTTCCAAACAGCTTCTTGAACTTTTGTTTCATAGAAACGTGAGTTTGAAGTTAATAAAAAGAGATTTTTAGATTATTCGCTAGAAACTACTCATAGCTCGTCACAACAAACGCTAAGCCTTCTGGGGTCTTCATCTCATTGACCTGCTGACACAAGTCTTCGATTAAAAGACCTCCATTCATCGCTGGAGCTATTTGTTGAGACTCTACTATCGTAGTATCCTCTGAATAATCTTGATTGAAAGAAGTGGTCTCAGTGACTACTATCTCTTCTTCGTCTACGGACTCTTCCTGAGGAAGTTCTGTAGACTCTTTTGAGCTAGCAGACACAGAGGGGGTGTACGAGGACGTTGAAATTGCATTGTCTTCGGCTGCAATTTCTATTTCTTCGTCTTCGACTTTGAGCTGTTGGTTTTTGTCGTTAAAATACAGATCGTAAATTATTACGACTGCATAATACACGACATACACAACAACTATACCAATAAGTATAGGAGTGAAAGCCATAACTAGACATTATTTGTGTACGGAATAATATCTTCGTGGCAGAGTATGGAGGAGATACAAAAGGGAAACTAAATGTTTTCCTTAGAATTTTCCAGATTCTAGTACACCTTATACGTTGCCGTGGAGATTACTAATGAAACTCAGATTATTTAGTACGGAGTAGTTTCTGAGTTTTCTTGTGTTGACGGAGAGGGTGGAACAGCGGAAGAAGCTCGAACAACTTTCCACGCATGGTTTGAACCATACCAACTGTCTTTGTAAAGACGAGCATCGGTATTATAAGATATGGTAACCTGCTCACCTATTTGTATCGCAAATGAACTGATTTTCTCCGCTCCAAAAACCTCAAAAAGGAATTTATGGGGATACTGTTCTATTGTTTCTAATACATACTGTTGTGATTGCCATTCGCCTTTAGGTGATGTACCACTCTTGAGGGGGAGGACTTCGATGATTTTACCTGTTATTTCCATAGGATTATTGGATTAGTGAAGGAGTCGGTTTGAGGAGGGTACGTAGATGCAACTTGTGTTCTTGTATGAATGTGAGCAAAATTGCATTCACAACATTTGTGAGGGAATTCTTTCCAAAAGTACAGAGTTCAAGCACATCTACAATATTTTCATCTATGCAGTATTGTCGAGTGCGTGAAGTCTTTTGTGATTTCTTTTTGATAGATTGGAGATTCTGTTCAAAGATTTCCCATTGTGAACTATCTGTTTCCCTTTTGTCTAAGGAGTCAGTTGGAAGATCTGAATCTCCTTCTTGGATAGATTCTTCACGTGCATCTTTTACTAGTCCTTCTATATTGATGGACATTAGATTAGGTGAATGGACTGCTTTCTCCTTTTCTTCGTTGTTGGAGGATTTCATATAAGCGATTATATGTTGGTTGAATAATTGTGGATTGACTATCTAGTAGAGAGAGGGTGTTATAACGCATCATATCAGCTTTGTTGGATATACGAGGGAGAACTTCTCCATAACAAGTAAAGGCTTTGTCTGTTTCGTCCCAAAGTTGAAGTTCTTCTTTCTTACCTATCCTTTTATCATAGCGATTGGGCACTAATACTACTTGCGTTTGCATTATTGGTACTTTAGATTTTAGTACTTCTACGAACTTCAAGAATGTTACTGTAGATTGTAGGCTTGCTGCATCATAGAAATAGGGACAGACTATAATATCCGAGTAAATAAACAATGGTAATAGTCCCTGCTGGGATAAATGACCTGGAGTGTCTATTAGCGTTATTCCTTCTACAGCTTTTACTTGTTGCATCAGTGCTGATGTCTTATCAGCATCTGCAATATCAAAGCGCTGCACATTATAGCTAAAAGTGGCAGTTGAATACTTTTGTTCGTCTGAGTGTCGCTTCTCTGAAATGGAGCTTTGGTTGTCGCAATCAAGAACCAACAGACGTTCTCCCTTTTCTGCGAGATAGTTGGCAAAGGTGGTGCAGAGGGTCGTTTTACCCACACCGCCTTTTTGATTGGCAAAGGAGATAATCGTAGACATATCAAACTAAAGATAAAGACCTCAATTACTTTTTCTTTCTTCTTGTTTCTCTACTCTACTAACATCCTTACTAAAGTTACCAAGAGAGAGGTCAAGTATCGTAGAATTAGGTTCTAGATAAAGGATTTCTTCCTTAATGAGTTTACCATTAAAGTATCCCTTAAAGTTAAATCCTTCTTTCTTTCCTTCTACAGAAGAACCTTCTACTGGAAGACTGCTTATAGCAGCATAAACACCATGTGCTTTCGGAGTAGTTTCAAAAACTATTGTAGATTGAAACAAGTTAAGATGCTCTCCATACAGAACATCAATATGCCATTTCTTATATGCAGCCATTTCAGGATGCCACTCTTTCATATGGTTATAGACTGAATCTGCAATATGACTAAGGGCAGGTGTGCAAGCTGACAGATTATATTCTCCCATAAATTGAAGCAGAGGGATATAACTTGTTCCTTTATCTAATTTAGTTACTTCTATTCGGTACACACCTTCAGGAGCTTCTTCTTTAAGTCGCTCTTGAGTAGGTTCATCGAGAAGACCATCGTTTTTGTTGCACGAAGTAACGAGAAATGCGAATAGACCAAAGCCCACCGCAAAGAGAACGGAGGAGAATCTTGACATAGGATTTTTTTTACAAGGGGGAAAAGGAATGGTAACAAGCGTCTTTTGTGACAGCCAATTTTCATGGGCGCAGGGCTGTTTCTAGTTGCCACAAAATTAGATATTTATCATGAGATAAACAAGGGATTAACCAAATATTTTCTTCGAATATTCTGTTTTCGATATTTCCGAATGTATTATCACTATGAAAAATCGTTTTTCTTCGATGATAATATACTTATTCCCCATTTTAGGATACTCAAAAGCTGAATCTATGGTACAAAATTGCTATTACTAAAATACGGAGCGACTGTTAATCAGGGGGTCGTTGGTTCAAGCCCATCCTGAAGCGCAACTACCAAGTCTGCGGTAGTAAAATAAAAAAGACACCTGCTTCAGTAGCTCAGTTGGTTAGAGCACATGACTGTTAATCATGGGGTCGTTGGTTCAAGCCCATCCTGAAGCGCAACGCGCAACATTCGAAAGAGTGTTGCGCGTTTTTCGTTTTGTATTTTAATCACTTGTTTCCGCTTGTTTCTCTACTCTACCAACATCCTTATTAAAGTTACCAAGAGAGAGGTAAAGCAGTGAAGAATTAGACTCTAGATAGAGCGTTTCTTCTTTTACTAATTTCCCATTAAAGTATCCCTTAAAGTTATAGCCTTCTTTTTTTCCCTCAATCGAAGAACGGTCTACAGGAAGACTACTTAAAGCAGCATAAGCACCATGTGCTTTCGGAGTAGTTTCAAAAACTATTGTAGATTGAAACAAACTGGGATAATCTCCGTACAATAATTCTATATGCCACTTTTTATATCCAACGAATTCAGGGTGCCACTCTTTCATATGGTTAAAAACCGAATCTGCAATATGACCAAGGGCAGGAGTGCAAGATGAAGAATTATACTCTCCCATAAACTGAAGCAAAGGAATATAGCTGGTTCCTTTTTCCAATTTGGTTACTTCTATTCGGTACACACCTTCGGGCGCATTTTCTTCGAGCAATTCTTGAAGCGTTTTCTCATTCACAACATCGTTCTTATCGCATGAGGAAAAAGATGATGCGATTAAACCAATGCTCACTGTAAGGAAGAAGAGTGAAAATCTTGACATAGGAAATGTTTTTACAAGTGGAAAAGGAATGATAACAAGCGTCTTTTGTGACAGCCAATTTTCATGGGCGCTGGGCTGTTTGTAGTTGCCACAAAATTAGATATTTACCACAAGAGAAGCAAGGAATTAACCAAATATTTTCGGTTCATCCGACATTTGGAGTGGTGGGGGGGGGTAAAAGCGAAAACTGCCGAACATTTTGTATTTGACTCTTAATCTGGATATATGGGTAGAATATTGTATATTTGCCACACAAAACAAATTCAATATGCTTTCTAGTTCACAAATAAAACCTATCTATAAGATATTACTCAGTCCAAAC
>ERZ772909.377-NODE-377-length-28242-cov-27.611239_pt1 | contig 28242 bp, 19 predicted proteins | sample MGYA00511137_ERZ772909 | MGnify/ENA primary metagenome ERZ772909 (study PRJEB29015, sample SAMEA2738095) | human oral metagenome | biome: human oral; feature: human-associated habitat; material: saliva | place: China | collected 2270 ... | reverse complement strand
ACAGGAAGTTATCTTCTCCATAACAAACTTCACTATAACGGTCTAATGACCGATTGGGGTTAAATTCCTCATTTCATTTAGCCCCTTCTCAATCTACAATGAAACATTTCTTCCTTTCTGCTGCCCTCGTCGCTACTTCCCTCGTCGCAGCACCCAGCATCGCAAAGGCAGCGGTGTCGGCATCCACTTCTCACCAGAACACAGTCACCATCGCTGTGTTTTCCATCAACGACTTTCATGCAGGCTTGCTTCCTGACCGTAGTCAAGGCACACCAGGCGCAGCCTATGTGGTGCAAACCTTAGACTCTCTCAAAAAGGTCTATCCCTACAATGTCACTGTCTCTGCGGGTGACAATTTCGGTGGCAGTTTCTTCTACAATGCCACACGCACCCACAGCCTTATGCCCCAGATGTTCAAAGACATGGGAGTAAACATCAGTGTGTTGGGCAATCACGAGTATGACGAAGGACAAGAGTCGCTTGCCCGCAAATGGAATGACGTAGATTGCAAACCCAAGTCGTGGGACATCACTTATATTGGCGCTAATGTACGTAATGCTGCTGGGCAGCTTCCCGAGTATGTGCAACCATGGGCGGTGGTCCCCGTAAAAATCTCTCCCACCAAAACACTCCACGTGTCTTTCATCGGTTTGCTCACCAGCAACACCCCGTGGCAGGCTGCGGCAAAACGTTTGAAAGGTTTGTCGTTTGATGGCAACTATCCCGCGGTGCTCGATAGCATCTCCCATCTCCCTGGTTACGAAGCCGTGCACAATGCTAATGTTCGCCTGCTCCTTTGCCACATTGGAGCCGAAATGCACGGACAACAAGTGTTGTGGTCGGATCGCGATGAAGAAAATCTCAAGAAAATTGATTCCCCCGACGTGCAAGCCGTCCTTTCTGGCCATTCCCACACACGCGTCATCGGCATGTCCGATAGCCAAAAGTCAGTCCCCATCGTGCAAGGTTTGTGGCACGGACGTTGTGTGTCTATGCTAAAATGCGAAGTTGACACCCTCTCTGGACAACTCGTCAGCATCACTCCCGAACTCGTTCGTGTCAATCCCGATGCAAAACTTGAGCCCAAGGCTGCACGACTTCAAGCCCAAGTCGAAGAGCAATACCACACCACGCTTTTCCGCGGCATCCCTTTGAGTCAAAAACTCACCTATGCCAGCGCAGCTGTTGAGCATGACCGCACACGCAGCAAGCGACAAACCAAAGTTGGTTCTCTCGTTTGTCAAAGTTTTGCAGCTGCCTATCGCAAAGCAGCGCATCTTGATGACAACGCTCTTGTTGTTGGGGTAAGCCATTTCGGAAGCATCCGCGCAGGTTTTCCGCAAGGCGATATCACCATCCTCTCTGTGGGAGAAGCGCTCCCCTTTGCCAATCCGCTCCGCGTTTATCGCTATACAGGCAAGCAACTGCTCGACCTCGTGGAGCATGGCTACAATGTTTGCAAACTCGGCTATCTCCAAACATCGGGAGTAAATCCCACCTTTGATGCGAAAGGCCATGTCAAAGCCCTTTCGCTCACACTGCCCAACGGAAAGACTGTCCCCATTCGTGCCAATACCAAACTTGTTATTGTGGCTGACGAATTCATGACTACCGGAGGTGATGGTTATCTTCCTAGTCAATTCCCAGCGTCTGCAGAAATTAAAGTAAACATCCCCACCTCCACCGACGCTTTCATCGCCTATCTTCGCACACTTCCTAACATAGACTAGTTGTATGCAGCTGCATCTTCGCTCATCGCTGTTTTTTCTATTCCTCTTTTTCGCCTGTCTCGTTGCTCACGGCCACGAGACGGGCGACACTTTGTCTGTACCTCTCAAAAGTCGAACTGCGCAACTCGACTCCTTGCGCTTTTCTGTGCTGCCTAGTTCTCTTCGTGCTTTAGATTCCTTAGTCTACAAATCCAAAGCTCCAAAGACTAATTTTCATTTGCCCTGGGAATGGAGGGAATTCGATGATTTGAGTAAGAAATATCTTCCACCATTAGCTTCCGACCTCCTTCATTTCAATTTTCAAGGGCTTTCGCATCAGTCTTACGGATTTATCCCTCGTTTTCTTCCGAAAAAAACTAGTAAAGAAGAACGATGGCGCAACATTCCAGCCGATTGTCGCATCGACTGGAAGCGACATCGCGAACATTTCCTTTGGGATTTGGGCAACGATATTGCCACCTATTTCAACACTTTCGACACCACTTATATAGAGCGCACACGCTACGACTTCCAAGTCAAACTCTACAACACTCACTTTCTTCAACTCATTCGTCTTTCAGGCACCGATGCCAAAGGACGTAATCAAAGTCTCACTTTTGCCCCCGCACACCAAATCAAGTTTGGTCCTTTCTTGGGGTGGAAAGCCCTCAGTTTCGGCTATTCTTTCGGTGTCGTTCCTGACCGCTTCGGCAGCCAGGCATCTGAGTTTAACATTGCCTCCTATAACTCCAAGCTGGGATTCGACTTCAACTACATTTATAGTCGTGGCAACTTCAATCTTATCGCTGTTTCTGGTTTCGATTCCATTCAACCGCGAGATTTCTCCGAACAGCGATTTCCCGCCATGCGCACCAACACCTTTGCCCTCAATCTCTACTATGTGCTCAATAATCGCCACTTCTCATATCCTGCAGCCTTTGCCATGAGCACCGTGCAACTTCGCAGTGCAGGTTCATGGCTCGTTGGTTTGCGCTTTGATCAGCAAAACATCACCTTCGATGCTAATCGAACGGAAGCCTTCCTCCGCACCTTTGCTCCGCGTGCCAGCATCAACGAAGCACTTCGCGTTACTAGTATTTCCTATCGTCAGTGGGGACTTTCCTTTGGTTATGCCTACAACTGGGTACCCGCGCGTCATTGGTTGCTTTCTGCCAGTCTTGCCCCTTCCGTGGGCTACAAATATCAGCATGGAGAATCTCTCTCTGCGCGCAATTTGTGGAAGAATGTCGAAAACTTCCACATGGATTTCATCTTTCGTGGTGCTCTTGTCTACACCAACGGTCGCCGTTATTTGGGCATTTCCACGGTCAACTATCTCTACGATTACCGCCATCCAGGTTTTGCACTCAACAATTCCATTCACTACATCCAACTCTTCTTCGGATGGTATTTTGGGAGAAAGCCGATGTTTCGTGGAGAGAAGTCCACGTAAAGAATATGTTTTCTATCTTTCTTGACGTGATAACCTCGAAATAAAAAGACAAAGCAGAATGTAGTAAATAGATTCTTTGTGCCTTGTTTTCGGTTGATTTATGGACGCTCTAGGAGATTTTTCGAGAACCAACGCAAGGGATAACAGAAAATCTCCCACAAAATTTCAAAAAAGTCCGACGTTTTTCGATTTTCCTCCTATATTTTGTATTGTTTTCTCCCACAAAACAGCTGAAAATCTCCTTGTTTTTGCGCATTCCTGTCCTTCTTTTTTGCGATGTGTTTTGTAAGTGCTTGAAATAGAGGAGTAAATGCTACTCTTAAATGCAGGCGGTGCTTGCCATCTCTCCTTTTTCAGTTCAATTTTATTTGATTCTTGAGCGTTTCACGCCCAAACTTTTCTACGTCTTTTTCCTATTATTCTAAGACGGTCATTAGAGCCTTATCAGATTTTGCTTGATGGTAGAGTAGAAGTGCTATTACGGTCTAATGACCGATTGGGGTTCAATCTAAATTCCAGGAGACCCCAATAAGGGAGTCATATAAAGAGGAAGATAGGTAATGCCATCCGATACTTTGTAGTCTGCTGCATGCAAAACAGTCGGTAAAACGATATACTTCTCAAACTTCTTAATACACTTTGTTATTGAAGTAAGCGTGTAGTTTTTTCCGCTTTTTACTTCTAGGGGGCGAATGTTATGTCGATTGGTCACCTTCTCTTTTTGTAGTAGGAAGTCTATTTCCATACGGTCTTCTGCTTTTGTAGACGATTTACTATAGAAAAAAAGTCTATTACCGCTCGCAGTTAGCATTTGTGCCACGATGTTTTCCATGAGCATTCCTTCGTTTACCTCTAATTTGCCAAAGAGTAATTTCTGATAAATCTCATTAGACACAATACTTTTCTCATCAAAAGAGTGACTTATCAATAAACCAGTATCATTCATATAACACTTTAAGGTTGTGCGATCTTCGTTTATCTTTAGTCCGATGTTGGGTTCTGTTGAATTGTAGCAGATATTGACAACCCTTGCGTCCTTCAACCAGAAGAAAGCATCGTCCCAGTCGCGAAATTTTGCATCCGGACGTAAGGCTGACAGTCGGAATTTCTTCTCGTGCTTAGAGAGTTGCGAAGGGATTTGGTCGAAGATAGATACTACTTTATTAGCTGTTTCCCCTGCGTATTTGAATATGTCATTACGATATATGGTCAGAATGTCGCGTTTGGCTGTATCTACAGCGTCGAAATCTTTCGTTTCCACATATTTCTTGACTGCTTGTGGCATTCCTCCTACTATCATATATAGTCGGAAGGCATCCATTGCCTTTCGGTGAAAATCTTGTCCCATTGGTCGCTGTTCTTGATACATTTTCCGTATCAAATCCATCAACATATCGTTACCTGTAGCCCAAAGAAACTCTTCAAAGTCCATTGGGTACATTTGTATCGCACGTTCTTCTGAAGGAAGTACGATGCCTTGTGTGTTTTTCTTTATGCTCACCAGTGACCCCGTTTCTATGTAATCATATCTACCGTCTGCTACCAAAAACTTTATGGCAGCTCTGGCTCTAGGGCATAATTGTATTTCATCAAGAATTATCAGTGATTGTCGATTGTGGAGTTTCACCTTATAATGTTGGCTCAGATAGAGAAATAGAGTATCAAGATCTTCCAAATAAAGATCAAACCATTGTCGAACACTCTCTGGAGCTTTGTTGAAGTCGATGAGTATGTACGACTCATATTCATTCTTACCAAACTCTTCTACTATATAACTCTTTCCTATGCGACGCGCCCCTTCAACGAGTAGGGCGACTTCACCTTTTCTTGCTTCTTTCCAATCAAGTAGTTGCTGATATATTTTTCGCTTCATCGTAATGCCTATTTCACCTTTTTGAGATTTTTGATAGAGTAGGTTCTACACCTTTTTGAGGTTTCTTAATGGTTGTGATCTACACCTTTTTGGGGTTTCTTGATGGTTGTGATCTACACCTTTTTGAGTATTTCTTCTGCAAAAGTACGGCATTTTGTCTTTTAGCGCAAGTGGAGATGGTGTTTTTCTTGAAAGAAACTTGGATTATCTTCCCCAAAGCACTAGAACGTAATAAGGCAAATGATCTTTTGGAGCTATATATACCTACTATAAATATAGGCAAGAGCGAACAGACTATGCAGGGACGATGGGATAAATGGCATTAACTACTCTTTTATCACACAAAGTCTGTGGACAAAGTCTACTTTCAATAACGAATAGCACTATTGCAATCCAATGACCGATTGGGGGGTATCAATACCTCGTTGTTACAATATTGCTGGGAAAGAAGAGATTTTTTATCGCAGATACGCAAGTTTCTCTTCTTTTTTTACTGAAAATGTTTGGTGATTAGATTTTTCTTATTACCTTTGCATCGAATTATAGGTCGAATAATGGGGTTTTCCCTAGTTTGGCTTGTATTTTTCAATTCTCTCAAAATCATATACCATCGGCATAAGTCGGTCAAAATAAAAAAGATATCATTAATATAAATCAATTCATTACGTAATGAAAAAGAATCTTATGAATGCCGCATTGCTCGGGTTGTTGATCGCAACTCCTGCGTGCTCTTTCGTTTCTTGCAAGGATTACGATGAGGATTTCAAGAAGGTGAATAATCGCCTTGATGATTTGGCTGCTGCTAAGGCGCAAATCGAAAAAGAAATCCAAAGTAATAAAACTGCGCTTGAGACAACTAACAAGAAGACTGCCGAAATAGAAGGTAAGTTTTCTAGTTATGCTACGAAAGAAGAATTGTCTGCTGCAAAAGCGAATCTTGAAAAGCTTGTTGCGGATGCCTCTGCTACCGCTGCAAAACTTTCTCAACTTGAAGCTGCGAAGAAACTCATCGAAACTAATTCTGATGATATCAAAGCAATCAAGTCTAAGCTAGAGGCTGTCAATTCTAAAGCTGCAACTTTCTTAACTACTGCTGACCTTGATAAGGTTACTGCTCTCCCTGCAAAGGTAGAAACACAAGAAAAGGCTATTGCTGAATTCGAGAAGCGTGTTGCTGCACTTGAAGCAAAAGGTACTCCTTCTGGAAATGCTGCAGGTAACGCTGCTATTGCTGATGAATTTAAAGCTGAGTTGAAGAAGCTTAAGGAAGCTAACTATCAATCAGACAAGCAAGTTGAAGCTGCTATCAAGGCTGCTCTTGAAAAGTTTGAAAAGGATAAGCTCCCACAAGCTTTGAATATGCTTCAAACTGCTGATGTTACTTCTCTTCAATTGCGTCCACTTTACTATAGTGGTGGTATTGAAGGTATTGCTAATATGGTCTTCGGCCATAATCTTTATGATGTTGTTGATAATGCGGATGCAAATGGCATTGTTACTTTCACTAAAGATGCTGAGGATGTTGGTGAAGATGAGGTTTCTTATGCAGAGGCGGAATACAATGTGAACCCAACTGATGCTAAGGTTATTTTGGATAAGGCCAATTTCCATTTTGATAATCTGCGCCCTGAGACAAGAAGTGGACAGGGCGATAACGGTACGGTTGAAGTAGTGGGTACACCTACTTTTAAGAATGGTGTGTTAACAGTCGGATTTAAATCCACACTTCCCGCTGACGAAAATGATGAGATTAACACTGTTGCTCTTTTCTATACTGCTCCTGCAGAAGGTGGAAAGACTGCTCGTGTTGTTTCTTCTGATTATGCACGTCTTCTTGATGTAAATTACCAAAACTTGCAAATTGGTAAGACTTCAGATGTTGAAGTTCCTGATTTGGGGGCTCTTCTTGCTTTGCCTGCTTTGAAAGGCGGTGATGACACACAGGCTGCTTCCTTGAAAGCTGATCGTGATAGTCGTTTAACTTTTGAGGTTTCCAACAAAGGTACAGATTTCCCACTTGCAAAGCATATTACAACCTATGGTGATGGCAATCTAGATGAGACTCAATATGATTGGCATCAAATCGACGAAAATGCTGATACAGATGGTTTCTTGAAGGGAGCTGGTTTCCACTACGAGTATGCTCTCGTTAAAGATGGAGCTAAGGATAAGTCCGTTGATGCTTTCGACATCAATAAAGAAACTGGTGTTGTTAAGGCAAAGTTCGACGAAAATCACCCCTATCAACACGTAGGTAAAGTTGCTGTTGTCAGAGTTACTCTTGTTAATGACGAAGGTCAAGTAGCATCTGTTGGTTATTTCCAAGTGAAAGTTGCTCTCCAAGCTGAAGTTTTGACGACCCTTTCTGCTGATATGAAGATTACTTTTGCATGTGATGCAGACGAAGTCTTCGTACCTATCCGTTTCTCTAATAAGGAAATGGTAGAAAAACTTGGCTCAGACTGGGAAAAGAATTGGCAAGTCGTTCAAAACGAGGCATATACTATGGTAGAAGGTGTCGCTAAGAAGGTTGAAAAACCAAACTTCAAAATAACTTCTGACTCTAATGGTATTCTTGTTGAAGAACTTAAGCGTAAATATGCTGGCGTAAATAAGGTAGGTGACACCTTCGAAACTTACGCCAAAGTTGTTAATAAGGCTAATCCTAAGTCTTTCTTCTTGGTGAAACTTTCTTGGAAGCCCACAGAAGTCCAAGCTAGTCCTAGTGTCAACTTTACTGCAACTCCTAAGGATAAGTTGTTTACTACTGGATCGTTCCACATTCATGCAGATATTGTTGCTGACGTTCAGAATGACAAACATCAGAAGTTTGAACAAAATGTGAACAATCTCTTTGCTGGAGAACTTGTTTCTACAATCAGTAAGGCTGAATATCCTAAGGTGAACGTTTACCATAAATGGATTTTCGTTGAGCCTCGCGTTAAGACTGCAGTAGGTTCTGATGGTAAGACGTATAAACTCGGTGTTGACGTAACTAATAAGTTCTTTACTGCAACAAATGGTGGTGTTACTACTAATGTGGCAGAAATAACTAAGGATGGTCTTCTTACTTATCTAAGCAATCCTGTTGCGAAGGCGCTTATTAGTAAGTATAGTTCTAAGGAGCTTGCTGACGGTCAAACATTGACTGCTCGTATTGCTTATAAGACTTACTTCAGTGGTTGCTATACCGAAGTACCTACTAAGGGTGTTAATGAGTATGATGTCAAGTTCATCCGTCCGCTCAATGTTGCACAGAAGACTATCAAGACCTTCACCGATGCTCATAAGCTTGTTCAAGAGAGCGGTGATTTGGATCTCCACAAGGTTGGTATGTTGACAGACTGGCGTGATTACAATGTTGGTGGTCAAGATAAGCAAGAACAGTTCTTTGACACTTATTCAACTAAGGTGTATGTAGCTCCTAAGGACCAATGGTTGACGAACTTTGGTACTAAAGATTACAAGACCTTCAAAGAGTTGAATGTAGCCAACAACTTTGAGCTTGACTTTGTCACTGTTAATGGAGGAGGTCATATTCCTGCTCCTGTTGCACAGCCCGACGGCCGTCTTCTTATGCAAATTGATAAGTTGCATTGGTTGGCTAATATGAAGTACACTACCAAGACTGCTAATGTAGCAGATTTTACTGTCTTGATTCCTTATACAATCGAGTACATTTGGGGTGAACTCCACGGAAACCTAGAGGTTGTTGTAAAGGGTACTATCAACCAACCAAAACCCCAACAATAAGTTTGTACTTTAGTTGGTATTTATAACTGCGTAGAGCAGGCAGATTCCTGCCTGCTCTACTTTTTTCTATGTCTTATGAAGTCACTTTTATCTTTTTTGCTTTTTCTAGCTGTTACTTTATCATTTACTGCATGCAGTGGCTGTAGCTCTGATTCAAGTAAGCCAGTGCAAACTGTTTTTGAGAGTCAATTAGTTGCACAGGATACGGTTCAAGTAGAACAAATAGTACAACAGTTTTTTAGCAACATTCAAAACAAGAAGTTTTATGACGCAGCTGCTATGCTTTATGTTCGTAAAGACACAGCATCAATTCCTCGTCCGTATACAAATGCGGAGATGGATAAATTTGTAACTGCTTACAAAAGCCTTCCTTTTGAAGGCTATAAGATTGATTATATGAAGTTTCTCTCTTCGACGTTTAATGAAGTCTCCTGCACGTTGATTCTTAGAAAAGGCCACAATGGTATGCCTGATGCTGTGACAAAAGTATTCTTTTGCCCTGTGATGGTAGGCGGCAAGTGGGCCTTAATTCTTACGGATAGTCAAAAATTTGAACACACTGTGACTGACTTTGAGCAGCGTGATTCTTTGAAAGAACGCTATGATAATTACAAGAAGACGCACGAGTAGTGCTTTTCTTTAGTTCTTTTTGCGCACTACGCTTCCTCCTTTGGTGCGTAGTGCGCTCTTTTTCTTGTAGATAGAGGTTTGCAACGTACCAGGACTCTCGAAACAAGATGACAATATGAACAAGATACTCTAGAAAATCTAGCAGCTCTAGAATAACTAGATGAACTAGAACCTCTAGCCCCTCTAGCCCCTCTAGCCCCTAACCTCTAACGTCTAATCTCTAACGTCTATTCTCATGGATGCATTAACGATTCAACAAAATAAACGCAAGTTGCACCGCAAACTCACCATCTTGTTGCGCACAGGAATGGTGCTTATGGAGAGTGCAGCAGACACCAACCGCATCGTTCGCAATATGCAGCGAGTGGCAGCTTTCTTGGGACTTGACGAACGCTACTTGCACATTGACGTGCTATACGGCACAATCAAGGTGAATTACAGCGACGACTCACACTCCTTTAGTAGATTTATGCACTCCGACAAATATACCATCAACATGAATGTTTTGTCGGCTGTGAGTCAACTCTCTTGGAAAGCCATTCGCGAAGATTACAGCGTGCAGCAGTTTGAGCGTGAACTCAACCGTATTCGTAAGATGAAACCTCAATATCCAGCGTGGGCTGTGACGTTAGGCACTTCATTAGGGTGTGGAGGATTCTCCGTACTTTTCGGCGGTGACTGGGCATCCTTTGTGCCGGCGACCATCGCGGGAGCTGTGGCTTATGTGGTGAGATACTTTATGCTAAAGCGTGGTTTCAACTTCTATATGGTTACCACCATGACCTCTTTTGTTGCAACACTCACGGCGTGGTTGCTCTTCCTTGTTCTGCCCACAGGATTTACCAACTATCCCTATCACTCGTTCCTTTGTTGCTGCCTTTATCTAGTGCCAGGAGTAGCCCTTATCAACTTCTTGGACGATATGCTCGACAATTATCTTCACGTGGGATTAGCGCGTTTCGCCAACGGAGTATTGCAAATCGCCTCGATGGCCTTCGGTATTGTGCTGGCAGTGAGCATCAGTAATGTAGACAACTTCCTTGGCGACCTAGCCATGGCACCCAATATCTCTTATGGAGAAGCCGCCATTGTGACAGCCATTTCCGCTATGGGCTTCGGCATGAACTTCAATGTTCCTCGTCGTTCGCTTCCTGCGGTAGCCATCTTGGGCATTTTAGGAATGTTGTTGCGCAACCTTTTAGCCTTTGATTTCAAAATAGGTTTGATCTTAGGTTCTCTTGCAGGAGCATCCCTCATTTCGCTTGTTGCCGTTCGTTTGGTGCACCACACCAGAACCCCAAATCACGTCATTTCCATTCCAGGCGTCATTCCGATGGTGCCGGGCATCTTGATGTATCGTGGCATCTTTGGGTTTGTGCATTTAGGCAACAATGTAGAAGCCTTTATGGGATCGTTCAGTAATCTGCTCAATGCTGCACTTATTGTGTTGTGTTTGTCAATCGGAGTCGCAATACCCAACATCTTTGCACGTCGTTGGATTGCCTTTTCTCGAAAACAAGAGTTACATAGATTGATAGAAGATCGTCGACGCAGAGGAAAATTTGTGGACTTCACGCTTTTCGACTGATTAGAGACTCAATTCGTCATTTATGCAACAATCCGCAACGTCAATCAATGACGTTGCGGATTGTTGTCGTTAGTAGGTAGAGGGTATGGCTCTTGCTGCTACTTCTTTATCTTTCCATTGCGTTGCACCCAAACGGTGTCGGATGCGTTGTTGTCGGTTTCACTTGCATCCGATGTTGTGTGCTGATGGGAAGAATCGGTGGAAGCGTCGTTCCTCTCTGCAAAAACAGCATCAACGGCCCACGAGAGTACACCACTCACAGGTGGATAGCATACGGACTTTTGCACACGTTCTTCATTGAGAATGCCTAGACTGTGCATTGCGGTGAGGACACAAGAGAGTAGGCAGAGATATTTTATGAAGGAGAGGGCAGCTCCTGCAGCAGAATTGATGCTTCCCAAATGGAGTTTGCCGAGCATCTTAGTGAGTAGGGTAGCAGCAAATCCGAGTACCAACGGTATGATGATCCACAAAAGAAAGAAGGCGATGATGTTGGTAACCATATTTATTGGGTTGCCCGTGGCAATGACCAACGCATCTCCAAGAGCGGAATAGACGAAGGAGGCACCCAAAAGGCCTGTGAGAAGTCCAGTGGTGGAGAGGGCTTCGCGGATGAAGCCTGCGCGCCAACCATTGTATAGGCTCCAAAGGATGACGACAATAATGAATAGATCGAGCATAATAGACGTTAGAGGTTAGACGTTAGACGTTAGAGGGGGCTAGAAGCTCTAGAAGGACTAGAAGGACTAGAAGGACTAGAAAAACTAGAAGTACTAGAAAGCCTAGAAAAACTAGTCCCTCTAGTCCTAGATTCTAAATTTCGATGCCGATTTTGGCTAAGAGTTTGCGCTCTTGTTCGTAGTGAATTTCGAGAGAGTGACCCAGCGTAGAGTCCTTGAGGTTGCGAAGCTTATCCAGTCCAGCGAGTTTGTCTGCAGGAATCACCTCACAGAAAACAAACTTCTCAAAGTAAGGTCGCACCAACTTATTACCAGCGGAGAGCATCTTACCTTCAACGATGTTTTCCACATTGTCAAGGCGGAAGAAGCGGTGGCCGTGATCATCTTCATACGCCGTGAGCAAAGCATCTTCCGCTGCAACAGGACAGAAGAAGAGCGGTGTGCGGTCGTGGTAGCGTTTGAAATGTTTGTTGCGAACCTTCTCCAAACACAGTTCCATTGGAACGCGGTTGATCGTGCCATCTTCGTAAATCATCAGCAGTGCCCCCTTCTCTTCGCGGTCGTGCACCGCCAAAGTGAGCCAACTGTCCTCCCAATTCTCCTCGTCCATCACGCACCATTCGCCATTGTCATAGAAACGAAGATAGGCCACAGTGTCCACCCCGTAGTTGTCTTCCCAACTATTCACCACATTAGAGCGAATGAGAGAAGTATGCGCAGCTTTGATTCGGGAAAGTGTGTCGAGTGGAGTGGTGGAAGCGTTGGAAAGCTTTGGTGAAGTTGCCTCCGTCGTAGATACAACATCCTCCGTAGTGGTTGATGCAACTGATGTGACAACCTCTGCCGTTGTAGCTTCAGACTGTTGCGTATCCTCAATAAATGAGCGCATTGTTGGGGTAGTATCCAACGACTGTTTGTTGCCCTGTTGCCAATCTACAATACTTTCAGAGTTGTTGAGGTCGTTTGCATTGCGCGCAGCCATAATGTTGCGCACCATTTCAGCAGAAGAAATGTAGCGTGTGCTAGAACCTTGTCGCACAAAGTAGGCATTGTCGAGAGCCACAGGTTCGTGACAAGCAGGAATGTGGAAAGCCAAGACGAGATGTTTGCCAGCAGGAACTTGTTCATCGCGCACGCGGTCGTTGATGGCCACACCAAAACTGCGGAAGATGCTATCGCGCACGTGACGTTTCAAGCGGTCGACATCGCCCTTAAAATAGTTCAAGTCCTCTTTCAAACCGCAGGCCACGCCCACGTCGTTTACCCCCAACATCAGTGTACCCCCTTGCGCGTTGAGCATACCGCACACCACTTTCATCAAGTTGTAAGTTTGCACCTCAATGTTCGGTCGCATATCATTGTCAGGTGGGAAGACAGTACTTGTCTTAAACTCAAGTTGTTGCCCTTCAATGCCAAAGGAATAGCTTTGGGGAAGTTCCACCTCAATGTGAAGCAACTCTTTGATTTGTCGGCGAATGTCCTCTTGTTGTCCTTCGAGCGGGAAACCCGCGGTGAGATTGAAGGAGAGAATCAGACTTGCCAACTGCGTGAGTTTGGGCGAAATTGTCTTTTTATTGAGCGTTTTCCACAAGAAATCGTTTTTCGTCTTATCTCCCATACTTCCCACGAGTAAAATTTCAGTGGTTTGTTCGCGAAGTGAAGGGTAGCGGTCGATAAATCCTTGAGCATCTTGCATAATGCGCTCCACCTCTTCGAGGTTGATTTGACGGTTGAGACGATAGTGTTCAATCTGTCGGAGCAATTGGCGACGCATATCAAAGTATTGCACCAAATCTTTGTGTTCCAACATTCGCGCCACAATATGTGCCACAGAAAGCAGGGCATAAGCCTTGCCGTGGTCAGGTTCCAGCATAGCTTTGTGGTCGAGGATTTGCAGCAAGAGGTGCATATCATTGTTTTCCCACATCATCACTTCTTCATCGGCCAAATTGTCGTTGTCGCAATCGCTAGACGCGGAAGAGACGGACGAGTCGGAAGCATCGGCTTCGTACACCTCACCATTAGCATAGTCAACGAGGAAGTTTTCAGTCACCGTCTTCATATCTACTGGTGCGCTGGCAAAATCGATGGCTTCTGCACGTAGGGAACGCACATTTTCTGCATTGGTGATGCGCACTTGAACGTCGTCGCCTGGCACGCATTCCATGTCGTCGGGCACTTCCACTAGCACCACGTAGCCTTCTTCCGTGACTCCGCGGAAAAGTTGACCCGCATAGCCATAGAGGTGGCAATTGGTGGGTTTGTCTTCTTCCACGAAATCGAGCACCCACTCGTGCATTTGCGCCACAATGAGCGGTTGCGCATTGAAAACAAGAAGTTCGTCTTCCGATTCGGGATCTGCCCATCCTGCAACAATTGCTTCAAAAAGCAAGGGACGTCCTTCGAAAGTAAAGGAATCGAGCGTGAAAAATGGGTTGTAGAAGAACATTCCCGTCTCCTGTGCCTTGACATAAGTGTCAATCCATCCCTCACCGCAATAGCGTTCGTCTTCAATGATGCAATAAAATCGGGTCTGTTCATTGGGGTGGCGACGCACCACGCGCACTTTCACTTTGTTTCCCACTTCAGGAACGATTTTGCGCATCACGGGGACAGGAGCTGTAACTTCTTCCTGATGAGGAGAGAAGAGAGAGCGTTCCACGTCGCTCCACCAAGTGGTCCATTCAGAGAGCGATGCGCCTGCGGCAATGCGATAGCGAGAGGGATCTTCCACCACAAGTTGCAAGCCCTGCCACTCAATCAGGCCTTCGGGCAAGATATTGCGCGCTGTTGACGTGGTCTGCGTGGGAATGAGTGTCAATCCCTCGCGACTCAGTGACAAGCGCACGAGTTCCGACTCATAAGAGTGAGGAACGAGGGTAGCAATGGCAGGTTGTTCGTCAAGCATACGATGCGCCAAAATTTCAAATTGGCGAAAATCTTGACGCCACACCAAAGACGGTTGAAAAGGTTCTGGGTCAATGAGATTCCAAAAGGCACGATCCATCAGAAGAAGTGCCATTTGGCGTGATGAATCTTCGTTAGTGATGCTGCGTTGAGGTGCCACCAACGAGAGATAATAATAGAGCATCGCTTGCAGTTGTCCTTTCTGTTGCGTCTCACCTCCCGTGAGTGCCAACAGATAGCAAATGGCCTGAATCATTCGCACCACAAGATGGCGTGATTCGTTGGAACTGCAACCTATGAAGCGGTTGGCGCGTCCAGCATTCGAGCGGATGTAGCTTTCGAGGAAGTGAGCAAAAGCCGTAGGGAGATTGCGATTTTTCCAAGCGTGTCCTTGGAGCGCAATAAAATCGAGGAGTGAGTCGATGTGCTTCTCCAACAAATCCTTGCGGAGTGTGAAGATGGTCATCATCAAACTCAGTTTGTGCTGCAGATTGTAGACATAGCCCGTTTGGTCGAGTTTATACATCACCCCCTTGATGGTTTCTTCCGCTTGCTGGTTGGCCAGCAGTTCCAGGGCTTCTGACTGTAACTCCGCTATTTCCACTCGGGTGGCAATGGCATCGCGCAGACGTTCGCTTTCCGTTGCACTAAAAGCCTTGAGCCACTCAGCGTCTTCAATGACGTGAAGAGCGATGCGTCGATAAATGTTTAAGAGCGAAATTCCACTTTTTATCTTCAATCTGCCTTTGGGTCTGTCTGGACTGACCACCCAATAGTTGGCATAAGGCGTGGCAAGAATAGCTTTAACAGGCCATTGGTGAGATTTTATTTTCAGCTGTTTGCGCATAGACTGCCAAACAGGGTTACTACTAAGGACACGCGTCAAAAAGCGATGTTCAGCCGGAGAAGGATTGCCTAATTTCAAAAGGGAGGACAAGGTGGCAGAACTTTGCGTAGAGGGGCGATTATCGAGCAGGAAGAGCAGTCTATTTTCATTGATGGTCTTCACCCCCACTTCAATCTGTTGTCTAGGTCGCAACGGTTCAGCATTGGCAGGACAAGTCACCACGATGGGAACTTGCAAATGGTCTTGCGCTGCATATCGCATATAAGCCGTGCTATCGCATTGCAAGGAGCGCAAAACAATGAACGGATAAGTTTGTTCTGCGTCATAATATGGACTCAATATCTTGGCCGTGTTCTGCACTAAAAAGAGAGAACCATCTTTTCCTTCGCGCACAAGACAAGGGAGCGTTCTTCGTTGTCGCTGTTCCAAATCATTGCGCTGAAAGTTATACATTTTGACCTTGTATTCCTGTCCTTCAGATTGAACGATAAAAAAAGTGGCTTCCGGTTCGTCGCTAATTCCAATGACGGGGAGTTCATAAAATTCGCCTTGTTGTAGCATAGGGGGAAATTTTTGAGCAGAAGTAGAGTATAAATTGTGTCCCTCCTTTTGGGGACGGAGCACGGGCTAATGGGCAACGCGCAGTATAGTATATTTTCACCTACAAATATACACATAATTTTCGAGGTAAACTCTGTTGTCTCCCACTTTTGGTGGGTAAATTGCGAAAAACTTTCGGTCTGTGGCGTCAAAAATATGATCAGGTTCTAATGGCTGAATTGGAATAAAGCCTTGGGATTTGCGATTTGTTCACATTTCCTACCCATCCATTTAACGCGGAAATACGAACTAAGAAAAAGTTGTTGGGAAATACGCGATTCTCAGCGGCTTTGAAAATCGCAAATTTTGGTGGTTTTTGCTCTGTTGTGGGACGTTTTTTCGAAACTTGCGCTTGTTTGTGAAGAAACGACGTGTCGTTTTGAAAAAGTGACGTGTTGTTTATGCAATTTTGTCGGACATTTTTCCGATTTCTTCCCTTGGAATTTTTATTCCTTCCCTTGTAATTTTGCAAACGTTGGACGAAATAGAAATTTTGTCGGAGAAAATCGGTGCGTTTTCCCTTTTTCTCCATTTTTTGTTCAAGAAAGAGGAGAAGGAGAGAGGGGAAAACACGCGTTCATTTTTCTAGAATGAAGAAAAATGTCGTCATTTTTGGCCTTGTGATTTAACATTCTCCGAGGGAAGAAAGCTGAAAAAATGTTGCGTCCTTAAATGGCGCTCATATCAAACAAAGTAGGTTCTTGAGGAAGTGGAGTAGCGGAAGGGGCAACGTCCGACAAGGGCGGTGTTGCGTGGGTTAGCCACTGCCATTGCCCACGTTGTGGAGAATAAATATTGGGAAAACGTTGGCATAAATCGCGCATAGAAAGAGAGAGAGGACGCTCGAGGTACACTTGTTCGTAGCGTGCAAAAATTTCATTGCGCGTCAAGGGGCGATGAGCTTCGAGGAGGATGCGCCCCACACGCGAGAAATCGTAAACCAACTGTGCTGCCATCAAACGATGGCCTTGTGCCGAGTGTTCGATCCAAGGATGGTGGTTGAGTAAGGCAGAAAGAGAGTTTTCCTCTGCGGAAGAAAGTTTTTGTGGAAAGAAAGAAGGTACAGATTGATAGTCGGGATGCAGTTGCAACTGTCTGAAAACTAGGTGGAGCAAAGCGCGCGATTGAAGCACTTTGCCTTGCGGCACAATGAAGTCGCACGCCCACGACATTTCAGCTTGGGTGCGCATCATTGGAGTGAGATGGAGCAGCCAGAGAAAACGAGGCATAGACATAAATTGCAGCGTATCCAGTGAGGCGGTGGGTTGAAAAAGCAACTCCTGCTGCAAATAAGTCAATGTGTGTCGGAAATCTTCACTTAGTTGTATGCCTGCAACTGTTTCTCCTTCCAGCAGCGGACGCAAAAAAAGGTGTTCCATCGAGCGCATCACGGTGACGGAGGAGGGAAATTCTAAGACGCGCGCAATAACATCAGCCGAAAGACCTTGGAGCAAATAGCGGTGCAACACCGCCGCTTGCGTGGGTTGACGATGTTTGAGCAATAGGACGATGTGCGTAAAGGTTTGTTCCACCTGTTGAATCAAAGAGTCCCATTCGTTCGTAGGATTTTCGGCAGTCGTAGATGCGATGTAAGGGGCAGGAGAAACATAGTGTTGCAAAGACCACGGGTTGTCGGGCTCGGGCGTGATGGGGAAAGTCCAAGTGGCACGTTGCAGCAACCACTGTTCGATGAGTTGTTCAGGATTGTTTCTAACCTCTTGTCGCATCTCATCAAAGATGTGCAGGAAAAAGCGTCCCACTCCGTCCCATTCCGCTACGTCAAATCTTGGTAGAATCAAGAGTTCAGCGAGGGTATTCACCCCCGCTTCCGACAATCTTTTGAGCACCGTGTTGCGCTCCTGTTGGTTGTCTAAGAAGGAGAGGGGAATTTCGGCCAATTTCTCCATCACGATTTCAGCCCGATGAAGACAACAAGTTTCATCGAGCGCGAAATAATCGGGAAAGAGTGTAGTTTGCATATCGCAAATATAGTAAGTATTTCGCTCTAAGCAAAAAAAAACTTAGATTACTTGGAGTTTCACGGCTAAAATCGTATCTTTGCGACAGTCATTTCATCGAAACGATTCTCAGAAAATGAAAGAATTAGCCTTGAAGTATGGGTGCAATCCCAATCAAAAACCTTCTCGAATTTACATGGACAACGGTGCGGAACTTCCCATTGAAGTGCTAGCTGGTCGTCCTGGGTATATTAACTTTTTAGATGCGCTCAATGGTTGGCAACTGGTGAGCGAACTGAAGGCAGCAACGGGACTTCCTGCAGCAACGTCTTTCAAACACGTTTCACCGGCTGGGGCAGCAGTGGGTTTGCCTTTGGATGAAACTTTGCGCAAAATCTATTTTTGTGATGATATCGCTTTGCCTTTATCGCCCATCGCTTCGGCTTATGCCCGTGCTCGTGGCGCCGACCGTATGTCGAGTTATGGTGATTTCATCGCCCTTTCCGACGTTTGCGATGAAGCCACTGCGCTTCTGATTAAACGCGAAGTGAGTGACGGTGTGATTGCCCCAGGTTTTACTCCCGAGGCTTTGACCATTTTGCAAGAAAAGCGTAAAGGCACTTATTGCGTGCTCAAGGTAGATGAGAACTATCGTCCAGAGCCAATTGAACGCAAGCAAGTGTATGGCGTGACGTTTGAACAAGGACGCAATGAAATCAACCTTGCAGATGATGCGCTGTTTGAAAATCGTCCCACGGTGAATAAAGATATTCCCGAAGCAGCGCGTAGAGATTTGATGGTGGCGCTGATAATTCTCAAATATACGCAATCGAACTCTGTGTGCTATGTCAAGGACGGGCAAGCCATTGGTATCGGTGCAGGGCAGCAAAGCCGTATCCACTGCACACGTCTTGCTGGACAGAAAGCCGACATTTGGTGGTTGCGTCAGCATCCCAAGGTGATGAATTTGCCATTTGTGGAAAAGATTCGCCGTGCCGATCGTGACAACACGATTGATATTTACATTTCAGAGGATTACGATGATGTGTTGGCAGACGGCGCTTGGCAACAGTTCTTCACTGAACGTCCGGAACCTTTGACTCGTGAGGAAAAGAAGGCTTGGATAGCGCAAAACACTGGTGTGGCTTTGGGTTCAGATGCTTTCTTCCCCTTTGGCGATAACATCGAAAGAGCGCATCGCAGCGGTGTGGCTTATGTGGCACAAGCTGGTGGTTCGGTGCGTGATGACCATGTGATTGAAACTTGTGACAAATATGGCATTGCCATGGTGTTCACTGGTGTTCGCCTTTTCCATCACTAATCCAATTATCCCCAATCTGTTCAGGAAATAATCTTTTCCATGACCAGTAGCACTTTTATGGTCTAATGACCGATGGGGGATTATAGTCTTATCAAATCCAAAACTTATAGCCAATGGCGCGCAACGTAAGCGACGAAGAAATTACAACAGCAATGACCACGGGTATCACCTTCAAAGGGGCAAAACTTCGTAAGCCTCAAGAAGAAAAGGTGAAGACCAAGGCCAAGAAAAAGACATATATCACAGGACTTCACGGTTCTGGAGCAGCCAAGAAAAAAGCTGATATCCGTAAACGCCGTGCCAATCGACGCAAAGGTAAATCCTAAGGTGCGACGGTGCGTTGAGATGTCATTGACGAAAGGCTTTTCAGCCTAGAAGTTGTGATGCTGCACTCAGCAAATTTGACAAATAAGAAACTGTTTCAGGCTCAGCGGCTTGAAACAGTTTCTTTTGTTGGGGGACAAACTCCTTTTGCTGGTAATGACCTTTGAGATTATGAGTAGCATTTCTACGGTCTAATGACCGATTGGGGTTTAATTACCAATTGGGGTTTAGGGAAATGTCGAAAGAAAACCATCCAGATTAGACTGAAAATAATAGCTGATGGGTGTTTTTAGGGTCAAGGTAGCGCATATCTCCAATTTTTATTGTACTTTTGCGCAAGTATCTATATTTGAAACGAAATAGAATCATTATATATGAGTAAGAAATTCACCGAACGTAGTGGTATGAACCTCTACGCCGTCAACGAAGATGTGCTGAAAGAATGGGACGAGGCTGACCTCTTCCACCGCAGCATCAGCGAGCGTGAAGGTTGCCCCTCGTATGTTTTCTTTGAAGGACCTCCATCGGCAAATGGACACCCTGGTATTCACCACGTGATGGCGCGTACTATTAAGGATGTGTTTTGCCGTTACAAAACGATGCAAGGTTTCCAAGTCAACCGCAAAGCTGGTTGGGACACCCATGGTTTGCCCGTCGAATTGGGCGTTGAAAAGGAATTGGGGATTACCAAAGAAGACATTGGTCAAAAGATTTCTATCGAAGAATATAATGCGCATTGTCGTCGTAATGTGATGATGTACACGCAGGAGTGGGGCGATTTGTCTCACCTTATGGGGTATTGGGTGGATATGGAACACCCTTACATCACTTACGAAAACTCTTATATCGAAACTCTCTGGTGGTTGCTCAAACAACTCTATCAGAAGGGTTTGCTCTACAAAGGTTATACCATTCAGCCTTATAGCCCTGCTGCTGGAACTGGACTTTCTAGTCACGAACTCAATCAGCCTGGTGCCTATCGTGATGTGAAAGATACCACTGTCACTGCGCAATTTGAGATGGTGGATGCTCCCGAAGCATTGCAAGGGTGGGGTAAGCCTGTGTTCTTGGCGTGGACAACCACACCGTGGACATTGCCTTCCAACACTGCACTGTGCGTAGGTCCTAACATTGACTATGTGGCTTTGCAAACCTTCAATCCTTACACGGCAGAGCCCATCACCGCTGTTGTAGCAGAAAACCGCGTGTCGGCTTATTTCAAAGCTGAAGGCGAAAATGCTGAAATGAACTACGCTGTCGGTGACAAAGTGGTGCCTTATCGTGTTGTTGCACGTTATAAAGGTGCGGAACTCGTGGGCTTGCGCTATGTTCAATTGATGCCTTGGGTGCGTCCTACTGAAAAGGTGGCTGACACTGCTGCAGACTTTGTGCGCGAATATGCGGAAAAGCACGCAGATCGTGTCTTCTCTGTGGGACAAGATTGCTTTGTGGAAATGGCTGATGAGGCTTTCCGCGTAATCCCTGGTGACTATGTGACCACTGAAGATGGTACGGGTATCGTACACATCGCGCCTACGTTTGGTGCGGACGATGCCAAGGTGGCTAAGGCCGCTGGCATTCCTTCGCTCTTCATTATCAATAAGGCAGGTGAAACACGTCCAATGGTAGATCTCACAGGTAAGTATTACACCCTTGATGATTGCGCCCCTGCTTTCGCTGAAAAGTGTGTAGATACAACAGCTTATGGTCGTCACGCTGGAGATTATGTAAAGAATGCCTACGATCCTCGTTTCAACGAAGGTGGAAAGTTTGACGAAAAGACTGCCGAGAAATCAGAAAACTTGGATATCATCCTCTGTATGGAGATGAAACAAGTGGGACAAGCGTTCCGCATCGAGAAGCATGTTCACAATTATCCTCACTGCTGGCGTACGGATAAGCCTGTGCTTTACTATCCTCTTGATAGTTGGTTTATTCGCTCTACGGCTGTGAAGGAACGCATGATAGAACTCAACAAAACGATTCTCTGGAAACCCGAATCAACGGGTACTGGACGTTTTGGTAAATGGTTGGAGAACCTGAATGACTGGAACTTAAGCCGTTCACGTTATTGGGGTACTCCATTGCCCATTTGGCGCAATGCTCAGAAGGAAGAACTCTGCATCGGTTCGGTCGAAGAACTCTACAACGAGATTGAGAAGGCGGTTGCTGCAGGTGTGATGACCAAGAATCCACTCAAGGAACAAGGTTTTGTGCCTGGTGATTATAGCAAAGCAAACTACGACCGCATCGACTTGCACCGCCCACACGTGGATGACATTGTTCTGGTGTCAGAAACGGGCAATCCTCTTTATCGTGAAACAGACCTTATTGACGTTTGGTTTGACTCTGGTGCGATGCCTTATGCACAAATCCATTACCCCTTTGAAAATAAGGAACTCCTAGATAGTCGTACGGTGTATCCTGCCGACTTCATTGCGGAGGGGGTAGACCAAACTCGTGGTTGGTTCTTCACGCTGCACGCTATTGCAACGATGGTGTTTGACTCTGTGGCGTTCAAAGCCGTTATTTCTAATGGTCTTGTGTTAGACAAGAATGGACAGAAAATGTCTAAGCGATTGGGCAATGCTGTCGATCCCTTTGGCGCCATCAAAGAATATGGTAGTGACCCCGTGCGTTGGTATATGATTACCAACTCTTCGCCTTGGGATAACTTGAAGTTCGACCCCGAAGGAGTGGTGGAAACCAACCGTACGTTCTTCGGTAAGTTGATTCAAACTTATTCGTTCTTCTCCATGTATGCCAATGTGGACAACTTCGATCCTGAAGCTGCTGAAGTTCCCGTGGCAGAGCGTCCAGAGATTGACAGATGGATTCTCAGTGAACTCAATACACTTGTGCGCGAAGTTACGGCTTGTTATGAAGAATACGAGCCTACGCGTGCCGGACGTTTGATTCAAGCATTCACGGTGGACAATCTCTCAAACTGGTATGTGCGTCTTAATCGCAAACGCTACTGGGCAGGGGCTATGACCGCAGACAAACTGGCGGCTTATCAGACGTTGTACACTTGCCTGCTCACCTTGAGTCGTTTGATGGCTCCCATCGCGCCTTTCTATGCTGATCGTCTTTATAAAGACCTTACGGCAGGCACAGCACGTGCTACGGCTGATAGTGTGCATCTTGACCGTTTCCCCGTGGCTGATGAGCAACTTATTGACAAGGAGCTTGAAGCACGTATGGAGTTGGCGCAACAAACCACTTCGCTTGTGCTCTCACTCCGCAAGAAGGAACGCATCATTGTGCGTCAGCCTTTGCAACGCATTGCCATCCCTGTGACCGATCCTTTGGTGCGCACGCGACTAGAAGCCGTGCAACAGCTTGTGCTTGATGAAGTCAATGTGAAAACCATTGATTTCGTGGAAGGTCAGATGCTGGAAAAGAAGGTGAAGTGCAATTTCCGCGTAATGGGTAAGAAGTTCGGCAAATTGATGAAGGCGGTGAACGAAGTGGTTACGGCTATTTCTCAAGACCAGATTGCGGAACTCGAAAAGAACGGTACACTCACCGTTGTGGTGGAAGGTGAATCTTGTCTCATCGAACGCAATGATGTGGAAATCATTAGCGAAGATATGCCAGGATGGAGTGTGGCAAACGAAGGTGCGCTCACTGTGGCATTGGATATCACCATCACCGATGAACTTCGCAACGAAGGTGTGGCGCGTGAGATTGTGAAGCGCGTGCAAGCCTTCCGCAAAGAAAGTGGTTTTGAAATCACCGACCGCATTCGCATTGTTGTGGAGCAGCTTCCTGTTGCAGAGAAGGCTATTGCTGATTTTAGCGAATTTATTGCTGGACAAGTGTTGGCAGAAAGCATCACACTCGCTGCTAATGTGGAAAGCGAAACTGAGTTTGATTTGGACGGAACCAACGTGAAGTTCTTAATCAATAAGATATAATCTAAATCTATTCGTCGTGGAGTAGGGGAGAGACGCGGTTCCCTGCCCCTACTCACACGATTCTATTTAACCCATACCATCTTATGTCAGAGAAAACTAGATATACTGATGAAGAGCTGGCAGAATTCCGAGCTCTCATTAACGAAAAACTTGACGTGGCTAAAAAACAATTTGAAGAAATCATTGCCACGCTCAATAAACGCAATAGTAATGACATCGATGACACGATGCCCACCTATCATACGCTCGAGGAAGGCTCAAGCGTTCAATCAATGGAGGAACAAATGGTGGCTGCAGAACGTCTGAAGAAGTTTATCACTGGTTTGCAACAAGCTTTGGTGCGCATTGAGAATAAAACTTATGGTATCTGTCGTGTTACCAAGAAGTTGATTCCCAAAGAAAGACTTCGCGCGGTGCCACACGCCACATTAAGTATTGAAGCGAAACTAGCACAAGGCAAATAATCCCCAATCGGTCATTAGACCGTAATAGTTCAGATTGTTATAGATAAGATAACTTCCTGTCATCTTCCGTTTTCTTGTTGGCACCTTGTTTCTCGTTCGTTCTCGACGTAGTTCGCTACGCCTTCAAACTAACGAAAAACCATCTGCTCAACAATCAAATGAAATCTATTTAGGAGCTAATGACTGATTTGAGATAATAGATAGCAACTTTACTTGTGATTTGGGGTTTAAGCACTTCTGTGTTCGGCTTTAACTCCTGGTATTAGGGGCAGATTTGAAATGTTTTAAGACAAAAGTGGACAGATTGTGGCCAATGATAGGCAAACTAGTTTCACTTATACGATATTTACACTTATGAAATTGCGTGCACTTCTCGCGTTCTTTATTCCCATAGGCATCATCATTATTGATCAACTCATCAAAATAGCCATTAAGACGCGTTTCTTGCTTGGAGAAAGCTATGAAATAGCCTCTTGGTTTCAATTGCGATTTACTGAAAACAGAGGAATGGCTTTTGGTATGGACTTTATTGGTACAGGAATACTGACGATTTTTAGATTGTGTGCCGTGGCTTTCTTTATCTATGTCTTGAGAAAAGAAGTGAAGAAGGCTGCTCCCGTTGGTTTTGTAGTGTGTTTGTCAATGATTATTGCAGGCGCATTTGGAAATATCGTAGATAATGCCATTTATGGACTTATCTTCACAGAGAGTGCACCTTATTATGCTGCTGCGATGGGAGCAACTCCTGCGCATCTTGTGGCGATGGGACAAGGATATGGCACGTTTCTCCATGGACACGTGGTAGATATGTTCTATTTCCCTTTGTTTCAATGGCCTGATTGGGTGCCTGTTCTCAAAGGAAGTACTTTCTTTGGCGCAATCTTCAATTTTGCTGATGCTGCGATCTCTGTGGGTGCTGCTGCAATGATATTGTTTTACAGAAAACATCTTTCTGCCCTGATGAATGCTCCGACTGCAAAAACTGAACAAACTAGTGAAGCGGAGAATTGTCCAGAGGAAAAGTAAAATCTCAAGAATAGGCGCAAAGGCTAACGTATTATCATATTCATTCTTATGACAGTTCCATTTTCAATCATTTCAAAGAAATTCTACTGCGGTTGGTTGCTCGTCGCAGCGGGATTATTGGTTGCCTGTTCTTCGGGAACAGGGGAACGCAAGGTGCTGCCAGTTGATGAAATGGCCAAAGTGCTCTATGATTTTCAACTCGCCACTTCGTTGTCACAAATCGATGATCAAGAGGTGAGCGATGGAAGTGCGCTGTCTTCTCCCACTGATTCGGCTCTTGTGGCAAATCATAAGGAGTATCTCAAATATCGTTCTGCAGTTTTTGAGAAATATAAGATTACCGAAGGCGACTACAAACATTCGTTGGCTTTCTATTTGCGAAATCCTGGGGAGATGAAGAAGTTGAATGCAGAATTATCACGTCATTTGCTGGCAGTAAGTCAAGCCAGCGTGGAAGGTGGTAAGAGTGCAGGCAATGTAGACAGTGTGCTTGTTTGGCAGAAGAATGCTGTTCTGCTAGATGCAGCCTCCAACAACCGATTTATCTATGAAGGAACTGTAAAAGGGAAGCGTTTGCACAATGAAGCCCTTATCTTAAACTTTGATGCGCAATGGTTGTATGGGGGAGGAAGCAAGCAAGCTTTAGCATTCCTTACGGCGATTTATGACAACGATTCTACTGCTACCACGAATTATACGGTCTACTATTTTCAAACTCATCACGAAGTTCGTTTGGCTTTAGGGGAACGCAAACTAAAGAAAGTTTCTGTGCAATTCGTGACGTCTAACTTCTGGGAAGCGTATCCGCAAATCGTCAACCTGAGCAACATTCGATTGCATCGCGTGAAAGATGCCATTCCCGAAACGTCCACTCAGTAGTGTAACCCGACTTCTATATGCTGTGTCTTCAGTGGGTTGTCGTCATACACGCTGGGAATTGCGTTTTTGTTGTGGTTCTTTCCTTCTTCATAGCCTTAAGATTTTTGACAATGTCACCTTTGTTGCTTCGTTATTTTAGTACTTCTGTGGCTGATACGAGTGCTTCTTGCCGTCAGTTCAGCATAGCTACTCTACGTTTTCAGCGGAATAATGGCGACTTGTTGCATAGAGTCATTCTTTTGCTTGACGAAAATGCCCATCTGGTATCGGTGCTGCCATTAACCAACGAAGTGGCTGCAACGGTTTGGCACCGAGGCACGCTTGTAGAATTGCCCAATGGTGAGATAGTGCAAGGCGAATCGTAATGCCCAATCAGTTATTTGACCATAATCGCGCTACTCGTATCATCAGTTATTTCCCTTTTTTCTAGATACAAATCTTATTCTTTCCAATATGTTACTTTCCGTCATCATCGTGTCTTACAATGTTCGCTATTTCTTGCGACAATGTCTAGACAGTTTGTTTCGCTCTTGCGACGCTGCTGCGGTGAATGTGGAAGTTTTCGTGGTGGATAATGATTCAAAGGATGATTCTGTTGCTTATCTTAGAGAGGCATTTCCTCACCAGGTAAAAGGGAGTGAAGATGCTCGTTTACATCTTATAGCCAATCGTCACAATGTAGGTTTTGGACGCGCCAACAATCAAGCCTTACGCCAGTGTTCAGGGGATTATGTGCTGTTCGTGAACCCCGATACAATACTCACTGAACACACGATATTAGATTGTGTAAATGCAGCACAAAAGCAACCAAACCTAGGTGCTATTGGCGTTGCAATGCTGCAAGCTAATGGAGATTTTTCCCCCGAAAGTCGCAGAGGACTCCCCACACCTTGGGTGGCTTTCTGTAAGATGGTGGGATTAACAAAGTTATTTCCCAAAAGTAAAAAGTTTGCTCATTATTATATGAGTTATCTTCCTCAAGAGGAGAAAGCGCCTATAGATATTGTAAGTGGAGCTTTTATGTTTTGTAGTCGTAAGGCTCTTGACACAGTAGGAGGTTTTGACGAAGCTTTCTTTATGTATGGCGAAGATATAGACCTTTCCTACCGATTCTTGAAAGCTGGATTTCAAAACTTGTTTGTTCCTACCCCCATCCTGCACTATAAAGGAGAGAGTACGCACAAGAATTCTTATCGATACGTGCACGTTTTTTACGAAGCGATGCTTATCTTCTTCCAAAAACATTTTCCTGCGTCTTCTTGGGCTTTGCGCATTCCCGTGCGATGCGCCATCTATGGTCGTGCCCTCCTTGCGCTATTGCACCAAACGTTGAGTAAATGGTCGCAATTTCTCACTCCCAAAAAGCCAACTTCTCCGTTGCAACTTCGGGTGGTGGGTACAGAAAGTCTAAAATCACAATGGCAAGAACACGCTGATGTTTGGGAATTGCGGCTTCTCAGGGAAGATGAAACACCCACAGGAGTTTGTTATAATGGTTATTCTCCAGAAGAAAAAAGCTATGCTGAAATTGTGGAAGATTTAAGAGCCGCTAGTGGAAAAGCGTATTTAGCCACATTCTTCCCTTCGTGGGAAGTGATGATAACCGGAAAGGAGGTTTTTGAATGAACGGAAAGTTTCAAGTTCGCTTGCGTGCGCTAGAAATGTCCGACTTAGATTTTTTATACGAATTTGAGAACGACAACGGGTTGTCTGATTGTACCACCCATTTGATGCCACTTTCTCGCGGTGCAATGAAGCATTTCATATTGAAAAGTCTGGAAAACGATGTTTTTAGTTTACGACAATGGCGATTGGTCATAGAGGTTTGTTCTTCGGAACATACTTTCGACAAATCTATGTCAGTTGGTTTCGTAGATCTTATAGACTTTGAGCCTGCACATCGTCGGGCAGAAGTGGGAATTGCCATCCTAGCTACATTCCGACAGAAGGGGATAGCGACTCAAGCCCTCCTGCAATTTTGTCATTGGGCATCTCAACAACTTTCATTGTTGCAGCTGTATGCTTATGTTCAAACAACCAATACAGCTTCGATGCATCTCTTCGAATCTGTTGGCTTTCGCCTTTCCGCTACCTTAGAATCGTGGTTTATAAAAGGTGGAAAAGCTCAAAATGCCCACCTTTATCAGTGTGTTTTCCCCTAGAATTGCAAGAAAAACGGTCTTTTTGATGAAAAACTTGTCGAAATGTTTGGTGGAATGCAAGAAATGCTATACCTTTGCACTCGCAAACAGCAAGGTGCGTTAGTTCAGCTGGTTAGAATACATGCCTGTCACGCATGGGGTCACGGGT
>ERZ772909.370-NODE-370-length-28538-cov-2.931714_pt1 | contig 28538 bp, 27 predicted proteins | sample MGYA00511137_ERZ772909 | MGnify/ENA primary metagenome ERZ772909 (study PRJEB29015, sample SAMEA2738095) | human oral metagenome | biome: human oral; feature: human-associated habitat; material: saliva | place: China | collected 2270 ... | reverse complement strand
CCTGTCGTACGTGAATTTATCGCTAAAGTAAAATCTTTTTCAAAATACTTATATAAACTTGCTCTAAATTTATTTACATTTTTTAATTTATAGTCAGCTCTTGTGGCTACGAGATTAGGAAGAAACCCGAACCACCTAAACCGAAGCTGACAAAAGAGCAGATACGGAAACTGGAATACAAGCAACGATTAAAAGACTATTGTGTTAAGTTCTTGTTTGAGTGTAACGGAGTAAAGGTTTATCGATTCATTGATTGTACTTCTGGCATATACGTCTATTTTACAGATACTAACGGAATGACAAAATATCAGTACACTACGAGGTCTGGTAAATTTAGTCATACAACACATAGGGTTCAATCTATTAATACAAGGAAATAAACGATGAAACAAGGTGACTATATATTATGCCCTATATGTGAAGGTAAGGGCAGGGTTTTTGACCATACAGCAGGTGTAATGACGTTTGGCGTGGCTTATCTGTTCGGTAAGGAGAAGTGCCGACAATGTCATGGTAAAGGATATATTCAGTTAAGATAAACAGGAGGTAATATGAAAAGAGAAATATTGTTTAGAGGATTTAATGAGAAGAATAGTAAGTGGTTATACGGATATTATTTCATTAATCGGGGGCAGCATTTTGTCGCCGATGACGAAATCCAAACGAACCCACTTGCTCATTGGTCCGACTTTGAGGTTGACCCCAACACCATTGGGCAGTACACTGGACTGAAAGACAAGAACGGAAAGCAAATCTTTGAGGGGGATATTGTTCATTTGAAAGGGGATGGGTGTGACGGTTTGACAGTTGAAAAAGATTACTATAGAGTCGTAACCTTTCATGAGGGAAGTTTCTGCCTTTCCATAGAAGATGGCGTACATTACCCAGTACACACGCCTATATGCGAGTATCGTGGTGATTATAGTATCGTAAATTGGGTTGTAATAGGCAATGTAACAGATAACCCAGGACTAATCAAGTAAAAAAAAGATGAATATTAAAGGAAAGGTTCATTGCTTTTTTGAACAGTCAGGAACATTTAAGAATGAGTTTCGTAAGCTCGGCTACAAAGCTGAAGACTACGATATTCAAAATGAGTTTGGAGAAACTGACAATGTTATCGATTTGTTCAAGGAAATCGAAACATGCTATGAGGGGGGGGTAAGCTTATTTGATAAGATAAGTGAAGATGATTTAATATTAGCTTTCTTCCCATGTATCTATTTCTGTGCAACGAGCCAGATGGCTTTTTCCTTTGGTTGTCATAACAACAAAGGGCTGACACAAAGAGAAAAAACTGAATCGATACTGCAAAGAGCTAAAGATAGAGATTATCAATTTCAATTCCACTAAGGTTCAATTATAACAGATAGAGAGTATTTTTATTCTCTCCTCATAAAATTGACATCTGTATGTATAGAAAGGAAACTTCGCTTGATAATTGAAAATCCATGGAGCATGCAAACATATCTCAAAGCAAACTTTGTTATACCGCCTACCATGGTAGATAACAATAGAATGTTACGTGGTGATTATTATGTCAAACCGACAGCATATTGGTTTATCAACTGTGAACCTACCTATGGTATGAGCGTTCAAAAAGACAAGAAAAAAAAGTTGATTATGAATGCAAAAGGGTCAGGGAAAGCCGGAGTTTGTTCGTCAGAGCGTTCAATGATTTCCCCTGACTATGCAAGGAACTTTATCTGTGATTTTATTCTTGGAAAAGAACAGAAACATACAGAAAGATTATTATTTTAATAAACAAGTTAGCGTATGAAAAAGATAATGTTTTCAGATAAGTTTTGCCTCACGCAGGCAGTGCTTGAAGGAACAAAGACTATGACAAGACGAGTACTGAAAGATAATGTGCCGCTTGGTAATTGGGGAGAAACAGATTACCTGTGGGCTATTATAACATAATTATTAACTTAAATTATGCGTCAAAGGAACGTATGTGGATATAAATCCCATTTTTAGGCGTTTGTTCGCCTCATTTGCGTGAGGCGAACTTTTGTCCTAATAAATAGAATAAAAGCGTATGGATAATTTGAATAATAAAGTAACACAGGCTATTCGTTTTATAAAGAGTATCCCATTAGGTGATGATTTACAGGTTGCGTTTAGTGGAGGTAAAGATAGCATTGTGCTTCTCGACCTCTGCAATAAAGCAGGATTAAGATGTAAGGTCGTGTATTCTTCAACAACTATCGACCCGCCAGGCACTATATCCTTTATTAAAAAACATTATCCACAGGTGATAATAAACCGCCCTCCTATCAGTTTTTTACAGCTTGTAGAGAAAAAAGGATTACCGTCTCGATTAAGGCGTTTTTGTTGCGAGCAACTCAAAGAACGTGCAGGTATAGGCAAGCGTAACATAGAGGGGGTACGAGCAAGGGAGAGTACAAAGCGTAGCAAATATGAGCCTGAGCAATGTGATAAAAGAAACTTCATGAAAGGAGCAAAACACATTTTCCCAATCTTAGAGTGGACGGATAAGGATGTATGGGATTATATCCATACTAACAAACTCCCTTATATGAAATATTACGACCCGCCTTATTCTTTCAAGCGTCATGGATGTATCGGATGTCCTTTAGGAGGAACTAAAGCTATGATAAAAGAGTTTAGAACTTTCCCTGTACTTGCTAAGGCTATTATTCGTGCAGAACAGAAGTTTTTAGATACTCATCCTAACTCCGTTGCAGCAAAGACGTTCAAGGATGCATACGAAGCTTTTCACTATAACTTGTTAGGAAGTACACCATTAGACGAATTTTTGCACAGTGGGGACTTATTCGGTCTTAACTCTAAAGAACATATACACGACCTTTTATTTAGAAAAGACTTGACACCCTGTCACGAGGTTTAATTGTAAATTAAAAATAAGATTATGCAAACAACAGTATTAAAAGAAGTGATTGCGTTCCTATTTGGACGCAAGTATTATGCTAACATCGTAGCAACAAAAGGGACTGACAAGACCGAGATTTGTTCGTACATCTTCACCTGCAAAGAAGAAGCAGACAAGCATCGTGACGGATTACAGACAACACGGTCATTCGTCTTTATTGAAACGATATCGTTCCGCTCTCGCAAAGAGTATTAAAAGATAAACCGCACATAACCTTTATGTGTAATATATTTGCAAAATGATGAATATTCTCAAAAAGATACAGAACTGGTATTGGTCGCTTAGGTTATATGTAATCTTAGACCCTGCAGACAATTCTGTAACACTATCTAAGAAGCTTTTCAGCCATATCCGTAAATATTCGGATACGGCTGATAAAGCCGTTGTATTCGTATTTCGTGTGTCTGACAGCGGATTGTTTGCTTTTATGCTCAATCCAAATATTGAGAAACCTACACAGATTTGTGATATACAATACAACGATAAGTATAAATGTATAGGTTTCGAAACACTCAATCCATCAGTCGGACGTATCCTTTATGATTACAACTTGCCTGCTGAAAGCAAATGCAAGTTGTCTGTATCAGTAAAGGAAACTAACAATAAATTATATTATCAGATTGACAAGCCGTCTAAAAATGAATAAAGAGATAAAGTATAACGGACTATCAACAGTCCCACCTGACAATACGTGTCAAGATGGAGATTCTGCCTTGTTGTTAAACCTCTTTCCTGAAGATGGTGCGTTAAAACCTGTGTCTGTTCCAAAGGTGATCATGGAGTTACAGGCTAATATGCGCATCGTCTATATACATAAGTCCTCAACCTTCAAGAATTATATCATACATGATACCGAAAGTAAAAAGCTGGTATGGACTTCTAATGGTAAGGATTTTACAGACCTCCGTGCTTTAGACGCAGAAAAATTGCATAAAGTTATAGTTATTGGTAATACGCTTATAGTCCTTACTGATAATGGTATGTTATACTTTTTGTGGAAAGGAGAACATACAAAGTATCTATTTCTTGGTAATGGTATTCCCGAGTTATCTTTATCTTTTGGGTTGCAAGGGGAAATGAAGAAAACTGATACGTTTACAATAACATATGATAAACTCGAAGTAATAGAAAAAGGGGAAAAAGAGTTATACTTTTCTGAGTTTTCAGCCGAAGACAAGAAAAAAGTAACTTCGCAGGTTCTTGCTAAAGTTAACAAATTTATAGCTGATGAGTCCACAAATAAAGGAAGATTCTTATATCCCTTTCTTTTGAGGTATGCATATAGATTATATGATGGTAACCTCGTCATGCATTCTGCACCTATACTAATGGCTTGTTCAACCAGTTGCGCACCCTTTGTGACGCATTATCCTAAGTATATAGATGTAAAGTATGTTTATGTCGATCTTGACATCGTTGGTATGTTACATCAACTCGACTATGCTGTTATCTCTGAAAGCGAATTGGATTTGCTTAAGAACTGGTCAGATATAGTTAAGTCAGTAGACATATTTATTTCTAAACCTATTTATACTTACGACCAAAACGGAGAGTGCGATAAAATATATAACCAAAAAGAGTACAAAATAGAGGATCTGGGATATTCTGTTTGTAAACATATCAATCAAAAATTCGACACAACTCAATATCCAGTACGCTATCAAATGAAAGATATGAACTTTCTTCATAGTAAGACCTTTGGTTATCCTTTGAAATATATTCTCGGACTTCCACATAGAGATATATCTGATGTAGAAAAGGAGATTAGAGATTGTTCTACCTTTTATTTCCTTAAAACTATTAAGGTTGAAGAGCTAACAACCACCCGTACAATAATCAATATAAAAAAAGATTATTTGCAGTCACTTGTTACTCGTGAGGTTATGACTGATGATTATGACAGTCATAACACGTTAATCCCGAAAAATGCCTTTGTCTATAACTCACGTGTAAACCTTGCCAATGTAAAGAAAAGGTTGTTTAATGGTTTTAATACTGGCTCTATGTTGCCTTTTACAGATGGATATATAGAAGCCAAGGGAAATAGTCTTCCTACTAAATTTGATAGAAAAATCCAGCTAACAGCTTATATATGTATTAAGCAAGGTGGGAAAAATATAGTCGTTCGTGGTGACACAGGGGAATTTGGATATGCTTCTCCTATGCTTTATATGTATTACCCAAATGTGAATGCTTATAAGGCTATTTTTGAATATTACGACCATAATGACAATTCGAGAAAATTCTACGAAGTACCGTTACAGCGACATGCTTTCCTAAATGGTTCTTTCTATTTCGGAGGGTTTACAAATATGATTAAGAATAATTCTTCTTATTTCGAAGAACTCGAAGAATGGGGACTAAAGTTCGTTAGGCCTGTTGTTTCTAACGATAACGAACGTACAATAGATATTTCAAACAAAATTTACACTTCGGAGATAAACAATCCTTTCTATTATCCATTATTAGGTATCAATACTGTTGGTTCTGGTAATATTATAGGACTATGTTCAGCAGCTAAGGCTCTTAGCGAAGGTCAGTTCGGACAGTTCCCGTTATATGCCTTTACAACAGAAGGAGTTTGGGCTTTGGAAGTATCAAATACTGGGACATATAAAGCACGACAACCCATTACTCGTGATGTGTGTCTTAGTGCAATGTCGCTCACACAGATTGACTCTGCTGTGTTGTTTGCTACTGATAGAGGTATTATGCTGCTGCAAGGTTCACAAGCAACGTGTATATCCGATATTCTCAATGGACAGAACGCTCTACCTATAACAATGTTACCTAAGATAGATAAAATCCTCGAACACGCTGACTTGTCGAAAGAGTCTCTCAACATTCTGCCTTTTATGGATTTCATTCGTGATTGTAGAATGATATATGACTACGAACATCAAAGGATAATCGTTTACAACAATAGCAAAGAATATAATTGCAATTATGCTTATATATTTTCACTAAAGTCAAAGCAGTGGGGAATGATGCAATCTAATATTGCAGACAACGTAAACTCCTACCCTGCTGCTCTTGCTGTACTTAATGATGGTAGCCTTGTTAATTTCTCTGATGAAACTGACGAGGTCTATAAAAGCATCCTTGTGTCACGCCCAATAAAACTTGATGCTTATGACATTCATAAGTCTATTGACACCATCATACAGCGCGGCGTATTTAAGAAAGGACATGTGAAGTCTATTCTTTATGCTTCTAACGATTTGTATAACTGGGTTCCAGTATGGTCATCCATAGACCATTACTTACGTGGGTTTAGGGGAACACCTTATAAATACATTCGTATAGTGCTACTTGCTAACCTTTCAAATGATGAAGGTATTACTGGTTGCTCGGTGCAATTCACACCACGATTTACCAACCAGCCGAGATAGTTTAGGTTTTTAGTTTATAGGTTAAGATTGATTTTTAAAAAAGGGCAGTTCTACGTGATGTAGCGCTGCCCTTGCTTATTACCATGGTTTTAACTTCCTTCTGACTTTACCAATTCTCGACATAAGAGATGTACGTATCTTTATTTTTATATCTCTTAATCTACTTTCCCAACGTTCTGCACTTTGTGGAAATGTTATGCTCAGCCAATCTGATAGGACACTGCACACAAGAAACTCATGTATATACTCTTCCAACATCTTAACCGTAGTCATTGAAAAGTTGTAAGGGAGCATAAGTTTAATAGTATATGTATCTGGTTCCTTCAAAATATCATCAAGCACTTCTTCTGTATCGGGTAATTCTTCTTTTGCGTATGGATATAGCAATTCCACACATTCTGAATGAGCTAAGTTGAGTATGCGAGTAACACAATCTATATTGCCATCTTGAACTATATCAAACACTTGATGTTTGGAGTGTTCTGCATCTTGGGGCATAATATCAGCCTCAACAAATGAATAGTTACTGGCATCATATAGCAATTCTTTGCGCTTGAAAGTCAGCGTTACTGCCTTTTTATGCTGCTCTACTGCATATTGTTTACAACAATTCATAAGCGTCTTTTATTAATAAGTTGGGCGGGTTGGGCGACTCCGCTTATATAGCGCACGTTTTACATTCTCAAGACTAACTGATGAATGACCTGCATATACCTCTGCATCTTCTTTGTTAGTAATAGCAAACCAATCAGCAAGTGTCATATCAACTAAATAAGAATGTATACCATTACCAAGACTATCCGCAGAAGCGTTATTGTAATTTGAAGGCAACTTAAATACTAATGTCAATTGCCCATTATTATCAATTTCGCTAATCATACGATTGTTACTCGTACTTCTATCTTCGTAGAGATATTCTCCTAAAAGACTTTTTAGGGAAGAGAAAGCATTTGCAAGGGAACGCCGTATCTGATAGCTGTTCTCATCTTCATCACTTGCTTGCATATTAGATGCAGCCTGATAGGGTTTCTTGCCCTCTGCTTCTCTTGCTTGTCCTGTCAGATAAGCTTTGTTTTGAACATCATATATAAGCTCTCTAACTTCTTCGGTGACCGTTAGGTCTTTCTTGTTTTCTGCCATATAGTTTATTTTTAATGTTATTAATCGTATGTTGGACGTACTGGTTTCTTTTTGTAATAAGCTTTACGCATAACATCTTCCATATCCGTAGCCGCTGATGTTGCATAACTTTCTGCTTCATTCTTATTTGTGAAGATATACCACTTGCTTGTTATATTCATAACAAAGAAGCTGAACATACTACGTTGCATACTTTCCTTGAGATTGTCGTCAAAGGAATTGGATACCTCGAGTTCTAAAATGTATTCATCATTCTCTTCATGCTCTGAGCTTAGTAGCTTCTTTAGACTACCAGCAATCATATTCTTACTCTCATTCCAGAAGCGTTCGAGCATCGTCTTATCCTCATCAGTTGTAAAGATACGATCGTACGCATCTTCGTCATTATCCATCTTTGCCCCTGTGTATGAGGTGGTCTTTGCGACTTCTTGATAAACTTCGTTTTTGCCAACTTTAAAAACAACCGTCTTCATACTTCTACCATCTGAATATGTTATAATTAACTCCTATCCCTACATAAGGACGCAACTCTTTACCAGTACACCCATAGCCAACCTGTAAGCCTATACCCCAATGCTTTGGCTTTTCTCGTATGTAATGATTGATTACTTGCGTCTTCTGATAAACAAATATACTATCAAGCTGAGGCTCATATCCACTTACCCACGCTTTATAAGTGCTATCTTCATAGACCTTCTGAGTAATAGGAACAACAACCGCTGCGCTGTCACCGCCGTCTTGTTCTGCAGGCTGAGACAAAAGACTATCGTCGTTATCGTCTCTTTTAGAAACTTTGTTTGCAACAGGTAAGATATACGTTCTGTAGCGTACGATAAGACTATCCCTTGGGACAGGCTTATAATAAGTGATAGTGTCGTTATAGATAACCGTGTCCCTTATCACATCGTAAGTAGGTGTAGGTGATGTTATAGGCTTATAGATTAGTGCATATCCAAGAATCGTTATTGCACTAATCAAAAGCGTCGTAGAAAAAATATTCTTACCTTTCATATCTATAAATTTGACTATAAACTTGACTATAAACTTGAGTATTCTTCCTTAGCATTAAAGCACGGACAAGACTTCATCCACTCATTTGGCGTTATCTTGCCATCTTTATTCAAGTCGGGAGAAAAGTCCCTATGCCCTTGAATGACGGCTACAGGGTACTTCTTATGAAGTATCTTCAACAGCGAGCGTAGACTTGCCTTCTGTGCGTCCGTACGGTTATCTATGGGTTTACCGTTAGTATCAATGCCACCAATATAAGCGACATTAATAGATACAGAATTGTATCCCCTCACGCCATTGCTTACTTTCTCCTCATCAAGCAGCTGTGTAATCTTGCCGTCAGGACTGACTACATAGTGATAACCTGGATTAACCCAACCTTTTCTCTTGAACTCTTGCTTTAAGCCCTCAATCGTCTGTGACTGATGACTTGCGGTGCAATGAACCGCAATGTATTGTATATTTCTCATCTTACTTCTCCCTTGTTAATTTTGCCACCGCTGCCATACCAGCTGCTGCCCCTACGAGGTATGGATAAATCTTTATCCACCATTCTGGAGGTGTTGCAGCTGCTGCTGTCATAGCGGTATGAATAGCTACAGCAACAATACTGATACCTGAACCCAATACAACAATATTCTTAAAGAACCTCGGTGTTGTTGCTCTCCACCTGCTTATAATACTTTTAAATGATGCTTTCATCATTCGCCTCCTTTCTGTGTTATATGACTATCCATATTAGGTCGGTCTGCCTTGATGTCGTTAAGGTGCGATACCTTAATGTTTATCTCACCAAGCATCGACTTTATTTCTTTCATATCCTCTTGAGAGCCTACGAACAATTGGTGGTCGTTCATAACTTGCACCTCGAGTATTGATATGCGTTGATTGAGCTGCACCCATGAGCCTGCAACAGCTATAATGATTGAGCCAATAACACCTATCATAGCGTTTCTTATGCCTTTATCCATTGCCATATCATAGAAGTTTTACTAATGTTCTTACTCCGAAGCCGATAGCTACACCCCCGACTGTCACCCCCCAGCCGATGATGTCTGCCTTTCCGCTCCACATCTTATCTTTCAGTTCCAATGCTGTTGCTATGCCTATGCCTGCATAAGCAGCACAATACAAGCTATTAGCACCAGCACCGATCAGTACACCACCGATAAGGTGCTTATACCTGTTACTTTCTTTTAGCCATTTAATTATTTTCTTCATCTTGTTTATGTATACTATTTCTTTGCAATTACGATAGTAGAGATATGATGATGCTGCCTATTAATGTGATGTAACATATTGCCTCGGCTATAAATGTAACATTCTCTTTCCAGTCCTTACGAATAAAGACAAGTGGAAACAATATCCACGATGTGAGTAACCATGGCATTACCAATGCTACCACAACCTGACTTGCCAATCCGAAAAGATAACCACCTACATAATGTAGTACTTTGTTTTCTGTCCGATAACGTGGTGAAGCTGCTACCATCAACAAGCCTGCACTCATCAGTCCTGCAATATAACCCTGCTTAGGCGGCAAAGCATGAAGTGAAGAGAACAACAAGACTGCTGCCGTCATTGTTGCCCACAACGAAAAGCGAACATCACCTACATAATAGCTGAAACTACTCACACTGTCTGGCAACTCCTTTGCTTTCTTTGCTGCAACTATTGCCATTGCAACTGAAAGTACTACCGATAAGATGATTAGGTAAACCATGACTGCATATCTTTTTTATAAATCATATTCCTGTGAGTATCTTTTCATCAATCAGTTTGTTGACCACGGAGCTGAAAGTCGCAATCGGGGAAGTCGCTCTTACGATTGATGCGCACCACGTCCCTCACTTTATTTCCAATACTTATTGTTTCCATACCTACTCACTCTTTAATTCTAACACATCATCCACGCTCCCGTCTTCATTCATATCGTAACCTATGCGAGCAAGGCGGATAGGATTATTAGATTTATCTTCAGAAACGCTTATTAATCCTGACCGCTTAGAACCAAAATAATTTGGTTTATTGTTGCGTAAATGAATAGAATAGAAACCGAACTCTTCATCCTTAAGGATAACGTCATTATCATTCCAATTATAAGGAATACTTGCACCTACCATACAACTGAACTTACCTTTTGCTTGGGCAAAGTTGCAATTAATATTGAAAGCATACTTATGTCCCTCCGTATCCGTATTAGTGTTGAAGAAACCGAAATTAGACTTATACTTGACATTTTGATTCAGAGTTGTTTTGTCGTTATACGCTTTGAGGATGAGCTGAATAATTTCTGTTTCAACACAATTCTTATTAAACTTTCCACTACGGACAGAATTATCAAAATGGCTAAACTTAGACTTTATTGCCGTCATATTATCTCCAACAGGTGCATGTACAACAACAACTACACTATAACCCTCAGGTGTTTCAAGCAATGTCTTACAGAACCAGTTTATTTGTTTCTCTGAATATGTTATATGATTACTTTCTGTTATTTCGTGAGGGAAATAATGATAGAAATCTGTAATAGGATTCTGTTTCAACCTAAATGAACATCCATCATAATTGACAAAAGTGGGGCTATCTTCTTTATAATAATTCCTATCCACTTTAAGAATACTTGGATAACTCTCGTTATACTCTACCTCTTCAAAGTACTCACTATTATCCTCGTATTTTTTGGTCTCAAACTGATTTAGAACGATAAAACGAACGTTGTTGCCATCATAATAGTAATAACTTCCATCTTCTACGTTAAACGCATCAACCAAATCTCCTCTGTAGTCTATTACTTGAGAGAACTTTTTAAGAAAATCTCGACATCCATCTTTTTTGAGTTCCTCTCGTATTTGAGGAGAAACAACAGGAAGTGCATATCTTTTCTTTCTAAATGCTAAGAATGACGGACTTGTTGATATATAAAAGTCTGAACTATTGGGATTAGAATCACTAAAAAGAATCGCAACATAATATTCAAATAAATCTTCTGTAAGGCGATACGCAGTAATACCTTCTTCTCTTTCATATACATTCACTGGAAATATTGCTGTTGGATAACTATTAAAATTACGATCCAAGGCATACGAAACCCTGCTCTTATCTACCAAAGAAAGAACTTCTTTTTTTTGTGAAACACTACGATATTCCAAATCAGAGATAAGAGTGTACACAACTACTTCCTTTGAAAAGAAATAACTTTCAAAATCTCTTGAACTTGAATCTATAGAAATCTGATAATACCGAGCAGTTGGGAAGTGACTACAATCAAGTTCTCCGCTACTAATATCTTTATTACCTATATTGACTTTATTTTCATCAAAAAAAAACACCGTATAGGAACGACTATTTTCCCGTGAACTCTTTATAGTTATCTTTCTCAAATAAGGAGGAATAGATATAAAGTCTGAATGATAATCAGTAAAATGGTCAGCATACAGCGGGCGCATCTTTAAGGCATCAGACGACAGACTGCGTCTTTGCAAAGCGAAGATGTCCTCTATGGTCTTAACCCTATCCGTAATAACAGAGAATTGAGGGCAATCGTCATCATCTCTTTCGATAGTATCAGCACCTTCCGTAATTCCAGAAAGGCACGCATCTGTTGACGAAGCATTTCTCAATACAGACAAATCTGTCTTGACAACAATATACTCGGTATCAGACAAATGGACAGGCTCGTCGAAGAATATCGTATTAGAGCCTGCATTGAGTGTATGAGTAGATAGTTCCACTGCCTTATACGGCTTTTGATTTATGTCTACCTTTCCCACATGCAGCGTGGTTGCAGCGTCTGCCTTAACAGAGATACCATCAATGTTGCGAGTTTCATGCGTAAATCCATGCCATTGATTTTCTGGGATAAGGTGTTCACCAACATAGTCAGGGTCAACACTCGCCGACTCCAATCGGTAAGGGTTTTTCTCTTTCCATCTCTTCAATTCCTCGATAATCTCTTCCGTCTCGCTACTCTTCCCACCTTTCAACGCTTCCATATCGGTTTTCATCGTACCTACTTCGGTTTTCAAGTTGGTAAGGTTCGTTGTGTTGGTGTCTATCGCCGACTGCATTTCCGGAATAGTCTGCTCCGCACCAGCGAAGCCCTCACTTATCTTTGCCACTTCCCTTGTTAAGCCGGTAACTATGGCAGCTGATTGATCCAGTTCGTCCATATGTCCCTTAATACCAGATACAACATCCTTAACAGATGCAATCTCGGTGGTGGCTGTGGCAGTTGTGGATTTCAGCGTTTCAACCTCTGTCTTAACAGACGCAACTTCGGTTGATACATCTGTCTTCACCTGCTCAACCTTAGCACTGACGTCCTCAATGGCTGTGGTGACGGCTTTCTGCGACATCACTTTATCTTCGCTATCGCCCGTCTGCTGCACAACTTCCACACCTGGGGATGGCGCACGATTAGCAGCTTTCTTGGCGAGAGTGTAAACGTCTTCGAGGGTCTTACCGTCTACGGTTCTTATTACACCAGGGGTATTGAGGTCTTCTTCCACACCGGCTCTCAGATTACCCACTTCGGTTTTCAAGTTGGTAAGGTTCTGTTTTAGTTCTGCACCTTCATTACCAGGAAATGCTGTCCCAGCTGTATAGCCCAATGCGAGGTCTGAGCCAATAGGAACTAATTTTGTTCCGCTCCATCGATATGTAATATTCGTTGACGTATCGACATATATCTTGCCACTTATTGGTGCAAATCCATTTCTTGAAGAAACTCCATAGGTATCTTGGTCTGGCCAAGAAGCATAATAAATGGTATTTTCGTTTTCTTGTGTTTTTACAGCTAACACAAAAACATTATCAGTGCGATTATAGATTACCTTTGCATGCTCGTCTGTTGATAACATATCTACACCTGCTTGTTGCACGGTAAGGTTATCCATACAACCATCAAACTCTATGACATCATCAACATAACTCGGCAAATGATCAGCTGGTATTTTTCCTTTTCTATCAAGTGGGGCTATGCCGTCTGGAACTCCCTTAGAATTCTTCAATCTTGTTAAGTCTACATATGTTTCAGTAGCTGTTCTCTTTGCGCTGTCTACTGCCTGCCGTAATGCATCTATAGCTGTGTGAGCTTGGTTCACACTATCACCTTGTGTCGTTACTTGTGTTCTGAGTGTTTTTACTTCACCTTCTATACTCTTAACGTCTGCCTTCGTAGCATTAAGGTCATCCTGCAATCCTGATATATCCCTACCATATTGCTCGATGTCGACCGTTGGATTTCCACCATTCTCTCCTGTTGCTACCCATACACCACCTTCGGCTACATAGACAGGACTTGGCAAACTGCGCCCTACTATTGCCCACCAACCATCATGTGGACGGGGATAGGCTTCACGTAATTTCTCTACAGTGGTAAATACACCCTTGTTCGCACCCTTTATGTTTTTGGCTTCAAGCCAACCATCTACCTTGAAACTGCCTTTTACATGACCCTTTCCTTGAATAGTTGTGTTACCGCCAATAGAGACATTGCGACCAACGGATACATCACCGTCTATCTGTGTGTTTTTTACTGAACTCATATTAATGATGATTTTGCTAAATCTGACAACGCCTTGCTTAAATCTGCATTGCCATAAGTTATTAATACTAACGATGCTATGGTGTAAACCACTGCTTGATAGCAGCGTTCGCAAATCTCTATACCATCATCTTCATCTATTACAGGATAAGGAAGATAGACTGCCCTACTTACCATAGCTTCATCACTCTTGCAGGAATAAAATTCCAATGCTCTGCCCTCTGGACGGATAGCAACGGCACATACAGGTCTCTGAGGTGTTCCACGTATCCCCTTAAAGCGGCTACTTTGCTTTTTGTATTCTGCATCATCCTCACTGATAGCATGATATACAGCACGCTCCCAGTCGTCCATTTGGAATACTACAAGACGCATGAAGTTTTCTGGAAGCAGACACCAACCGCTTTCAAGATCTTTCCAGTAGAGGGCATCTCCGAAGTTGTTACCTCCATCAAGTAGGTATGCTGGTGCAGTGCTATGTATCCTTTTTACGGCATCTGTAACCTTTGACCTGATAATATCATTTAAGGATAGAGTGTCCACGTCTTCAAAGCCTATCAGTGTGTCACTGGACATATTTTGGTCTATTGCTATGCGAACGTCTTTTGCTATTTCATCAAGACGATATACTTTCATTGTATAAAGCTATTACTTTTCCAATCCCTCGAATTCAATGTTATTAGCCTTTGCAACTTCGACAATAGTCTTAAGGCTGCGGAGTAAAGTGCGGCTAATGCCCAACGTGTCTGCAAGGTAGTTCTTAGCTTCTCCCAAGTCGTTCACTGCAATCTTATGAATATTGTCACTCTCACTCTCTCCAACAGAGCTATGCCCGTCATCTTCATTAGCTGTCTCTGATGTATTCTTTACTTCCTCAATATGGTCAAGGTTGAATAAATCTCCAAAACGATAGTGTTGCTCGATAGCTTTTTGCAGATCTTCATTATCTGTTGAAAAGACGCTACCTCCATTTGAGAGGGCTATAAAGGATAGATGTATGCTTTCTCCACTTTCAAGAGTAACGTTGATCGCAATATGCGAATCTGATATATAATGCTTTATCATGTCTTTATACGTAAAAGGGATGGGATGTACAAGAATCCCACCCCTTAGTGTTATTAATTATTATTTGCTGTTAGGCGTGTGCAAGTTTCATACGTGCATGTGCTTTTGCATAACGCAAGTATAAACAACTGACCTCCTGAATAACTACGGCATCTGTATTACGAATACCTGCTGTCTTTAAGTCGAGAATATTGCGAGCCCAAGATACGTGTGTCTTCTTTGACAAATACTCTGGATCAAGTGCGAAACCACAATCACTCATGCCGTTAACATCAAACAACTCATGATGAACTGTGAGAACCTCGCCAAAGTCGGTATCCCATGACTTAAACTTCAAGTTCCATACCTCAACGGTGTCCTTCAGACGGAACTTGTCGCTCTTAATCTTTGAAAATGCTGAAAGCATGTCTGAACCACAGAGGAGAATCTTACGTTTGTTTCCAATACCAGTACCAACAAACAAATCCTTGGTGATATCGACGAGGTCTTCATCTGAAATAACTGCGCAATTCTTTGCCGCATCCCACTTTCCAACCTCAATATCCTTTCCTGCCATCCACCAAATACCACCAGTGAACCATGTATTCATTCCTTCCTTTGCAATATGCTTGATAACATTCTTAACACCGAATAGGTAAGTGTTCTCCATTGCAAGGCGCATGTCGTAGATACCATCCTCTTCCAAATCAGAGAAATTCCAGTTCACCTCCTTTGATGCAATCTTATCAAAGGTTGACTGTTCTACTTGAATCATGAAATTCTGACAGTACTGTGTCTCTGGCATTGGAATATTATTGAAACGACCTGTCTGTACATCCAACTCGCCACAAGCCTTACCCATTCTTACAAGCGTTGCTCCACTCTTAATCTCTGGAACAAAGATTGGCTGCTTAGAGGTGTTATCCATTGAACCATTTACCGCATATACCGTGGGGACGTTGGTTGAAGCGTCCTTACCACATACACACAGCACAAGGTCTGGAATATTACTACCTGTATATGCCTTGCCTGTATTTGGGTCTGTTACTCCCTTAACACCAACTACACGAATTGTATCATCTAGTGTAAACATATTGGTGTCGCTCACAGGAAGTGATGTGCTGGCACCACTGGTCATTGCCGCTACCTGCGTTGTAGTAGTACACTTAATCTCACGTGTTCCTACTGAATAATACTTCACCTCAAAGGAGTCACATGAACTTGATTTTGCATAGCGACTAATCTGATCTACTGGTGTAGCCATAGGACGAATCTTAACGATACGCTGGTCTACATCACTCATGTAGAAGTTTTCTGCACCATCTGTACGTCCCTGCGTTTCTGTAGCAATACCATCTGTACCTCCAGTGCCATCTGCTCCTGCATTTGTTTTTCCTGCATCTGGAAGTGCGGAGGCGTTAGCCATTAGCACGCCATTTGATGCGCCCATCACAATTGCCAACAATGTTAACATAATGCGACAGAGAATACTCGAACATTTCTTAATTGTCTTCATTCTTCTTTTGTTTTGAATTATTAATAGTAAAAAAATATTTATTTGTAGGCTGTACGTTTCTCGCCACCTCGCTCCCAAATAGACCTAGATCCATCGTAACGACTGATAGCGCCAAGATCTGGCATCTGACGATGAGAGCCGCCACCTCCATTCTTGCCACTAAGGTTAGCTGTGCCATCATTGTGGGACTTCTTACGAAGCTTCTCATCAATCTTTGCATTACGTCCACGCACTTCACCTTCATGTGAGGCTTCTTCTACGTTTGCATCGTGATTGATAGCCTTTGAAGCCATCTCAATACTCTCACGTGAGAACTTTCCAAGTATTCCATCTTTCATGATGTTGACAAGGAATTCCATTGCTTCGTCAACCTGCTCATCACTCCATCCGTTATCTGCCTGCATCGACTCAATCGTGGAAAGAGTCTCGGCAATATTCTTTTGATACTGCTCCTCAAAGTCCTTCTCTTTGGCAACTCGTTCTGCGTACTCTTGACTTGCTTGGGCAAGTTCTTCCTGCTTATCAGGGTCTTTCAGCTCTTCTACAAAGTCATCTCCAAACATACGAACCAATTCGATAGCAGGGTTGCCACCTTTACGCCAATTGGTAAGAAATGCTGCGCTACGAGGGTCGCTTGTAAAAAGGTCTGAAAAAGCCTTTTCACGCTCCTTATAACCATTAATTTCTTTTTCGTAGCCATCGTAGTCATTACCGATTTGACCATATAAAGCCTCTTCATCGTCAAAGTTATGATCAGGATACTTCTTGCTCATCCTTTCTCTGAACTTATCTCGATTACTCTTAACTGTTGGATTTTCAGACATAATCTTATTTCTCTAAATTCATGATGGTTGTTTTAATGCAAATATAGGATACAATTATTATAAAATTTGTTTAAGTTTTTACGTTCTTTTTTGTAACTTTGGAACATACATAAAACCGTTATGAAACATCGAGGTTCCACTATGGAGTATGCTGAAGAACGCATGAACGATATAATGAGCTTATATAATGAGCTTATATCTTCATGTAAATATATCAGTATCCCACATATTTGCGAACAGATATCCAATATGCCTTCTCGAAGATTTTGGATATCAGAAATTTGGGCAAGCAAAATTGTAATGGCTATAATAAAAGGTAAACACCCTTATTATAAGATGCGCCCATTAAAACGTGAGATGTTTCATGAAATACACAAACGTGTTGTTGAACTTAAGACAAAGAACCCTCATTGGTCGATAAACAAGTGTTGTGAGATAGTTGTAGCACAACCTGCCCCTAAATTCTATTTAAGTGCTGGTAGTATTAGAATTATGATATGCAAAGAGAGAAAGAAAAGATACGAAGAAAGAAAGAAAAGATTACGTCATTGCTTTTAGCAGTAATAGTAATAGCTTTATCATTATTAAAGCTTTCTGACTTACACGAAGTTGGCATCTACACTGGTGCTTCGTGGGTAGGAAGGGGTCTCTACCCTTTCTTTCATTCGGGTGTCATACATGCTACCCTTAACGCTTGGTGTCTTATCAGTTTAGTTTTTATCTACAATATCAGATTACAAAGGCTAATACTTGCTTATATTGTTGCCGTAACATTCCCAATAGAAACACTTTCTCAAGTCTTACCTATTTCTGCATTACCAACTGTTGGACTATCTGGGATTGTGTTTTTTCTCTTCGGTTCTATTTCATTAGAAGTACGTAGGAAATTGTACTATCAAGCATGGATGGTATTCTATCTTATTATCGGCTTTGTATTCCCATACACAAATGGATGGCTCCATTTGTATTGTTATTTATGTGGCATATTATCATCTCTTCTTAACTATCCGATTGTAATATGCAGAAAGAAGTAGTCAACATATTAAAAGAGGATGACAAACGTAATGCTGACGTTTACCAAAAGTTTGACCCTATCAGCGGTATAGGGTCTATTGGAGAACGTGTTGAAATATGTATAGATGGTTTTCCATTAGAAACACAGTATATCCCTATTGAAATGCTTAGCATTCCATTGGTAAAACTGCTAATAAGATGTGGAAGTATAATAAAATTCCTAACAGAAGAATTAGAAGTAGAATATTCTGAGGAAGATCGTCTTAAAGTTATAGAGCAATTTGTACGATTAAGGTGCCGTTATGACTTTGCTTTTTGGGCAGCATTGTATGTTTACATCAAAAACAAAGGTGGTGGTGACGATGTCTTATTTCGACTCACTCGACCTCAAAGGAAGTTTGTTGAGCGACTTGAAAAATTGCGCAAAGCAAACAAGCCTATACGAATTGTTCTACTAAAGGCAAGACAATGGGGAGGTTCTACAACCTCACAGCTTTATATGGCATGGCTTCAGCTCATTCACAAGGTTGGTCTTAACTCGCTTATCATTGCTCACCAAGGTGCTGGTTCTGATGAGATCAAGGATATGTTTGACCGTATGATTAAAGCTTATCCTATAACTATGCTTTATAAACTGGGTGAAACCTACAATGAAAATGAATCTAAGTTAGTAGGCGTAGGACACTCTGGTTCTATTAATCGTGTGCCGCAACGGAACTGCAAAATAAAAATAGGTACTGCTGAACGCCCAGATTCTTGTCGTGGTGGAGATTACAACCTTGTACACTTATCGGAGGTTGGCTTGTGGAAAAAAACGGATGGTAAAAAACCTGAGGATATTGTGCGTTCTGCCTGTTCGGGTATTTTGTTAAAGCCCTATACGATGATTGTCTATGAGAGTACGGCTAATGGTACAGGAAACTTCTTTCAACGTGAATACGATGCAGCAAAGCGTGGAACTTCGCAGTTTGAAGCTATGTTTGTATCTTGGTTTGATATTGAACAATATTCTTTACCATTTGATAATGATGATGAAAAAGCAGATTTCGCTATATGGCTTTGGAAAAATAAAAACAACGTAACACCATCTTCTGCACGTGCTGAAAGTGGAAAGTACTTGTGGTGGTTGTGGGAACAAGGTGCAACATTAGAAGCAATCAACTGGTATGTACAAGAACGTGCTAAGTATAACGAACATGCTCCAATGGCATCAGAATACCCATCTGATGACGTTGAGGCTTTTGTACATTCGGGTGAACGTGTTTTCGATAAGTATAAAGTTGATGAGTTCAGAGCATCATGCAAACCGCCTAAGTATATTGGAGATGTTTATGCAGATGGTGACTCTGATAAGGATGCACTTAAAAATCTTCGCTTTACAGAAGACACGCAAGGGTTACTATGGATTTGGGATTTGCCAGAGATTGATGACAAAGAGATTGTTACTAACAGATATGTTACCATTGTTGATATTGGAGGACGCTCAAAAAAGGCGGACTGGTCTGTAATATTGGTTATCGACCGACTCTTTATGATGGATGGTGGAAGACCTCAGGTGGTGGCACAATGGTATGGACATATCGACATGGATATTCTTGCGTGGAAAGCTGCACAGATAGCTGCATTCTACGACAACTCTCTGTTGGTAATCGAGAGCAACACGCTTGAAACGCACGACAAAGAGCGTTCTGTTGATGGTGATTTGTCTCACTTCATCCTCAATCAGATTAAAGACGTTTATCCTAACCTCTATGCACGCAAGCAGACAGAAGACGAGATTAGAGAAGGTCTGCCTCGTAAGTACGGCTTCCATACCAATGTAGCGACAAAGCCGATGATTATATCCACCCTTATCAAGGTAGTGCGTGAACACCTATACATCGAACGTGATGAGCGGTGCTTGGATGAGTATTTGGTATATGAGAAAAAACAGAACGGGGCGTTCGGAGCTATCATCGGCAAGCACGATGACTTGTTAATGACACGTGCTATTGGACTTCACATTTGCTTCTTTGAAATGCCCATACCTACTATTGTACTACGTGTCAAAATGCGTATCAACAAAAAGAAGAAAGCTGTATCAGCTGCAACAATATAAGTTTAATTTAATATATAATAAGAGAATGAATATCTTTAGAAAATTGAAAGCTTACCTACGCTATCGTGAAGCGGTAAGAAAGGCGAACGAGGCACATGAGAAAACTGGTGAACGTTATTATGTTATGCCAGCCTCTGGAACAAAAAATGCACTCCTTGTCATGGATAGATTTAACTTCCGTCTACTAAAACACAAAGGCTATATCACCAATAAGGCTTTTGTTGCTGACCTTGAAAGAGAATGCTTTTATGCCACCCCATATAGAAATGGAACAGCAGAGATGCCAGCCTCTGTTATTGAATTGAAGAAACAACAATATTACTCTTGGTGCAATGGGAAGATACAACGTAAAACAAAAACAAAGTCTTGAAGGTATTGCAACGCTTACCAATGACTCCTTAGCGATAGAGAATATTCAAAAGAATGTAAACAAGAAAAGATAAAACTAAAGGCGTAGGGAACTCCTACGCCTTTCTCTTATGAAGACTGCAACGCTTGTTGTAGCTGTCCTACTGCTTGCATATTTGCTCCTTGTTGTGCTTGTTTCATAATCTGCGGTGAAACTCCTTGAGGCAACTGACCTTGCTGTATCTGTTCTTTCTGTGATTGTAGACTTTGCAGTAAATCATCTGCAAATGGAAAGTCACCATGTTCAAGCAGTTGTTCTACGCTGATAGCTTGAGCTTGCCATAGTTGCATAAGGACATCATTAGCAAGTTGACGATAGGCGGGAGTTGTTGTACTTTCGGTGATAGACAAGTCAAATTCAACATCTCTAATCTTCTTTGGATCGTATTCTATTTGTGTTCCACTTTTTCCTGCGATATTAAACACTCGCTTCCCATCATAGAATTGCTGTATATTCTTCACATCCTTATAAGCTCCATCTATAACAAAATATGAGAAACACTCCAACATATCTAACAATGACATTGTTGAGTTTTGAACTTGCTGATTATACATAGATGCACTTTGACCCGAGAAGCCGGGCTTACCCTGTAATGCTCCATTAACACCTGATATATCCTCAAAGAATTTTAACTGCAAATTAAGTAGTTCGGTTATACCTATATTTGTAGAGTTATTAGCTACCTGATGGGGGATTTGACCGCTTTTTGATGGCTTGAAGACAATAACACCATTAAACTCTGCCCAACTCTCTGCAATATCTTCCATGCTTACTCCATCAGGTAAACTATCCTCAGGCATCAACAATACGCCCTTAGCACTCGCTCGCATTATCCAATCGTAAAGAGTGATAAGACGGTTTGTGTATCGCTGCTGGTCTATCACATCTGCCACAAACGAATGAATCTCGCCATCTATGAACGGATAAGCTTTGAAGATATATGGGTGACTTCCATGCTCAAAAGGAGTTTCTCCCTCTTTCAGAATATCACCGAATGGAGAAAGATAATAGAAGTACCAATAGTCGTCCATAAACCAAGTCGCCTTGATAAGTGGAACTTCTGCTGCTGGCATTCCTGAAGCCTCAGCCATTTGCGTACGCTGCTCATTTACCGAAACAACATCCTTGTAATAATCTTCCTCATCAATTTTATAGATATCACCATTAAGATAGTCGTGGCAACGATAGCGTGGCTTCTGTTCCTTGCGCCAAACTTCTATAACACGACACCTACCTGGCTCATTGGTAAAAAGAAAATCAAAATTATTAAGGCGGCTATAACCAAACTTCTCTGCGTAGCTTGCTATATATTCTTTACTATCTGCGCATTTATATATATCCTTTAGTTTACGATAATCCTCTGGGGTCTCTGCAAACTGTTCACAGAGTTGTCCAAAGCTAATATCATGCACTTCTCCTAAGCAACCTACATCCCAACCTCGAAAATCACGCATATTGTTATCTATGAAGAAGTTATTTGGCTGAACATAGTCCGTCCAACAATCTTCCTTACCATTGCGCCAGCCATAACTCTTACGATGTACAATAAAGCCTGATATAAGAAACTCTTCCATAGTACGTGCAAAGACTTCACTCATTCGATTGAGCTGCATATTACATTGCAGAATGGTAGACATCGTTTCTCCAAGTTTCTGCTCATCTCTATCTCGTGCTACACATGTTGGCTCTTTCGACTGCGAACGATATACACCGAGTACGTTACGAACAAGCCTTCGAATAAGATTGTTCTTCAGCGGAACATTACCTTGCTGCTTGATATATTCTTCCTCTGTTATCGTTTTGCCATCGACACAAATCTTATCGTCCCATTGGTCTCCGTAGGTGTATCTTTTGTTTCTCTGTCTATCTCTTCGGAACTGATCCATTTCGTTCCAATAATGTTGAGCTTCCATCAGCACGTCAAAAGCCCTACGTTTCTCAAAATTGTTTACACGAAAAGCAATCGTGTCCATTTCCTCATTTTTTGAATTTGGAGTAATACGGCTCATCGGTATCAGCTTCTCCTTTTTATTTGTAACAGTATGCATATTGAATTCTTATTTAATAGTGTAGGCAAAGATAAACAATGCCTACACTATCATAAGTTTAACTATTTATTCTTTTGGGTTTCCTCTTCTCCTTTTACTACAACTTTCCTAAGTTCATCCATTGCTTCTTCTACGTCTGCGCCATTATTGCGTGCCGTGCGTAATTCGTTATAGGACTTCATGATGCTTCTCAAGCGTGCCCATCGCATATAGTCACCATTCTGTTGCAGTTCGGCCATACGCTCGGCAAGGTCTGTTAAACTCATTTTGCCTTTTTCAACGTCTGACTTATTGTGTCTCATCTCACTATCTATCAACTTCCAATCGTTGTATATCATCCAGAACTTATCGTTTGTAACACGGTTCTTAGATTGCGTGTCTTCGGTTGATACCCAAACTTTCGATACAAATGGTATATTCTTAGCTTCTAACGCTCCATTGGGGTCTTCCAATTGTTCGTAAGCCTTACTGAGTTTGGTTACCATCGTACCGAAACCACCTAACTGCTGCTGGGCAAGATAGTATAGTGCACTTGGATTGAGTGCTGGACTGTCCCAATAGCTCTTTCTATTCTCTGCTCCATCTGTAACATTGTTCCACAACTTACTCAAAGATACTGCCCACTGAGGTGTATTCTTACCTGCTCGCTGAAATTCAGGAGAGTCTATGTTGTAGTCCTCTTGATTGGTTATCTTCTGTCCTAAGAAGTTTTCATTCCATATATATGCGTCTGCAAAGTCTGCGGCGATAGTTGGAGTCCATGCACGTATAGCTGTCTTCCAATAACTGTCTTTGCTATCCATACCGCCTGAGAAGAAAGCCATCGGACTAAGATTATTTAACTGCGTCATCATCGAATTAATTGCTCGCTCTTCACTGATCATGCCCTTCTGCCAATCAAACACGATTTGTCCTAATGCCCATACAGGTCTGAACTCTTGTGACAAACTCCAATGCGCATAGCCATTACCTGTCCAAATATTTAGATAGTTGTATCTATTCCATTCGCTGAGCTTATACCAATCATTGTCATCATCCCCATCGCCTGCACCTATGCTTGCCCATAACATTGCCATGGTGACACTCGTTGCTATAATTGTGGATAACGCTCCCATAAAACGCTTAGGACTTGCTTCATACCACGTTCCTAACATTCGTAATGACTGAATAGCTGGGTTAGCATACAGAATGTTTCTACGCATCCATAAATTTAGCCAAGCACCACTACCTTTCATATTGAAGTTCACACTGGCTTCCTTAGCGTCAAACACACTTTCTGTTACGCTCTTGCCTAAGGTCTTGCGACTTACCATGTAGGCTGCAAAACGAGTGGCATTCTCTATACCACTATTCATAAATTCTATAGCATCGGCTAAACCATGAACCGCTTGACGTCCCATGTCTAACTTTCCTTGCTTGATACGCTTCACGGCTTTATTGATGGACTTCTGATACTCGTCTTTGCTCTCTATAACGCTAACGCCTGTCATACCGCCATTGCGAACAAACTCTTCAAACATGCGTTCTACTTCGTTACTCTTGTCGAGTGTACCTTTATTATAGCGGTGAATAAGGGTGAAGATACCGCCTGTGCGTCCCTCGCTCATTCCTGCCATAGGGTTAAGCATTGTAAGGTTCTTAACAAACTCTACTCCTGCCTTACGACCAAACTTAATATATGTTCCCGTTCCTGCGGTGAGGATGTCACGCTGGAAATTGCTAAAGACAAACTCTGGACTAAGGCTTGTTTGCATAGTTGCTTTCGCACGCATCCATGCTGCCCAACCATCTCTCAAAATATCTGATTTTGCTTGCTTATTTAGCAACCCATTAAATGCTTGTGCTGCCCTTGGATTGCCAAGAACGTATACCTGATGCTCTCTGCCGTTGCGCAGTACTCGCACACAATGTTCTTGCTCTTGCCACTTCGGCATACGCAAGCCTACTTCTTTATTGAAGCCTCGCCTTAACTCTCTGACCCTTCCTGCCTTGCGCTTTTCTTCCATGTCTTTCTCAAAACGTTCTATTTCGTCTTGTTGCTCTTGTAGGGTCATACCGTCATGGAGATTAGGGAATAGGGGGATGAGTTCTTCATTGGCACTCTCTTCATACCATTGCTTACCTACCATAAGTAGTCCGCTCTTCTCACCATAGTTTAATGCCATGTTTAGGAATTTCTGTGCAACAAGGTTTTTGTTACCTTGTACTATGGCTGTGTTTACCATAGCTGCCATTGTTCCTAATATATCACCTGCACGACTCTTACGACCTTTTGCGGTCTTTAGTGCGCTTTCTAACATTTCTGTACGTTCACCTCGTGAGATGTATTCATAGATGTCACCTGCTGCACCCTCATGCCAACCACGAAGTGGAACGTAATATTGATACATCTGCTTCACACCTTCATATTGTGCCTTGCTTATCAAACCACTTAGATAGGATTTGCGTAATGAAAAGTTATTGAGGGCTCTAACTTTATCCCACAATTCTAATACCTTGTCCATTCCGACTGCTTTCCCAAAGTCATTAGCGTATTGCGTTGCTGCCGCTTCCAACTCATCGACATTGTCTGCATCTTCTACCTCATCGCCAAACAATGCGGTCAGACCTGAATAGTCCTTACGTGCATTATCGTATATGTCCATATACATACTACCATTGCCTTGGCGACTATTATCCAACTCTGCTTCTGCTATTGCTTCACTTTCTTCGATACTGTAGCCTTCTGATTTTAGCTTCTTTATCAGTTTATCTCTAAAGGCGGCTTCTTGCATGTGTTTATTTCGTTCTACGCCATGAACGGCATTCATATACTTTTCTACATCGTCCACCGTTAAGGCTTCACCATTGAGACTCTTTCCTTTTACCATAGTCCCAATATGCTCGGCTAATGGTGCAATATAACGTAACATGGCAAGGTTTACTTCTTGTGCATCTGTACTACCCTTTGCATTAAGAGTGCGCCATACGTCCTCATAACCATCCAACTTAACTCCTAAGCTTTCTTCGATTGCGTCTTGTAATTGCTTAATGCTTCGGCTATAATCGAAATAGCTTTCGGCAAACTTGTTCTTAAACCTAGTGCGAGCATCTTTACTAAACACACCACGTGCCAATGCTCCTAACATCGTCTGACTACCACTATCTTTTACGGCATTCTCATAGATGTCATAAGCTGACTGATCGTTTGAACCTTGACGATATAAAACATCCTCTTTCTCAACATTTTCTTCCGAAACGCTTGGATTCTCAAAATCTTTCACTATCTTTGCTACAGAATTAAGCTCTTGATTGTTTGAGGCTTCTGAGATATTTCTCTCGGAGAAGTGCAAATAATTAAGGGCTTTTTCTTTATTAACATAGACCAAATAGCCTTTATTTATCCAATCTATAATATTGCTTTGTCCTTTCCCAAATACTGAAGATACAATATTGAAATCAACATCAACACCATTTTTCCCTAAAGTAATAGCAACCATTATATTTCTACCTTGTGAGCGTAATTCTGTAAGTATGGTGCGATTGCCCTCCTTCTTGTAATTGTCAAAGACGGCAATAGGGTTAGCCACTGCCTTTGGTAAATCTTGTAACTCTTCAAGTGAAAACCCATGCTTCTTCATTTTCTTGATAACCTTGTTGCCATACAGCTTCATAGGCTTATTTTCAACACCTGCTGCACGCAAGATTGCAGACGGTGTCCCAAGGTTCAAGGCTACTTTGTCGGCGTTCTCTTCTGTAAGGTTGTTTAATTCCTTATTAAACCGCTCATTCACCTCATCAAGTCCAACAGAAGCCTCTGCAACCTCACCCGACGCTACCTCTGTCTGCTCTGCATAATTCCCAACCTTTAATTCATTTTGCTTTGCTATATCTTCAGCCTCACCTAATATGCTGCGATACCTACCTGGCTCTTTCATATTTTCATAGCTGCGCCATAACAAATAACGAAGTTCGTTGTCACTCAACTCGCCACCTTGCCAGTTTTCAAAACCAATATCATGCAACATCTTTAAGAACAAACTCTTTATCTTATCCCATATTGAATAATGAACCCTCTCGAAGTCTGTTCTCTCTGCCAGTGATGCAAGATACTCTTCTGTCGCTGTGCGGAAGTCCCAGCCGTTCTTGGTTGCAAGTCTTACAATTTCACGTCTTATCTCTGGCTCTACATTCTGATATACGTTATCAAGGAACGTATCGAAGTGTTCACCAAACAATTTTCTTAGTCCGTAATGTGCTACTGCCTCGTGCAGCAGAGTCTTCTCTACATCTTCTACACTCGAATGATTAGGAATAACGATGGTTATCTTTCCTGTACTCTTTGAATAGAACCCTTTTGCCTTAGCTTTCTTGCCCTGCAAACCGTTACTATCTGTAACGACTTCAACATTATCAAGGTGTAACCTGTCTGCAAGTTCGCTTACACGGCTCATCATACGCTGACGTTCCCTTTCCGCAAAAGCCTTCTGATCTTCCTCGCTACGCTTATTCTCGCCAAGCATCTTTGCAACTGGATCATTGGCAAAACTCAACTCACCATTAGTATATGAACCATAACCATCTCGCAATTTTTCTTCATCAATCTTTGGATTCTCAAAATCTTTCACTATCTTTGCAGCAGTAATGAGTTTCTTTCTAACGTCCACGGAATTGTACTGTGGTTTAGATAGAAGCTCATTTTTCTTTTCTTCTACCCAATCGTTGCGGAAATCATCGCTTATATAATCTGCAAGTCCATCATTTATCCACCCAATTATGTTTAAGCTATTACGATAGTGAACACTACGAACACTATTAACATATATCTTACCAGCTCTTCGGTTTGTCTCAACAGCAACAACATAATTACGCCCCCCATGTTTGAGGTTTGTCAGGATAATATTACTGCCAATATGAGTTGCACTCCTAAATACGGCAAGTGGGTTTTGGATTGCATGAGGTAAATCTTTTACCTCAGCTAAATCAAAAGGATGGTTCTCTTGCATAGCTTTATCCGACAACCTACTTGCAACAAGTTCTATTGGAAGATTAGGAATACCAGCACTATGCAAAATATCATTAGGCATACCTAAATTATAGACATAGCCTTTTGGAAGTACTCCATCTATCTGTTTCTGTAAGGCTTCATTGAACTGCTTATTTACAACCCCGTCGAAAGCATTACTTCTGGAAGTACCGTTAGCAGATAAGGCATCCTTCTTTATCTGAAAGCGTGGGTCACCTTTTAATTTGTTGAAGCGTTTGCTAAGTGGTATAATATTCCTGTTATCATCATAAGTAATAATATCAGGAAGTTTGCGATTGTTCTTAGTGTTACTATAAAGATAATCTTTGTCGTTTACGAAATCATCCTCATTACCATACCCAAACTCGGCAATATCGTTTCCATCAAACCAAATCTCATCAATTGGAACTTCTTGTTCTATTATTCTAAAATCGCGTCCCCAACCATGGACTCTTGCATTTTCCACTGCATAAGTGTAACTTGGTGTTACCCAATCTCCATTACGAAAGCTCCCCTCTTTTACAGAAGAAGGTACGCTGCGATACATTGTTATGGTTTGACGCTTATTTTTA
>ERZ772909.359-NODE-359-length-29051-cov-4.927507_pt1 | contig 29051 bp, 29 predicted proteins | sample MGYA00511137_ERZ772909 | MGnify/ENA primary metagenome ERZ772909 (study PRJEB29015, sample SAMEA2738095) | human oral metagenome | biome: human oral; feature: human-associated habitat; material: saliva | place: China | collected 2270 ... | reverse complement strand
ATGAGACAGCATTTGCTGGCTGCTTGCGTCCTAAGCTACATTAAGATAAAGCCAAATTTTATCTTATTATTTTGCAAGTAATTGCGCAATTTCAATAATCACATCACGTGCTTTTTCCATTGATTCTACAGCGACGAATTCGTAACGTCCGTGGAAGTTTTCTCCACCTGCAAAAATGTTTGGAGTTGGTAAGCCCATAAATGAAATTTTAGAACCATCTGTACCACCACGAATTGGTTCAATAATTGGTGTAATTGATAAATTTTCCATTGCTTTTTGAGCAACTTCAACTGCTCTAAAGTCTTTTTCAATGATTTCAGCCATATTGTAATATTGATCTTTCATATCAATTGAAATACGGTTGCTATCTAATGATGCGTTTAGTCGGTCTGCTACTAATTGTAAATAAGCTTTTTTCGCTTCAAATAAGTTACGATCATGGTCACGAATAATATAAACTAATTTTGCTTCTTCTACGATACCATTAGCGTACATTAAGTGATAGAATCCTTCACGTCCTGCAGTATGTTCTGGTACTTCAAATTCAGGTAAAGCATTTTGGAATTGACGAGCAATTTCTAAGGCATTCACCATTGTATCTTTTGCAGTACCTGGGTGAACATTTTTACCTTGGATTGTAATTTCAGCTTGTGCAGCATTGAAGCTTTCGTATTCTAATTCTCCAACTGGACCACCATCCATTGTATAGGCAAAGTCACAGCCAAATTCTTCCACATCAAATAAATCAGCACCACGTCCAATCTCTTCGTCTGGACCAAATGCTACACGAATTTTTCCATGTTCGATTTCAGGATGAGCTAATAAGTATGCACCAGCAGTGACAATTTCACTAACACCTGCTTTATCGTCAGCTCCTAATAGTGTTGTACCATCTGTTGTAATTAATGTTTTACCAACATAATTTTTTAAATTAGGAAAATCTTTTGGAGATAAAACAAATTTACCTTCTTTATCTAATACAATCGCTTCTCCATCATAATTTTCATGGAATTGAGGCTGTACATTACGAGCTTCAAAATCAGCAGTATCTACGTGAGCAATAAATCCAACAACTGGTACTTCTTTTGTTGTTGTAGCTGGAATTGTTGCCGTTACGAAACTATTTTTAGGATTTAATCTTACATCTTGATATCCTAATGCTACTAATTCTTCTACTAAGTCTTTTAAAAACTCTGTTTGACTAGGTGTTGACGGAACAGTTGTACTTGCTTCATCAGAGCGAGTTTCTTTTTTTACATAACGAATAAAACGATCAATTAATTGATTTGGCATATTATATTCCTACTTTCTTATAAAAATTCAAATGGATCTGTATCAGTCGTACTTTCAATCACTTTTACATTCCAATTTTCTTCTTGATTCCATTGTACTAGCCAGTTTGCTAATTTTTCAATACAAACGACTTCAATATGATGCCCTGCATCGACTAATAACATTGGAGATTCTTGAATATCATGAGCAACATGATACGTAATATCGCCTGTTACAAAAGCATCTGCCCCTTTAGCTACGGCAGCCTGGTAAAAACTTCCACCAGATCCTCCTAAAACGGCAACTTTACGAATCTTGTCTAATGAACGATTTCGTGGAGTAACAAAGCGTAATCCTTTTAATTGGAATTGATTTTTCACATAAGTCACAAATTCTTCGACAGATAATGCTTCAGGTAATTGTCCAATTCGTCCAATGCCTAGTGTTGTTGCATCATTTTCTAATGCCCACACTTCATAAGCTGGGACTTCATAAGGATGACTAGCTTTCATAGCAGAGATAATAGCGTCGACTTGATTTTCATAACAAATCACTTCTACTTTTTCCTCTACTACTTCTTCTGCTTGATTCACTTGTCCAATTGTAGGATTTGATCCCTCAGTTGGTGTAAAACGTCCTACTCCAGTTGTCGTAAAACTACATTCCTTATAACAATCACCGATTTGCCCTGCTCCTGCTTCATGCATTGCCTGACGAACTGTGCTTGCTTGTTCTTCAGGTACGAACACGGCAATTTTCATTTGGCGAAGTTTCCCTGTTGGAGATAGTACTTCTACTTTTTCTAATTGCAGGACTTCGCTTAACCAATCATTGACACCACCTGTTACAACATCCAAGTTTGTATGAGCCGCATAAATAGCAATATCATGTTTCAAAATTTCTTGATACATTTTATGTTGCGGATTTGTTAAATCAAATTGTTGAACAGGTCTAAAAATTGGTGGATGATGCGCTATAATTAAATCGACATTTTTTTCAATCGCTTCTTGAATGATTGAAGGGCGAATATCTAAAGTTGTCATCACTACTCGAACTTCTTGATTCCAATCCCCAAAATGCAACCCAATGGGATCTTTTCCCATTGCTAATGATTTTGGAACTCTTTGTTCAAATTTACGGATAATCTCTCTAACGGTTGGCATGTTCAATCAATCCTTTCAATTCAAGATATTGATGGTTAAATGTTTCTACTTTATCAGTTGGAACTTCTTTGCTATTTTTCAATTGCGCTAAAATTTCTTCAATTTTACGTAATTGTCGTTCCCATTTACGAATCACTAAATCCGTTGGATTCTCTATTAATTTTGGACCGAATTTAATTTGTGTTGCTGTTAGCGGCAAGCACTGTTCTCTTTTTTCAGCTACAATAATTTCGTATAAGCGATGATGATCTTCTACAACAACTTCTTCTAAAATTTCATAGTGACGGTCTACCAACCACTGTCTTAATAAATGTTCTGCAACATTTGGTTGTAATACTAATTTCTCATTTCCAGTTAAAGTACCATTTACTCGACCTTGTTCCAAAATACGAGCAATCAATTCTCCACCCATTCCACAAATAGAAATGGCTGTAACTTGATCATTAGAAGTAACCACATCTAATCCGTCCCCTAAACGAACAGAAATCTTATCGTTTAAAATATAATCTTGAACGGTTTGTCTTGCAGACTCGAAAGGACCTTTTACAACTTCTCCAGCAATTGCGTTAGTAATCAATCCTTGCTGAATGGCATACACTGGTAAATAAGCATGGTCAGAACCAACATCACATAATAAGGTTACTCCTTCTAAAAAAGAAGCTACTGTTTTCAGTCTTGGGCCTAATTCTACTGTCATTTTTTACTCCTTTCTTTTCCATTAAGAAATAAATAAAACTTTTACACCAATGCTTTTTAAATAAGCTACTGTTTCAGCATCAGCGGAATAATCTGTAATCAAATGCGTGATCATGGAACAATCTGCAGTATGAAAATTAGATTCTCTTCCCACTTTTGCTCCTTCAGCTACAACAATTTTAGGACCATTCGTCCGTTCTAAAATGACTCTATTAACAGCTGTTTCAGGTAAAGCAACAGTTGTAATTCCATTTTTATTAATGCCACCGACACCTAAGAAACAAATATTGGCACGCGCCTTTGAAAAAGAGTTAATGGCAAAATCTCCAACTAAAGATTTCTTTTGCTCAAAAATTTCTCCTCCACTTAACACAACAGAAGCTTTTGAGGAGGCCTTCTTAAAGATAGAACGTCCATTATTCGTTAAGATTGTTACATTCTCGTCTGCTAAATAATTCAATAATAAAAAGGCTGTAGATCCTGAATTAATGAAGACCATATCATGTTCACGGACTAAACCAGAGGCTCGACGTGCAATATTTTTCTTAGTAGAATTATATTGTTTTTGATCAATATTTTCTTTTTCGATTTTACCAGTAATATATTTAGCCCCACCATAGAACCGTTCGATTAATCCTTGATCTTCAAATCGTTGTAAATCTCTTCGTATTGTAATTTCAGACACTTCTAATCTAGAAGATAACTCTTCAACAGAAAGTTGTCGATGTTCCTGTAATAATTTTAAAATTTCTTGTTGTCTCTTAAACACAACACCTTTACTATTTTTCATTAGTATTCGTTCCTTTTTTCTCTATGAAGAACAGAGGAGAAGCCTTCATTGACGACTTCTCCATTGTTCATTGATTTTAGCGAATTTTTAATGATAATTCTTGTAATTGTTGTTCAGATACTGGACTTGGTGCTTGTGTCATCGTATCCATTGCTGAACCATTTTTAGGGAATGCAATTACTTCACGGATGTTATCTTCACCAGCTAATAACATTACTAAACGGTCTAATCCTAATGCAATTCCTCCATGTGGTGGGAATCCATAATCTAATGCATCCATTAAGAATCCAAATTGTTCTTGTGCAGATTCTTTTGTGAATCCTAATACGTTAAACATTGCTTCTTGCATGTCTCTTCTATAAATTCTTAATGAACCTCCACCTAATTCATATCCATTTAACACAATATCATAAGCTTGAGCTTTTGCTGCTGCTGGATTTTCTAATAATGCATTGAAATCTTCATTCACTGGACGAGTAAATGGATGGTGCATTGCTACATAACGATTTGCATCTTCGTCATATTCTAATAATGGCCAATCAACAACCCATAAGAAGTTGAATTTAGATTGATCAATTAATTCATGTTTTCTACCAAAGTGTAAACGTAATTCAGATAATGATTGAGCTACAACACTTGGTTTATCAGCACAGAAGAAAATAATATCGCCGATTTCAGCATCTAAACGCTCTCTTAACTCTGCTTCTTGATTTACTAAGAATTTAGCGATTGGTCCTTTTAGACCGTCTTCTTCCACTTTCAACCAAGCTAAACCTTTTGCACCATATTTAGCAACAAATTGCGCTAGGCTATCTGCATCTTTACGTGAATATTCATCTGCTAATCCTTTTAAGTTTAAGGCTTTAACATGTCCACCGTTTTCGACAACTGTACTGAACACTTTTAAGTCAGAATCTTTCACAATATCAGCTACATCGATTAATTCTAATGCAAAACGAGTATCTGGTTTATCATTCCCATAACGGCTCATTGCTTCAGCAAATGATAAACGAGGGAATGGAGTTGTTACCTCTACTCCTAATGTATCTTTCATGACTTTTTTCAATAAGCCTTCCATCATTTCTTGAATTTCTTCAGCTGATAAGAAGCTTGTTTCAATATCGACTTGTGTAAATTCAGGTTGACGGTCTCCACGTAAATCTTCATCACGGAAGCAACGAACGATTTGGTAGTAACGGTCTAATCCCCCACCCATTAATAATTGTTTAAATGTTTGAGGTGATTGTGGTAAAGCATAGAAACTACCTTCATGTACACGAGAAGGTACTAAGTAGTCACGAGCTCCTTCTGGAGTTGATTTTGCTAAGTATGGAGTTTCTACATCGATAAATCCTTCAGTATCTAAATATTCACGAATCGCACGAGTTGTTTTATGACGTAAACGTAAGTTTTCTAATACAGGTTTACGACGCATATCTAAATAACGATATTTCATACGTAATTCATCTGAAGCTACTTTGTCATCTTCAATGTAAATTGGTGGAGTTTTAGCTTTTGCTAATAATTCAACATCGTGTACTTCTAATTCCATCGTACCTGTTTTTAAGTTTGGATTTGCTAACCCTTCTCCACGTAATGCAACGGTACCTGTTACTTCAATAACGTACTCTGGACGTAAGGTATCTGCAATTTCAAAAGCTGCTTGATTATGTTGTGGGTTAAATACCACTTGCATGACACCTTCACGGTCACGTAAATCGATAAAAATAACTCCACCATGGTCACGACGTTTTTGAACCCAACCATGTAATGTAATTTCTTTTCCTACTAAATCTTCTGTTACTAATCCACAATATACTGTTCTTTTTTTCATATAAACCCTTCTTTCTATTTTCCAAAATATTCATCAATTGCTGTTGTATCCATAGTTGCTTGACGGAATATACTATCAAAATCTTCATATACATCTGCTAAGTCAACTTTTACTTCTTTACCAGTGCTCATTACTTTTAGTGGAACTTGACGACTTGCCAATTCTTCTTCTCCTAATGTAATGACAACTTTTGCTCCATATTTTTGAGCATTTTTAAATTGAGGTTTTGCTTTTCTACCGAAGAAATCACGATCCACAGAATACCCTTGTTGACGTAATGAGATAGAAAGTTTTAACACTTCCTCTTCTGTTTCCTCTCCTAATCCAACAATATAAGCATCTAATTCTTGTAAATCAGGAATTTCAACTTGTTCGTCTTTCATTAATAAGACAAGTCTTTCCATTCCTAATCCAAATCCAAAACCTGGTGTTTCTGGTCCATCTAATTCTTGAACAAGACCATCATAACGACCACCACCACAAATTGTTGTTTTAGCACCAAATGACTTTGAATCCGTCATAATTTCAAAAATTGTATCTTGATAATAATCTAATCCACGAACCATTGTTTCATCAATTTCAAATGGAATTTCTAAGGCGGTTAAATATTGTTGCACTTTTTCAAAGTGAGTACGTGCTTCATCTGATAAAAATTCTAAAATGCGTGGTGCATTTTTTACGATTTCAATATCACGTTTATCTTTACTATCTAATACACGTAATGGATTTTTGTGAAGACGATTTTTAGAATCTTCACTTAATTCCTCTGTAAATGGCTCTAAATAATCAATTAAAGCTTGGCGATAGGCAATACGATCGGCTGTTTTTCCAAGTGAATTAATGACTAATCGCATATTTGATAATCCTAATTCTTTTAATAAATCCCACGCCATTGCAATTGTCTCAACATCCGTTGCTGGATTTGTTGAACCAAATACTTCCACACCTAATTGGTGGAATTGTCTTAAACGTCCTGATTGTGGACGTTCATAACGGAACATTGGAGCCATATAGTAAACTTTATAAGGTTTCTTATGTTCTGGTCCAAATAATTTATTTTCAACATAAGCTCGAACGATGGCAGCAGTTCCTTCTGGTCGTAAGGTAATATGACGGTCACCTTTATCATAAAAATCATACATTTCTTTTGAAACGATATCCGAAGTATCACCCACACCTCTACTAAATAATTCATAACTTTCAAACATTGGTGTACGCATTTCTTCAAATTGATAATCGCCTAAAATAATGCGAGCTGTTTCTTCAATGTAATGCCAGATTTTTATTTCCGCTGGTAATAAATCGGCTGTTCCTTTTGGTTTTTGAATCATTCTATCCCTACTTTCTATGTATAAAAAATGTATAAAAAAATCCTGACTCAATGAGTCAGGACGATTATTTCGTGGTACCACCTAAATTTGAATAGAGTCTTTCTCTATTCCTCTACTAAATAACGGCTCTTTTGCCGGAATAACTTTGCATTATTCTCCTCCAGAGTGTCTTTTAATTCTATCAGTCTTATGAGAAACTTTCAGCCACGATTTCTCTCTCTATTTGCTGTGAATCTACTTAGCTCCTTCACTGGATTTCCTATGAAATTGATACTAATTTACTAAAAAGTTAACCGTTTGTCAAGTAATGTGATTAGAAATGTTAAAGTTTTGTCAAACACAAGTGATAATGTCTCAATGAAACACAAAAGTCGTTTTTTCTGGTATCTGCAACCACTCGCAAAATTAAATAACATAATTACGAATTCTCAAGCTTAGTCAAGTCTAATGCCATCGGCTGATAAAATTGATTTTCATCATATACTATCGAACCATATTTAGTAAAACCAAAACTCTCATAAAAATTGATTACCTTATCATGGTTTACATTATCCAACACAATAGTCTGTCCACCGATAATCTCACGAGCTTTTTGAATTTGAATAAGAACTAAATTCATCAAATCATCACCACTGATTCTTTTGTCAGCTTTATAATTTTTCCGAATTGGGCTATTAGAATAGCTGGAATTTCTGAAATATGCTTTGCTGCAGAACGCTTTCCACTTGTCAAAAGCTTCTTTTTTTGACTAATAGTATTGTAGATGACATCCTTGTAGAACTGTTTTAATGGGGGTATAACTAAATCATCTGAGGTAAGCATCAAATCTGCCTTCTGTCCTATTTGGTCTTTCAACTGGTTTAGAAGATTTCTTAATAGCATCTAGGAATTTTTTAGTTGGAGCTGATTGCTTAATTTTTTTCAAATCTTCTTCAATAAAAACTATCTCACGAGTAATGCTAATGGTAGCCATATCTAAACCTCCTATTTTATTTATCATAATAATTATCCCTATTATATCCTTTATAAGGCTTCTAAGTCAATTTAGAGAACCATGAATCATTTACGCTTGCCCCTTTTTGTAGCAGAAGTAGTGAGTTTTTATATTGACGGCTTTCTTCTTTTTCCTATATTTATCTTGGAGGAATTCCCGCAATCATTCCATATTTTTTGTCTACTTTTAGTCATAACAACCAAAAAAATCGACACCATAAAACCCTCATTTCACGAGATTTCATGGTGTCGATTTTTATTTTAGCACTAGTGCTATAGTATTGATTTTATTGACTTTCTTTAACTACGAAATTAATTCGAATAGAATTGTTACTATTCCATTACAACTTTTGTATTAGAAAATATGAATTTAGGTATTATTCTCCATCTTTTTTCTTTACTACTGTTGGTGTAGTTAATCCTAAACCTGCAAGGATTGCTAGTACAGCTGGTGTAAAGGTTGCTAATTCTTCTGTACCTGTATTTGGTAATTCTTGTTTAGATACAGAAGTTGAAGTTTCTACTGATGTAGAAGGTTGTTCTGGTTCTTGCTTTGGCTCTGGTTTTGGTTCCGGCTTAGGTTCTGGCTTAAGCTCTGGTTTTGGCTCCGGCTTAGGTTCCGGTTTTGGTTCTGGTTCTTTATATTCCCAAAGTCCTAAAAACTGAATATTTTCTTTATTAATGACTTTTTTATTCTCTTTATAACCTTTAAATATCCAGCTTCCTTTCCCATCCTTCACTTCTGTTGTTGATGGTGATTCCGCTTTAACTTCAGTTCCATTAATATACTCTTTTTTATCTGTAGGAGTTAATTCAGTTATATTGTTCGGTAGTTCTTTTCCTTCTGTTCCACTTATGAATTTGTATGTTACTCCATATTTATTAGCTGTAAATTCCCATGTCCCTACAAATTCTACATCTGCTTTATTTACTACTTTATTTTTAGCATCGTAGCTCTTGAATACCCATTTTCCGTCATTTTCTGCATCTAAGTACTCTAATGATGTTGGTTGAGTCGCATTTATTTTCGCTTGATTTGCATAACGATTTTGGTCTGTTGGTTTATAGCCTTCTATTGCTGTTGGCAATGTCTTATCTGGTGTTCCACTTTGGAATTTGTATGTTACACCGTATTTATTAGCTTCGAATACCCATGTTCCAATAAACTCTACATCTGCTTTATTTACTTGTTTTTTAGCTGCATCATAACCTTTGAAGACCCATTTACCATCATTCTCAGCATCTGCATACTCTGTAGATGTTGGTTGAGTCGCATTTATTTCTGCCTGATTTGCATAATGGTTTTGGTCTGTTGGTTTATAGCCGTCTATTGCTGCTGGCAATGTCTTATCTGGCGTTCCACTTTGGAATCTATAAGAAACATTATAAAATGTAACATAACTTAGTTCTAAAACATTAGCTTCTACTTTGTTGATAGGTAAATTTGTGGCTGAATCCAAGCTCAACCAACCACTCCCAATTCTCCCTGCACTAGGGTGAACATTACCTTCAACAGAACCTGTCACTTTTAATACTGTTTCACCATTTGTATCTGCTAACTCTTTGGCTTTATCTTGTTTAATGCGAATAACCATCTTATTGATTTCTTCTTCACTCTTATCAGGGAATAAAGCTTTAAGTTCTGTTGATGTAAGAGATCGAAGTGTCATATTACGAATAATGGTTTCAGCGATAGACTTACCTTCATCTGGTTTTACTGCACTTTCAGCGATACGCTCATTACGTTCATTTTCCGGACGATTACTATCATCTCCATTTAAAGATCTAAGAATCATTCTAAATGTTATATTGTGGTAGTCTTTCGTTTCAACACCAAATGTAACTTTAGGATCTGTATTACTAACTAATGAATTAAAGCTATCTTTTGTATTTCTTAAGTTTGTTCCATCTTTTGAATAAACGTTTAGAATTTCTTTTGTTCCGTCTTCCTTAATTCCTATAGCATATAACGGTCTCCATGAGAAGCCATTAAACTCTGCATATAATTTTTCTGGAACAACTAAATCTTTGTGTAAATTCACATTTAAGTCTACATATGTGTAAGTTTTTCTTTTTTCATCTACTTCAAATTTATTACCTTTGTATGTGTTTGATAAAACAGGACCAACATATCCTACATGAGGATTTCTATAAACCGTCATCGCTGTCGTTTTATCCATTTCAAACTCAGCTTTTAGAACCACTTCATTCACTTTTGTAGTATCGTTATTAGAAGGTTGATACTCGTCAATTATTCTACGAGTGTTAGTTTTATCGTCATTCGTTTCTTTTTTTAACTTAGTATTTGGTAAAACATCCTCTGATTCTACATTAGTATCAATTTTAACTTTGTTATTGTTAATGGCAAAGTTTTTCATTCCATTGATAATAGCAAACCCCATACTAAATTTGTCTGATGGGAAAGGAGTATCTTGGTCATTTAAACTGGCATATACACCGTATAGCTTGGAATTAGCTTTCAATCCACTTGGAAAGGCTGTTGACACTGTATCTTCTGGTGAAAACAGTCTTGCACCATCTGCAATCTTACCTTTTACTGGCTCCTTATCAGACCAACCAAGAAAAGTTTTTGCAGCACCACGGAAAAGACCTGGATTAGGTAAGGGATTACCTAATTTATCTGTTGCATTCTTATATGTATTTTCAGTATCTTTTTTTTCGTGTGATTCACCTGTCCATTGACCAATAAGACTGACTGTACCATCATAATTAGCTGTCGTATCTCTTTTAGTTCTTCTAGCTCTTGAAGGTTCGGGAGTTACGTAAGTTGGTGTAGTTTCTGAACTACCTGAGTTTGATGAATTTTCTACTGCTCCAGTAGCTGATGAAGCTGCACCACTACTTGTATCTACTGTATTAGATGGATGAATAACAGCATTTGGTTTATTTGTTTCAGTATTCGCTAAGTTAGTATGTTCAATGTTTGAACGATTATTACCAGAAACAGAACTTGTCCCCCCCCCGGACACATTGTTCTCATTTTGTGCATATACTGCACTATTTCCTAAAAATAACAAAGCACTCAAAGTAACACTAACTGCACCAACATGATATTTTCTAATTGAAAAACGTAAACTTTTTTCTTCGTTACTTCTCTTGAATTTCATATTTTTAACACCCTTTCTTGTTGAATATTTCACTTTTGACTTTATTATACAATCATTAACAACTGTTTTCAAACTAAACTAATTCTCTATTGTTTAATGTTCATAAAGCAAAAGAATCCCTACTATCTAATTAGTAAGGGATTCTCAAATTGTATTGTTCTTAGTCTTCTGTAATAAAAGTCTCCATTAAATGCCCCTTTTTTAATACTATAACATTCGAACAAATCTCTTCAACTAACAACTGATTATGGCTAATCAATACTATTGTCATATTGGTTGCTTCTTGAACCTTTTGTAACACTTTTAACACTTTTTCCTGATTCGCATCATCTAGTGAACTCGTTATTTCATCACAAATCAAGCACTCAGGTCTCGCCAAGATAGCTCTTGCAATCGCACATCTTTGACATTGACCTCCGGATAATTGATGAGGATATTTTTCTAACCAATCGAATTCTAACTCTAAGCTAGTAAATAATTCCTTTATCATTTGAATCCGTTCTGTACGATTTTTTATTTTTCGAATAAATCTTAATGGTTCTTCTAAGCTTTTCAATATCGTTTGATTCGGATTAAAAGATAATAAACTATTTTGGAATAAGTATTGAACTCTTCGATAATAGCTTTGCTTTTCTTGAGCGAAAAATTCTCTTAATTCCTTTCCTTCAATCAGAATATTACCTTCATATGGAATAAAACCAGATAAAATCTTTGCAAGAGTTGTCTTCCCTGCTCCTGAATGACCAATGATTCCTGTTACTTCATATTTTGGAATATTAAGTGTAAGATTTTTAAGAATAACATCTTTATCTTTATAATGATTTGTTACATTTTTCAATTGGAAGAACATTTCTTTTTTCTCATTAGTGAATCGATTAAATTTGAATTTTTCAAAAGAATCTTTCTTTTGTGGTATTAATTTTCCTTCTTCTAAAGTCAACACTTTTGTACAGAATTCATACGCTAACTCTTGTTGATGCGTCACCATAATCGTTGCTGTACAATTTTGCTTTGCAAGATTAACCATTAATTGCATCATCTCTATTTGCAATGGAGAATCCATTGCACTAAAAGGTTCATCAGCAATGATTAATTTCGGCTGATTGATAAACGCCATTACAATCATCACTCTTTGCAACATTCCTCCAGATAATTCATGAGGAAATAAGTGTAATACTTTTTCTTCTAATTGAACTAATGTTAGAGCTTCTATCATTGTTTGATAATTTGGTTGTACCATTAATTCTTCCAACTGTTGTCCAATTGTAAATAAAGGATCTAAACTATATTGTCCATTTTGGAAAATGATGCCAATATCCTGTCTTAAATATTCTCTTCTTTTTTTACGATCTAATGTTAACCAATTTTCGTCTAAAAACTTCATTTCACTTGCATTCATCATTATCTTTTGATGCATATTTCCAAGTAAACATTTTAAAAAAGTCGATTTTCCAATACCTGATTCACCAATAATCCCAATAACTTCTCCTTCTTTAATTGAAAAGTCTAGATTTTTGAGAACTACTTCCTGTCCATAAGAAGCATTTAATTGTTTAACTTCAAAAATTATCTGTTCCATTAGTCTTTTACCAATTTATTCGTAATATGATAGAAATCGGATGGAGAAAGTTCAAAATTGTGAATATAATTATTCATTGCCCCATGTAAGTTCACAAATCCAATATAATCAACGACTGCTTCATCTCTTGCATAATCTTGAATTTCTGACACTTCACTACGTATTTTATCGGCATCTACTTCATGAGATAAAGTAGAAACTTTTTCATCTAACCATGAGTCTGAATTTTTAACATAATTTAAGGCTCCATCACTAGATAAAGTTGCCGCTAAGAAGTAATGTGGATCTCCCGTTGGTAATGTTAATGCTGAAGCTAATGCTATATCATAATCTAATTGATTTAATCCATCTACTTTTTCTTGAATATCAATTTTCAAATCAATCCCCACTTGTTTCAATTGTTGTTGCAGTGCCGTAGCAATTTTTTCATTGGCTAATCTCTTATATGTTTTTAGAACAATTTGTAATGGTTCATTTTGAGCATTCACTAAAATACCATCTGCATTTTTTGTTTGATAGCCAGCTTCTGCTAATAATTGTTTCGCCATTTCTGGTTGATATTGTTTATTAGCAAATGTACCACTTGAATAAATACTAGAATCTAAAAAGGCACCGTCTGCCGGAGTGACATGACCTTTTAAGAAGTCTTGAGTCAATTCTTGTTTATTAATCGCATGTAAAATCGCTTGACGAACTTTTTTATCTTGTAATCTTGCTTTGTTCAATTCTAAATGATATGTTCTTGTACTTGGTTGATTATACACTTGAACAGAAGAATCTTTCATTAATGAATCTGCTACATCATCGTTTAAATCTAATCCACCATCCACTTCTTTTGATTTAATCGCTAATTCCAATGTTTTTTGATCTGGAATTAATTGATAATGAACTTCTTTAATCGAAGCATTGCCATCCCAATAATGAGTTGAAGCCGTTAATGAAATGGAATCATTTGGTTTAAATTCAGTCACTTCATAAGGACCTGTTCCTACAATCTTGTCCGTACTTGTCACATCGACAATAGCTGTTTTTGCATCCACTAATTCATGGATAAACTGAGGACTTGATTTTTCAGTATGAACTGTAAAAGTTAGTGAATCATTAGCTGTATAGGTAGCTGTTTTAAAAATTTTACCCGACTTATGGTTTTCTCCTACTCTTTGAAGGCTAGCAATAACTGCATCACTAGTCACAGGTTTTCCATTAGAAAAAGTAAGGTTTTCTTTTAAATGAATTTCCCATGTTTGATCATCATTCTTCTTATAAGAGGATGCTAACCATGGTTCTACATCAAATTCCTTTGATAAACGGAATAATGTTTCCCCAATCCCAAAACGAATCGTATACCAACCTTCCCAATCTTTTGCGGGGTCAATTCCTGCTGTAAATTGAGAATACCCAATTTTAAAAGTTGAAGTTTGACTACTTTCTTGTTGTTGAGATGCTGGCTGTACTGGTGCACATCCCACTAATACTGCTGCTGCAATAGTTAATAACATATTTTTTAATTTCATAAATTTCTCCCTTTCTTCTTTTGAATCCAATTATGAATTCCATTAAACATAATAATCGTTATCGTAATCGCAAGTCCTGGAGCAATCATTAACCATGGTGCTTGTTCAAACGATAATCTTCCCTCATTTAACATAGATCCCCATTCTGGCTGAGGAACTTTTACACCTATTCCTAAAAAAGATAATGTTGCTAAACTTAGAATGGTGCTTGAAATATTGACGATCATATACGTCACTAATGGTCGTTGAATATTTTTTAAAATTGTCATCAGTCGATACCATAATGGAGCTCCTTGCATATACATCACAGTCACATATTCTCGAACTTTGATTTTACGAATTTCTCCTCTTGTTAATTTTGCATAGTATGGTAAATAACTAATGACAAGAGCAATAACTCCATTTCTTAATCCTCCCCCTAATACTCCTGCTACTGTAATAGCAATGAGTAAACTAGGAATGGCTAATAAAATATCTACCATACTTGTTACGATTCTGTCGATCCAACCACCAAAAATCCCTGCTAATCCTCCTAATAGCATGCCTCCTAAATATGATAATGCTACAATTAATAGAGAAGCTCCAATTGAATATCTAGCTCCTACTATCACTCGAACAAATACATCTCGTCCAAAATCATCCGTACCAAACCAATGACTAGAATTTGGTGGACTTAACAATTCATTGGCATTCATCGTTTCGTAATTTAAAAATAATGTGCTCCACAATAGTAATGCAACCACTAAAACAATCGTTCCAATTCTCCATTTTCTTATATTTATCATGGCAACTCACCGCCTTTTATACGGGTATCTGTCCTATTTTGTAATCCATCAGAAATATGAGTGAGCACTAAATATAAAAAGCTTATACATACTACAATCATCTGTACGAGTGGATAATCTCTTGAACTAATACTATCCATTAATAACTTCCCAATACCTGGCCAATAAAAAATGGTTTCTACTACAACGACACCAGCTATTAAGGAACCAAACGATAATAAAATAATGGTTATCATCGTAGGAAAGATATTTTTCAATAAATGACGCTGAAAGATTTTTGACTCTTCCATTCCACGGTAATAAAGCACTTTAACATATTCCTGTTGTAATTCATGTTCTAATAACGCTGAAAATTGTTGAATAAATTTTGCACTCACTGGAATAACAATTGTAATAATCGGCAATATTAGTCCAATACCACCTTGTTTAGCCAGTAAAGGAACCCATTTTAATTGAACACTAAATACAAACATCAAAAAATAGCCTATCACAAAAGATGGTAATGACATTTTGAAAAATAAAATCAATTGAAAAAGTGATTTTACAATTCGGTTTTTACATCGTACAAAAAATATCGACAATGGAATCGAGATTCCTAGTGAAACTACTAGAGTTATTACTGCCAATTGAATCGTATTCATAGCTGCCGGAATGATTAATTTCTCAGCTTTGATATCAGACATTAAACTCCTTCCAAAATCTCCTTGAAGAAATTTATAAAGCCAATTTCCATATTGTACAAGTAATGGTTGGTTTAGTCCCATTTCCTCACGCATGAGCGCAAGAGCTTCAGTAGAGACTCGACCAGTTCCAGCTGACATTTTGACAGAAGCTGGATCACTAGGCGCTATATGAATGAGTAAAAACACAAAAAATGAAATTCCCACAAAAAGTATCAATAAGGTTAAAAGTCTTTTTATTACTTTAAACATTTACTTCCACTCCTTACTTCTTTGCACAAAGCAAGAATAAAGGGGTTGGATTATAAAATTCATCTTTTTCAAGATAAATTCTTTGGCTAATTGAGCAATCAATTTGAAGAGAGTCAACTTCTTGATTTAATAAATATTGAACATCCCATTGAGGTCGTACTTCACTGGAAATGGATAAACTTCTTTGAATCATTTCGCACTCTGTTAAAGTATCTTGACTTAAATGATGATGAGCATGATGCTGTGGTAAATGACTTGTATCGGTCATACTCGAAGCACCATAATTTCCATCAATATTAATGAGTAATCCACCTTTTTTTAATACTCGAAGCCATTCACGATAAGCTTTCGGAACATCTGGCAATGTCCAAGTAACATTTCTTGCAATGACGATATCAAAACTTGCATCATTAAATGCTAGATTTTGAGCATCCATGACTAAAAATTGCGCTTCAAACTTTTCCTGTTTAGCAAAAACAGTTGCTAAATGAATCATTTCCTTTGTTAAGTCAATTCCAATAACTTCATGTCCCATCTGACTTAAAATTCCTGTAAAAAATCCTGTTCCACAACCAATATCTAAAATCTTTAATGATTTTTCTTGTGGTAAATATTTTTTAAACTCTGTAATCCAACGATCTTTTAATGGACTGTGAAATTCTCTTGTTCGTTGTTCTAAAAAAGAAAAACTTCTATTTGTCCAATAATTTTCAACTCGTTTTTGTATAGTTTGTTCCAGTGTCATCACGCATCCCCCTTTACGACTTTAATACAAAACATCGGTGTTGCACCATAATTTAATTGTTCTTCATAGTCCCACACTAAATCTCCAAAATTTTCTTCCGTATCTACTGAAATACCTTCCTGTGAAGAAAAGTAATTTCTATCCCATTGCGGTCTTTGTTGATACGTCAAAGGTAATTGCTGAACAATCCAATTCATTTTTTCCTCATCAACACCTTCGCCTTGCCAATAATCTTCTAACTTTTCTTCAATGGCTCTTTTGCGTTTTTCTTCAAATTCTTTTGCTAGTGATTCATTTTGAAGAAATGCATACCAATTAGCATCGAAGATGAATAAAGCTCCATTTGGTTTCAATACTCTTAACCATTCTGAATAAGCTTGTTGTGGTTTTTCTAAATTCCAAGTTAAATTACGACTAACAATAATATCAAATGTTTCTGATTTAAACTCTAACTTTTGGGCATCCATTTGAATGAGTTGTATACTTGAATTTTTTTTGCCATATTTTTGAATATTCTCTTTGGCAACTTCTAGCATTTTATTAGAAACATCAATCCCCGTTATTTTTGTATAACCTAATTCTTCTAAAATAATTGTAAAAAATCCAGGGCCTGTTCCTATATCTAATACTTTAAGAGTTTGATTAGCTGATAACAATCGTTTTAATTGGTCTTTCCATCTTTCTCTTTGAGTTCCCTCTAATTCTTTTTGATTCACTTTGGAATATCCTGTATATCGATGATTCCAATAGCCTTGTATTTCTTCTAATAGGTTCACATTTGTTACTCCATTTTTACCTTACTTTTGTAATTTCTGTTACAAGTTTATCAAAGAGTTTTCAATTTAATGTTAACAAATCATCACATCAAAAATTTATTTTTCAATGAAAAGTTTGTTAACAAAAAAAGAATTCCAGATTAAATCTGAAATTCTTCTTAATTCATCACTTTTATCGTAATTTTTTGTCTTCCAAAATCCATTGCTTGTTGGACTTCAGGATAATGTAAATCAATTCGATTTCCTTTAATATCTCCACCTGTATCACCAGCAATCGCCACTCCATATCCTGGAACTTCCACTAAAGTTCCTAAAGGAATTTGAGTAGGATCTACTGCAATGACATTCGGATTTGATCTTAAATCTATTCCCATCGCTGTATAATTACTTAATCCAGCCTGTTTATAAGAATACGCTGTAGCTTCTGCTACGAATTCTTTCCCAGTAGAGGTAGTTATGGAAGATTCTGCTTTACTCTTCGTTAAAACTTTCTCTGATTCTTTCTTTTGGAGATACTGATCGACTGCTGAAGGTTTAATTTCAGTAGACCGTTCATTCTTCTCCTCTTTAACAACTTCTTTTTTAGATTCATCCGGTGCATGATGCGTTGTTGGTTCTGGATTTTCAGAATTCTGTTTGGCTTTCAATTCTTGTTCATGTATAGCAAATAATGCTTCTTTATTAGTCGCAAGATTTTGTTTTAATACTTGAATACTATCTGCATAAAGAGTTGATTCTGTTTCTAAATCTTCTTGTTTTTTTAGTAAACTCTCTTCAGTATTCCTTAATTCTTTTTGCGAATTTTCTAATACTTGAACTTCTTTATGATAATTTTGAACCGTTAAAATATCCGATTTGAATATCTCTTGAATTGCGACTATTCGATGAAAAAAATCCGAAATACTTCTTGCTTGAAGCAGTTGAACAAATCGTTGATAAATCACACCACTTGATTGTAAAGCAAGCATTCTTTCTTTTACGACCGTTTCTTTTTCTGCTAATTTTTCTTGCTGTTCATTTATTTGAAGAGTTAATTCTTTTTGATTGGATTTCAATTCATTTAAGTCTTGTTTCAATCTTTCAACTTGACGATATTTCTCATTCGCAAAATTTAATGTTTAGAAAGTTCTTGCTCTAATTGATGAATGGAGTCTTGAGAGATTTCTTGTGCATGTATGGATATAGGTGAATATGTCAGTAATAGAGCTACTACTCCTGTAATGACCATATTTTTTCTTAATCGCTTATCCAGATCCATTCACCACACTTTTCTCATAGTATCCTTCATTATACAAATTCTATATAAAAAAAACGTAACAACCGTATTACAGTGTTGTTACGTTTCGTAATTAGTATTTTCTAAATCTTTCTAAACGTTGGCTTACTAATTCTTCTTTTGATTTGGTACGCCATTCTTTTAAAGATTCCAATAAGGAAGTTTGAAGATCTGTCGTAATTTTTTTAAATGAACGGTTTTTCTCTAAAATAATTTTATCGACAATTCCTTCTTCGAGTAATTCCTTACTTGTAAACTTCATTAATTCACTTGCTTGTTCAGCTTTTGTACTATCCTTCCACAAAATCGAAGCAAATCCTTCTGGAGATAAGATTGAATAAATGGCATATTCCATCATCCAAACTTCATTAGCAACGGCTAATGCAATGGCTCCGCCACTTCCACCTTCACCCATTAAAATAGCAATAACCGGAACGGTTAAATGACTCATCTCTTGAAGATTTTTAGCAATAGCTTCCCCAATCCCTCTATCTTCGGCGCTTTTACCACAAAAAGCTCCAGCAGTATTAATCATCGTAATAATTGGTCGATTAAATTTTTCAGCCTGTTTCATCAGTCTTAAACTTTTTCGATAGCCTTCTGGATGAACTTGTCCAAAATTACGCTCAATATTTTCTTTTAACGTATGACCTTTTTGCATTCCTATGACTGTAACTGGAATCTCTTTTAAACGAGCAATACCACCAATAATGGCAGCATCATCTGCAAAAAAACGATCTCCTTTTAATTCAATAAAGTCCTCAAAAATTTCATCAATCCATTCTTTAGTAGTTGCACGGTTAATATCACGTGCTTTTTGGACGATTTTCATTGGTTTCATCTGAATTCCTCCTCTAAAGAATGTAGACTTAGAATAGTTTTTAATGTTTCTTTTAACTGAGTACGATGAATAATGACATCAATAAATCCATTTGCCTGTACAGTTTCTGCTTGTTGGAAATCATTCGGTAACTTTTCTTTCATCGTTTGCTCAATCACACGTTTACCAGCAAATCCTACAATAGCTTTCGGTTCACTAATAATAATATCCCCTTGCATCGCAAAACTTGCTGTGACACCACCGGTTGTAGGATCTGTTAATACCGTGATGTATAATAATCCTGCTAAGTGATGTGCTTGAACTGCTGCACTAATTTTTGCCATTTGCATTAAAGAAAAAATTCCTTCTTGCATTCTAGCTCCTCCTGAAGCTGTACAAACAATAATTGGAAGCTTTCTCTTTATTGCTTCTTCAAAGGCTAGAGTCAATTTTTCACCAACTACTTGTCCCATTGACCCCATCATAAAATAGGGATTCATAATTGCTAAAATAAATGGTAAGTGACAAATTTTTGCAAGCCCAACGCTTACAGCTTCTTGTTCTCCTGTTGTTTGTCTAGCTTTTTTCTGTTTCAAATCATACCCTGGAAACTCAACGGGTACTTTTACCTTTGTATCAACAAACCATTCTTCAAACTCATCTGTCATAAAAGCAATTCTTTGTTTTGGTGTTAATCTAAAATGATAATCACAATTTGGACAAATTTGAAATTCCCCAATATCATCCAAATAAACCGTTTTTTGACAATGTGGGCATTGAATCCATTTCCCATCTGGTATCATTGGAGTTTTTTCAGATTCTTCTACATCAACAGGATTCTGTTTTAATGAAATATAAGGATGTTTTTTAAATAAACCCATTTAATCACTCCTTTATGGACGAGACTCATTAAACCATTCTGGTAAAAATTTTTCTTCTACAACATTTGTCGTATAATCTCCTCTTTCAAAAAAAGTTGATTGCAATAAATCTTGTAAAAATTCCTTATTCGTCTCAACGCCTTCAACTACTAATTCTTGAAGAACTCGTTGCATTTTTGAAATAGCCTGAGTTCGACTTGGTGCATGGACAATTAATTTTGATAACATAGAATCATAAAATGGTGGAATTTTATATCCGGAATATAAGGCAGATTCAATTCTTACTCCCAAACCTCCATTTGGTTGATGTAAGACTTCAATCGTTCCAGGCGCTGGTCTAAAGTTTTCCCTTGGGCATTCTGCATTTAAACGACATTCGATCGAGTGCCCTTTAATTTGAATGTCATCTTGAGTAAAGCTTAATTTTTCCCCATAAGCTACTTTTAATTGCCATTCTACTAAATCAATTCCTGTAATCATTTCTGTAATAGGATGTTCCACTTGAATACGAGTATTCATTTCCATAAAGTAGAAATTTTTATCCTCATCTACTAAAAATTCAATCGTACCCGCATTTTCATAGCCTACTGATGTTGCAGCTAACACGGCTGCTTGCCCCATTTTTTCACGTAATTCATCATCTAAATAAGGACTTGGTGCTTCTTCTATAATTTTTTGATTTTTTCGTTGTAAAGAACAATCACGTTCCCCTAAATGAACAACATTACCATAAGAATCTGCTAAAATTTGAAACTCAATATGTTTGGCAGGATAAATAATTCTCTCAATATACACTTCTTCATTACCAAATGCTTGAAGCGCTTCTTGTTGAGCTGCTAAAAATTGTTTTTCAAACTCATCTAGACTTTGAACTTTACGTATTCCTTTTCCACCGCCACCTGCGACAGCTTTAATTAAAAGAGGAAATCCAATCTTTTCTGCAATTTTTAATCCTTCTTCAACAGTCGGAACAACCCCGTCACTACCTGGTATAACAGGAACTCCTGCTTTCATCATTTGTTTACGAGCTTGTGCTTTATCTCCCATCATTTGAATGACATGTGCGCTAGGTCCAATAAATTTTACTTGACATTCCTCACACATTTTTGCAAATTTAGGATTTTCTGATAAAAAACCAAACCCTGGATGAATGGCTTGTGATCCAGTTAATACAGCTGCACTTAAAATATTTTCAATATTCAAATAAGATTCTTTACTAATATTTTTACCTATGCAAACGGCATAATCTGCTAATTGTACATGTAATGCTTCAGAATCAGCTTGAGAATAAACTGCTACGGTTTCAATTTGAAGCTCTCTACATGCACGAATCAATCGACAAGCAATTTCTCCTCGATTCGCAATTAAAATTCTTTTAAACATATCCTACCTACCAATAATAAAGGTTAACTCCGCTTCACAAACAACTTTACCATCTACAAAGGCCTTTGCTTTCCCAATTCCTGCATATTCTTTTAATTTAAGAATATCCACTTGAAGCGTTAAAACATCACCTGGTGTTACTTTTTTTCTAAATTTAACGTGATTTAATCCACCTAAATAAGCTGTTTTTCCTTTAAAACTTTCTAATGATAATAATGGAATTGAGCCAGCTTGTGCTAATGCTTCAACAATTAAAACTCCTGGCAATACTGGTTCTCCAGGGAAATGTCCTTGGAAAACATGCTCATTATAGGTTACATTTTTAGTAGCCACTACGTGCTCACCTGGAATTAATTCTTCTACTCGGTCAATATATAAAATCGGAAAACGATTTGGAATTAATTTCATTACATCTGTTACTGTCATTACACTCATGATGAACCTCCTAATTTTTCTTAATAGCAAATAATTCTTGCCCGTAATCTACCATTTGTCCATTTTCAACAAGTATTTCAACTACTTCACCAGAAATTTCTGCATTGATTTCATTCATAATTTTCATTGCTTCAATAATACATACTGGTTGTCCAACTTGAACTTTATCCTGAACTTGAACAAAAGTAGGATCATCTGGAGATGGTGCTAAATACACAATCCCCACAATTGGACTTTTAATATATTGTAAATCTTCTTTTGCAACTGTTTCTTGAACTTCAGGAGCTTTAGTAGCTACCGTTTCAGAAATGATTTCTTTTCTAGGTACAAGTGCCACTGGCTTCTCTTCAATTGTTTCAACAACTTGTTTAGAATCACTTACTGGATAATTTTCTCGTTTAGAAAGTTGAAGATCTACTCCTTCTTGTTGTAAATGTAATTCCATTAAACTTGAATGATCGAATAACGAAACAATAGCTTTTAAATCCTCTATATTCATACATTATCCTTTCCACTTCTTGAAGCATAAAACTGCATTATGTCCACCAAATCCTAATGAATTACTAATGGCAACATTTACTTCTTTTGCAACTCCTGTTAATGCTGTTACATTTACAGAACATGCTTCATCTTGTTCTTTTACATTAATCGTCGGTGGAATAAAGTCCTCTCCAACTGCTTTAATACATGCAATTGCTTCAATAGCTCCTGCAGCACCTAATAAATGTCCTGTCATTGATTTTGTACTTGAAACATGTACGTTATCTGCAGCTTCTTTTAAAGCGTAGCGAATTGCTGTTACTTCAGAAGAATCATTTGCAGGAGTACTTGTTCCATGAGCATTAATATAATCTACATCACTTGGAGATAATTGCGCTTCATTCAAAGCCTGTAAAATTGCCTTTCCTGCACCACTGCCATCTGGTGTAGGAGCCGTCATATGATAAGCATCAGCTGTTGCTCCATAACCAACGATTTCAGCATAAATCGTTGCTCCTCTTTTTTGAGCATGTTCTAAACTTTCTAAAACAACAACTCCTGCTCCTTCCCCCATCACAAAACCGTTACGGTTTTTATCAAATGGGATAGAAGCTGCATTTGGGTCTTTGCTATTACTTAATGCTGTTAAAGCAGCAAATCCAGCAATACCAATCTCACAAATCGTTGCTTCTGAACCACCAGCTAAAATGACATCAGAATAACCGTGCTTAATATTTCTGAAAGCTTCACCAATCGCATGAGTTCCACTTGCACAAGCTGTTACAATCGAAGTACAAATCCCTCTAGCTCCTGTTTTCATTGAAATATTTCCAGCAATCATATTTCCAATTGTCATCGGAACAAATAATGGAGCAACTCTAGTTGGACCCTTGTCATGCATTTTGATAATTTGTTGTTCCATCGTTGATAAACCACCGATACCAGAACTTACAATGACACCAAAACGGTCAAAATCCGTATTTTCATGAGTAATTCCACTATGTTCAACTGCTTGTAATGCTGCCGCAATTCCATATTGGCAAAATAAATCCATTCGCTTTGCTTCTTTTCGGTCCATATATAAAGTAGGATCAAATCCTTTTACTTCTGCAGCTACATGAACATCAATATCTTTCGTATCGAATTTTGTAATGAAATCTATACCATTTTTACCATTTTTCAATCCATCCCAAAAACTGGCAACATCATTTCCTAATGGTGTAATAGCACCCATTCCTGTAATGACTACTCGATTCATGTTTTTCCTCCTTTACATATATAAACCACCGTTAATTTGTAATACTTGTCCTGTCATATATTTTTGATTGGCTAAATATAAACAAGCTTCAGCAATATCTTCAACTGTTCCAAATTTACGCATTGGAATTTGTTTTTCCCATTCTTTGCGAATTTTTTCTGGGAGTGCTTGTGTCATTTCAGTATCAATATATCCAGGTGCGATAGCATTAACGGTAATTCCTCTTGAACCAATTTCTTTTGCTACTGATTTTGTTAAACCAATAATTCCTGCTTTACTTGCAGCATAATTTACTTGACCAGCATTACCAGATACACCAACAATACTTGTCATATTAATAATACTTCCCGATTTCTGACGTACCATGTATGGACTAGCAAAACGAATTAAGTTAAAACAACCTTTTAAATTAATATCAATGACATCATCAAAATCTTGTTCTTTCATTTTTAATACTAATCCATCACGAGTAATTCCAGCATTATTGACTAATACATCAATTTTTGAAAACTTTTCAATCGTTTGTTCTACTAAACTCTCTGCAACTTCAAATTTTGAAATATCTCCAACAACACTTAGAACTTCTCCAGGATATGGAGTAAATAGCTCTAATACTTCTTGGTCTATTTCTGAAGTTGCATTTAGGACAATATTAGCCCCTTCTTTTGCAAAAGCTAATGCAATGCCTAATCCAATTCCTCTTCTACTTCCCGTTACAACGACTGTCTTATCGATAAATTTCATCTATTTCCCTCTTTCATTCTTCGTAATTCTTGTACTGTTTGATCCAATAACTTCATTGATTCTGTTTGAAGTACAGTTACTTCAATTGAATGACTTTTGGCAATTTGTTTAATCATTTGAGATAAACTTTTTCCAGGTCCAATTTCTACAAACACTCGTACACCTTGTTCTAACATCCATTCAACATTTTGTTTCCATTTAACAGAATGAGTGATTTGTTGTGTCAATATTTCTGCTTTAATCGGAATGGAATGTTGTACTCCAGTCACATTACTTAATACTGGAATACTTGGTGTTTGAAACGAAATTGTTTTTATAAAGTCATTAAATTTTTCTGCTGCTGGAGTCATTAATTCTGTATGAAAAGCTCCACTTACGGGAAGAACAATCGCACGTTTTGCTCCTTGTTCTTTTAATTTTTCTACTGCTATTTCAACAGCATCCTTTTTTCCACCGATTACTAATTGTCCTGGTGTATTATAATTGGCAGGCGATACTAATAATCCTTGCTCTTGTAATTCTTTACATACATTTTCAATGACTTCATCTTCTAATCCCAAAATAGCAGCCATTGTACCAGCATTTTGATTAGCTGCCTCTTGCATCCATTCTCCTCGTTTTGAAACAAGCATCAAAGCTGATTCATAACTTAATGCACCACTTGCCATTAATGCACTATATTCCCCAAGAGATAGACCGGCAACGAAATCTGGATGAAATCCTTCTTCCTCAAGAAACTGTAAAATAAGTTTAGAAACAAATAATAATAAAGGCTGTGTATATTTTGTTTCGTGAAGCTTCGTAGAATGTTCATCTTCTAATAGTTCTAATACTGAAAAATCTAATACTTTTTGTGTTTGTTCTAATAAATTTTGACCCTTAGGATTATCTAGAAACTCTAACCCCATTTGAGGTTTTTGACTTCCTTGTCCAGGGAAAATAAAAGCCGTTTTCATAAGCACTCCTTATACTTTGAAGTTCAAAATAAATTTTGCGTAAAAAAAAATTAATCTTTAAAACGTTTCATTTGTTCTTGAATCGTTTTTATTGAATCTCTCATTAATTCTTCAATAATTTCTTTACAAGTTTCTTCTTTTTGAATTAAACCAGCAATTTGTCCTGCCATCATCGATCCCATTTGAGTATCCCCTTCAACAACAATTCGTCTAAGAGCTCCTTTTCCAATAGCTTCTAATCGCTCAAAATCAGGATTTTCTTTACTTGTTTCTTCTTTTTCTGCTTGTAAATAAATTTTTGTTAATTTGTTTCTTAATACACGAACTGGATGTCCAGTAATTTGACCAGTAATTACTGTATCAATATCTTTTGCTTTAATCACTGCTTGCTTAAAGTTATCATGAGCAGTAGATTCTTTTGCAACTAAAAATCTAGTTCCTAATTGAACAGCTTCAGCACCTAACATCAATGCAGCTGCCATTCCACGACCATCACCAATACCACCAGCTGCGATAACTGGAATAGTTACAGCATCGACTACTTGAGGCAATAAAGCAATGGTAGTTGTTTTACCAATATGTCCTCCTGCTTCCATTCCTTCAATGACAACAGCGTCAGCCCCAGCTTTTTCCATACGTTTTGCTAAAGCTACAGAAGCCACTACTGGGATTACAGTAATACCTGCCGCTTTAAACTTATCCATATATTTTCCTGGATTTCCAGCACCAGTACAAACAACTTTTACACCTGCTTTGCAGACTACATCGACAACTTCATCAACAAACGGACTTAATAACATAATATTCACACCATATGGTTTATCCGTTAATTGCTTCATTTCATCTATAAATCCTTGTACAACTGGACCAGGAGCATGACCACAGGCAATAATTCCTAGCCCACCTGCATTGGATACCGCACTTGCAAGTGACGGATTAGCAACCCATGCCATTCCGCCTTGAATGATAGGATATTGGATACCAAGTAATTGACAAATTTTTGATTCCATATAACTCATTCCTTATTATTATTCTGCTAATTGGTTATCAACATATTTTACTAAATCTTCTACAGTTTCTAATCCATCTTCTGTATCGATTTTTACATCAAATTCATCTTCAATATCATTGATGATTTGGAATAAATCTAAGCTATCTGCTTCTAATTCATCTTTTAAGCTAGTTGATAATTGTACTTCTTCTTTATCTTTTCCTAATTGTTCTGTAATAATTTCTTGAATTTTTTCGAATGTCATGTTTGTTTCCTCCAAATAGTTAAATTGTTATGATCATACTTCCCCAAGATAATCCGCCACCAAAGCCACTTAAAAGTAGCTTTTTACCACTACCAATCGTAATCAATTGATTTTGAACTAATTCATCTAAAAGAATTGGAATACTTGCTGCTGAAGTATTTCCTACACTAGCTAGATTTGTTGGGAATTTTTCAATTGGTTGTTTTAATTTTTTTGCAACTTGTTCGATTAATCGAACATTTGCTTGATGAAGTACATATAAATCTACCTCATCTGCACTCATTTGAGCTTTTTCTAGAGTTTCTGAAATATTTTTAGGAACTTCCCTTGAAACGAGTTCAAAAACTCCTCTACCGTCCATTTTCATGGTGGAAAGTGTATGTTGCTCTAATCTTTCTCCACAAACTAAAGCGTCTCCTTTTAAACCGTCAGAACGCAAAGTTTCAACAAATAATGTTGCATCATCTATTTTTTCTAATAGAACCGCACCTGCTCCATCGCCAAAAAGAATGGCAGTTGAGCGATCTTTCCAATCTAAAACAGATAACATTGTTTCAGCACCAATCACAATACCATATTTTTGATTTCCGGCTGAGAGCATCTTTATTCCTGTAGATAAAGCAAATACAAATCCTGCACAAGCGGCACTAATATCAAATGCAAATGCATTATTGGCTCCAATTGCTCCTTGAACTTTCGCTGCACAAGAAGGACTCATAGTGTCAGGAGTCATTGTAGCTACAATGACAAATTCAATTTCCTCTGACTTTATCGCAGACTCTTCTAAAAGCTTTTGAGCAGCTCTTATCGCTAAATCACTTGTTGTTAATTCTTTAGCGTAGCGTCTAGTTTGAATTCCAGTTCTTTTTTGAATCCATTCATCTGTAGTATCCAATTGAAGCTCCCAATCAGCATTTTTTATTTCATGAATTGGTAGGTAAGAACTTGTATGAATCACTTTTACAGTGGACATCAAATCTCTCCTTTTTGAACTTCAGCTTTGGCTTCATGTAAAAAGTTATATAAATTATGAAGTCCTTTTACTAAAACAGCCATTTCTTCCTCATTCATTCCTTCAATCGTACGTTTCACTAATTTTTCATGAAACTTACGATGTAATCGATACAAGAGACGACCTTTACTTGTTAAACCTAATCTAACAATTCGTCGATCTTTTGTATCTTTTAAGCGTTCAACATATCCTTTTTTCACTAATGCATTAACTGCCACTGTTAGCGTCCCAACCGTTACATTTAATGTATTGGCAACTTCTGTTGTCGTGAGTTCACGGTACATGCCGATTGCTTCAATTGCATGCATTTCTTTAATCGATAAATCTTTGAATTGACTTTGTGCCAATGAAGATTCTTCAATATCTAGCATTTGGTTAAAGACGTCTACCAAATACTCATTAATTTTCTCTAGAGGTGTTTCCATTACTTTCTCCTAATTAGTTTGAATATCAAATCATTTGATATTCAAACTATACTAAATAATATTTTGAATGTCAAATATTTTTTGCAAAAAAATTTCTCTTTCAATTCTATGAATTTGAAAGAGAAATTTTCATCATTATTCAATTGGTGTAACAATTAATCTTAATGCATGTAATAGAACTACTACAGTACTTCCTTCATGAAGAATAACTCCAAGTGTTAAATCACTCCAACCAAGGAAATTCAATAACACTAATACAATCACAATCAATAAAGAAAAAATTAAATTTTGCTTTGTAACAGTCATCATTAATTTTGAAACTTTATGTAATGTTTTTAAAGAATCTAATTGACTATTCATTAATACAATATTACTTGATTCCATTGCAACATCAGTTCCTTTTCCCATCGCAATCCCAACTTCTGCATTCACTAATGCTGGCGCATCATTAATACCGTCTCCAACCATTGCAATTGTCGGATATTTCATAGACCACTCTTTTAAGGTATTTGCTTTTTCTTCTGGTAATACATTCGCTCTTACTTCATCCACTTCTAATTCGTTAGCAATTGCCTCAGCTGTTTGAA
>ERZ772909.357-NODE-357-length-29168-cov-3.824511_pt1 | contig 29168 bp, 22 predicted proteins | sample MGYA00511137_ERZ772909 | MGnify/ENA primary metagenome ERZ772909 (study PRJEB29015, sample SAMEA2738095) | human oral metagenome | biome: human oral; feature: human-associated habitat; material: saliva | place: China | collected 2270 ... | reverse complement strand
TTCCTTCGTAATGAAGGTTTTCTAGCGTATTTTCAACACACCCCTTATCGCCATACAAGATAGTCTGGCCTTGCTTATCCTTAATCTCAAAGAGATACTGGAGTCGCGCATATCCGACTGAAACCTCTACCTGCCAATAATCAAACAAAGCATCGGAGGTGACTTTGACCATTTCCTTGCCGTCCTCATAATGATCCTCCATAAAGATAAAAGGATCTCCATAGTGCAAGGTGATACTTTCGATATCTCCCCTTTTCGTCCGAATGCGAATGTGCATTGTCTTATCTTTATAAAGATAAGCATACTCCGACTCTGGCCTGTGGTAAATTGCTGACAATTCCATATTTTCTCTCCTAGATTTCTCATTATAAGCTCATCGAAATCTTATGCAAACGATTTCAAAACGTAGTCCTAGTATATCACTTTAAAAAAGCGAATGCAAGGTGTTGAGTTACAAATATTGTAACCTGAGAGGAAGGCGCCAAGGCAAAATTCACATGGGATTGATATTCATGGCCAATAATCTACTCAAGTATAACAATATTATAGCTAGATACTAAAACAGAGACTCACAACAAATGTGAATCTCTGTTTTTCTTAAGTGAACCCGTCTGTATGTGGGAACATGTCTATAAAACTTTTAACGATAGCATAAGGTTATCATTAAAAGCTATTACCTCGACAAACTGGGATTTACTTAAATGAAATCCACTCTGCCTTTGATAGATAGGTTATGTGTTCTGTGCGAAGAACACCTTCCAATGCACATGAAACGTTCTCTTTTGTATGATGATAACGGAAACCACATTTTTCCTGAACTCTCTTTGACTTTGTATTGCCGTCAAAATAACCGCACCACATTTTCTCCAGATTCAGGTCATCAAATCCATGTCTCATAATTTCACGAACTGCTTCTGGTATAAGACCCTGACCCCAAGACGGAACTCCCATCCAGTAACCAATCTCCGCCTCAGTATCAGGAATACCTATATTACTTGCAGAGCCAATCATCAATCCTATGCTACCCACTGGCTGCATTGTTTCTTTTAAAACTACGGCGTATATCTCAGGTGAGGAAAAAACACTTTTTATAATCTCCTTGCTGTTTTCAATACTGGTATGTACAGGCCAACCTGCAATCGGACCAACCTCTGGATTACTGGCATATTGGAATAAATCATTGGCATCTCTTTCTTCCCATGGGCGAAGAATCAATCTTTCAGTTTCTAAAATCATTTTTCTCTCCTTAAATTCCAGCTGTTTGTAAAATTACTTAAGATGAAGAGTTTTCACGATTTTACGCTTTGTATTAACGCTACCTCCTGAGTGATTCACTGTTTCTGTATCGTTTCGTCGTTTACTCCTTACTCTACGACAGCTATTCCCCAGGGAACCTTCTCAACCTTCAGTATCAATTCTCGCATGGGCGGACTCAAAAGGTTCAGTGAAGTTTTGAGGATTAGTTACACTTCTCTAATAAACTTACCGCTTCAGAATATCGTGTATGAACTAATATATCAGCATTTGTTTTTATATAAATTTATATCATGATACATCATCTATTTTATAGATTTAATGTCTAGTCAAAACCGCAATCATATCTGATCACTCTTTTTTTTCGAATAATATTTTCTTCAACTCCTCTATAGCCTTATCTAATTCTAAATATTTCATCAATTCCTCTGATGTGAGCTTATCCTTAATTTTAAATAAATTTCTCTTTGCATTAATCAATTGACTAATTTTCCATATTTCCTTCATCGGCCGTATATCAAACCTAAACGCATTTTTATACATGTATTCACCAATATTTGTATAGAATTCAATACTACCTTTTTTATCTCTGCCTAAATGAGTATCATATTCTTTTAATACAGGATCTACAAATCCAACCTCTCCATCATTGGGTTTATCTTTATTTTCCGTTGGCCATTTGCCGAGTTTTTTTCTATTGCATGTGAAACAAGAATATACTAAATTGGAATAATCGAGTTTTCTACTTGAATCTATTCTGTCAGGAACGAAATGATCTGGTTCAAAACCTTTTGTTGTAACCTCTTCAGGTTTACCACAATAACCGCATATATGTTTAAAGTCTTCTCTCAAATGAGGAACATATTTTTTATAGTCATTTTCTTGATTTACATCAATACTTCTACTAATTTCATTTTCTCCATGTATTCGCATAACTTTTACCTGTTTTCGATTTCCTCTACCAAAACATTTACTCTTCCAAGTATTTCATCAATTTTCTGATTAACTTCGCTACTTAAAAGCTGAATTGGCAAATCATCTACTTCACCATATGCACGTAACAATTTATACAAATCTATAAATTGTTCTTCTTCTATTGCAGATATAGAACCATTTTTCTTTGCTTTGAGCAGATTCTCATAGTCGATATGATATTTATGTAACCTAGTTTCAAAAACATCAACAGCCTGTTTAATCTTTCTTACAAACTCTTCTATATCATCTGCAGCTAAAACATTTCTATCTTCAATCAAATTTATAATTACTAAATTTTCACTTATTGATTCTTCAGGGTAATTAGTTAATATTAAGCATGGTAAATCAGGGACTTTCAAATTTATGTAAGTAATTAATTCAGTCCCCAAAAACTTAAATTTATTATTAAGTTTATAGTCTATAATAAAACATTTAATACCATTAGATAAAAGCCATTCTACTATTTCTGACATTTCAGTAATTCCGTCTGGATATAGTAATTCAATCTTTTTTCTTGCTAAACGTACTTGATAATCCTTATATGAATCTCGATCATCATCAATAAATCCTATTCTATACATGTCAGTCCTCCACTTCTATTTCTTTATTAATTTTATAGTGGCATAGAATCCAGGAGTATATTTCATATTATCGGATAAATCTATACTTCCATTGTAGTCAGCAATAGTTCTATTTATAATCCACATCCCCATACCAGTGCCAATAATTTCTCCCATTTCATTTCTTCTATCACTTTCCATAGGTTCTAATATTTTCCTTGGATTATCTTTATAGGCATGAGATAACCCTTGTCCAGAATCGCTGTATTTGATAATAATTTCTTGTTCTAAATCAGATACTACGATTTTTATACTCTTATTATCTGAAAAACAGGATTCAAAAGAACTTACACTATTAGCAATCAGATTACTAAAAATGCTTTCAATATCATAAGGAAAACATTTTAATTGTATTTCTGAACCTTGAAATTCTAAATCTATTGAAACATTTTTAAGTGTTTCTTTCCAAGACTTTACTGTCTGTGATATCAGAAGATTTAAATCTGTTTTTTTCATAGTTCTTTTATCACGTGTTACGGAACCTATCGTTACCTTGAACCATGAATTTAATGAATCTCTCATTACATTAGCTTCATTTACATATTTTAACCCATCTTGTAAGTTTCTATCTAATTCCAAAGCTTCTTTAGCCATAACAATCTTTCTGCTTAGCTTATGAGTTATATCTTTAATTTCGTGGACATAAGTGTTAGTAACTATACCAGTTGTGGCTAATGTTCTTAGCAATCTATTCTCATCTTCTAAGTTTTTAATAACTGTATCTTTATGATCTAAAACGGTTTTAGCTTCTTCTGGATCTATAAAACTTTTAGCAGATTCTGATTTTTGATTGAGTTCACTGCTATCATCTATAAATTTCTTATCTTCTCTAGCTGCCTTTGCTTCTTCTGCTTTCTTATTAATTTCAGCTTGTATCCTTGCAGCTTCCATTATTTTATCATAGCGAGCATCTAACTTACGAAAAACATATTGCCTATCTTTCTCAAATTCCTGAATCACATTAATTAAAAATTCTTTTAATAATACAAATTCCTTTGTTTCTACAATACCTTCTCTGTTAGATTGGTCTGGTAATGTAATATTCATGCGTGAAATAAAAATTGATCCAATTATTTGATCAGTATTAACCCTCCACGCACCCGTTCGATGTGAAGGTGCAGCAGGAGATTTGTTTTTTCTACCAGCTAATAGCAGCCAGTCATAATCAGATGTTTTGGGTTCTCCATAAGGTCTCACTCTAAAACTATCTCTATATATTTTTATTCCCCCAAAAATATCCCTCTTATTATTACGATTATTCGACAATTTATAGAAATATTTTTCAGCATCTGTTTTTGAAGAATTCACTTTTTCAAAATACAAAACTCCGGAAAATTCACCAATTGTATTTTCAAACTGCTCCCCACGTTTTGGTAGCATATGTGCAAAGTTTGTTTCTATACAAATATATTTGCCTTTAAAATACTGTTCATCTTCTGAAGTAAATTCAGCTTGTGTAATTATTTCATCAAATCTATCACCAAAGTCAAATTCATTTCTATGTATCTCAATATAAGTTTTTCCATCTTTCAGAACATTAAATTTAATTTTATAATCATAAGAAAAAGCATTCTCAACATCTAATACATCAGCATCTTCACTAGAGTTTTGTTCATCAAAGAAATATACTTGAAATTCGCTTTTCATTTCATATGGTATTAATGTTATTAAATCGTCCTTGATTTTTTTTATAACATTATCATTCCATGAGTCTCTTAAAGAAGTTAACCTAAAAATAGTTCCCGTGTTCTTTAAATTATTTAATATTATATTTTTTACTTCGTAATTTATAACTTCATCAAGAAACCCATCTATTGATACAGTTGGTTCATACAAATCTGCAGTTACATCTGTAATATTATCACTCTTTGAAAAATCCTCCCAATCAACCTTCCAAATTAACTTTCCTTCCGCAGAAACAGTAAACATTTCACATGTATCAGATATCCTGTCTAAGGCAAACCTTCCAATTCCTTTTGCTCCAGTTTGTATTCGACCTGATTTGCTAATAAATCTATCCTTTTTTGTCGATCTTCCAATAGTCATCCAGTGTTTTATAATGACATCCTTTGTCATACCACAACCATTGTCTGCGATATATAGCGAATTAGTTGTTTTTTCATAATATAAGACACAAATCGTAGCATCCGCATCATATGTGTTTTTAACTAATTCAATTATGGCACCGTTTAATTTTGATACATTTTCCCGTCCTATTAAACGAGCTGTATAAGCATCTACATTGAATGATATCTTCTCCATGGTAATTTCCCTTCCTAATCCAAAGTATATTCAAAATTCATAACATCTCTTGCTGTAATCCTCATTGTTGTTCCATTAGCATTAATCCCTATATCATAAACATAATTTAAAAATTCATCACTTTTCAAAATCTTTTCTGCAATTTCTAATGACAAATCTCCTTTTTGATATATACATATCCCTGAATAAGGTACTTGATTTTTAGTAATGTGATGTATTTTAACTTTTTCTGTTATCAAAGTAGATAACAATAATTTTTCTTGATTAAGATGGCTTAATGCTTGTGATCTTCCATACTCGAACCATTGTGCATTTTTATCTTTATCACGCTTATTTAATCTTTCACTAAAGGATTTTAAATAGTTGTACACTCCTGGAAATTGTTGTATAAACTCTGATTCTTCAAAGCGCAATATACTATTATTTTCTCCATATGAGTATGGAAAAATCAAAAATTCTTTTCGGGCATACTGCAATGATCTTGGACTAACGGCTTCTCTTAATACCGATTTTTCAATTTTATACCCATTAACCAATATATGTTCATTATATTCTTCATATTTTTTTATTATAAATACTTCATTTAATAACGTAGCAATCGAACACATTGCATTAAAATCATCACCAAATTTTCTTTTTTCCTTTTTTTGAACTGCTTCTTTTTTTCTAAAAATCCACTTATTTGTTAAGCTATTTTTATGCAATGTTATTTCTCGGTTTTTTACCTTATCTACATATTGAATATCGTTATTGTTCTGTGTGCCATTACAAATAATAATAGCAGAAGAAATTAATTTATTTTCAAAGAGTTTTTCTGTTGTATAATCAATTATTACTGACAAATGAGGTAACATAAAGATACGTAATCTATCTGCAAATCTATTTTTAAAAATGTTGTTAGGTATCAGATAAGCCAATTTACCATCATCAGTTAATAGCTTTATAGACATTTCAATAAAAGCATAATAATAATCTGGTTTCCCATCTGAACACACTATAAAATTCTTTTTAATGAAAGATCTTGTAGTTTTATTTAAATCTGAATATGTTATATACGGAGGGTTTCCTATAATAAAATCGAATTTTTCGATAATAGAACTTTTTAAAAAGTCGTTCTGTGCAATATTCCATTTAACACAATCAATATTATATTTTTGCGCAACCCTATTTAAATTATCTATACAATTCACTTTGTGCTTCTCATCTATTTCATTTCCATATATATCATTTTCCAATCCATAGATTATCCTATCTTTAGGAAAATTTTGTTTTAAACAGTCAATAATATATCTATCAACAATTTCAACAAGAAAAGCTCCATCACCACAAGAATTTTCTAGAACCTTTTTCCCATATAGCTTTTCTATATACCCAACTTGATTTAATATCTCAACGACAATATTGTGCGGAGTAAACACTTGACATTCAATATTAATACTTTCCATATATTCGCTCTCCTTTTTCATATAATTTTTAACTTGTATTAGTACCTTTTCTATTAAATCATCTTAAAATACCTTAAAGCATCGATGATAGTTTCCTAGTTTTCCGGTGTGCATTGTGGAATAAACTATTTCTCTTTTTCCAATTTATTATAATGCTCCCTCAGTACAATACCAAATTTCTTTTTAATCTGTGCAATATAATGTGTCGAAACCTTTAAATCAAACTTTTTCAATACATATATTCCTTGATTGTTTTACTTTCAGCACTTGTCAAATCAAGCTCGTTAAGCTTAATTTCAACATCTATATGCTTATCGACGTCGAGTTTGGACAAAAGTGCTACAGCCTCAACATGTGTTGTCTGTTACTTGAGAATACATTTTTTTATCCTCGTCACTGTTTTGAGGACACAATTTATTTGATTCTAGTTTAGCATTTTTACGTTTACTTTTGAATTGTTTGCCATCCTTATTTTGAGTTTCTCCTGTTTTGAAAATTATGGTTAGCATTGCAGGATCAATTTCACCATCGCTACTAACACCACCTACAATAATTTTCTCAACGATACTCTCAAAAACTGTACGATCAAACTCATTGAGCATTTTCTGTGAAGACAGTAATTGTTTAAACTCAGTTAGTCTTTTCTTAACATCAATTTCTGACTTCAATGTTGTTTCAACATTTACCTTTTCTTCTTCAAGATATTCTTTTTCTGAGAAGAGCTCATTATATTTTTCATTATAAATAGAATCGCTAACTTTCCCTTCGAGCCTTAGATTTACAAGATTCTCCTCTTTTTTTAGTAAGGTTCGAAGTTTGTTTGTAATCTTTTTTAGTTCCTTGTTAAGGCTATTGTCATTCAACTCAGATTCAATCGTTTCAAGTAAGTCTGACACTATATTTTCATTCGAATGATAGAGCTGTCTGTAAGCTTCCATGAAAGCTCCCTCAATAGCGAGCTCTTCTAATCCTTTACTATGCTTACAAAATTTCTTTCCTTTCTTTATCGATGTAACACAGTGCCATACAACTTTGCGATAATCTGAACGGCAGTGCCAACTTCTTCTAGATAATATTGAACCACAAAAGCCACATTCCAACATACTACTGAAAGCATACATTTTTGAATAGCGTTCACGTTTTCCATTTACATTTGCAGCTGTCTTTTTATTTCCTGCCCTACGCAACCTAATCTCCTGAGCTTTCTCAAAGTCCTCTTTAGATACTATAGGTTCATGATTATCTTTGATATAGTACTTATCTTCTTCACCAAAATTACTCAAACGTCTCTTGCTTATTGGGTCCACTGTAAAAGTTTTGCCCATTAGAATATCGCCCTTATATTTTTCATTCTTTATTATTCCTAAGACTGTTGTATCATTCCAATGATCTAATCCTCTCGGAGATTTGTAACCTAGTTCATCAAGTTCCCTTGCTATAACTTTCCCTCCAATACCTTCTAAGTACCTTTCAAAGATATAACGAACTATTTTTGCTTCTTTTTTATTGATAGAAAGTTGCTTGGTTTCTACATCATAATCATACCCCAAGCACCCTTGAAACCCTATAAGTTCACCACGTTGCATCTTCATTTTTAATCCCTTTTTCACATGTGCAGATGTATTTTCTACTTCTTGCTGTGCAACAGAGCTAAGAATGGTTAGAAGTAGTTCTCCATCCATAGTAAGGGTATCTATGTTCTCTTCCTCAAAATAAACTCCAATTTGTATATCCTTTAACATTCTGACATACTTCAAAGTATCTAAGGTGTTTCTTGCAAATCTGGCAATTGCTTTTGTGACAATGTAATCTATTTCTCCATTTACACAATCATTTATTAATCGTTGAAAATCTTGTCTCTTTCCTACTTGTGTTCCGGATATACCTTCATCTGCATAAATATCTGCAAGTTCCCAATCTGAACGCTGAGAAATATATTCTTTGTAGTGTCTTACTTGAGATTCATAACTGTTTTTCTGATCCTCACTATCGGAACTAACTCTGCAATAAGCAGCAACCCTTTTTAAATGTCTTTCTACATTGACACCTCTACGTCGAACTAAAGAATCAGCTTTTATTATTTCAACATTATTTTTTTTCATACTGAAATTCCTCCTTTTGATTCTATATTACCGCGTTCAAATAAAAAGGTCAGCTATTTTGTGTACTTAATACGCAGTCTGTTTCTGATTTTTTTATATTCACTTTTAGACAACAATTCTTTAGAGTATAAAAAATTAAGCATTGATAACTGCAGACTATATTTTACGACTGTTTGTTCCAAAATTTTTCCTCCTGATAACGTGTTACTTTATTATTTCCTCCGTGGGTATGACTGGTTAGATCATTCATGGGCATCTCACCCGCTGTCCTTTTCCGTTGGCAGCCTGAACGTTCAGAAGTATCATTATAATTATTTGTAGTCATGGCAGATAGAGAACCACTCTATTTTATAGTTGACAAATAATCGCTCCTATCATGGCGTATCGCACTAAATTGCTCGACAAATAAGAAAGTTCCACCTCGGGCTATTCAGTTGTCAATGAACAAATCAAGTATCTTAAAGTAAAAATACCTTAAATTTAGTTTATCTAACTCTTTTCTAAAATATTATTTTAGTGACAACATGTCACTAAAAAAAGTAAATCTAATATTAAATTCACTTTTTATAGTACTGAAGTCTATGGCTGTATTTAAAATCTACTCTACCAACTATATAATCTAAACTGACATCATAATATTCAGCTAACTTGATCAAATCAAAAATATCTATCCTTCTGTTTCCTTCCTCATATCTAGAATATGTAGAACGGCTACAATTTAATAATTGGGCAATATTTTCTTGTGTTAAATCTGCATCTTCCCTCAAATTACGGATACGAACAAACATTGTACTCCTCCTAATTATCCTGAGTATAATCATATTTGAAGGGAGTTTCGTTTTTTGTGACAACTCGTCACAAAGTTGTTCAAAATAATCTTGGATTCTCTAGTCTAGCTTACAATAAAATTTTTAATGTATTTTTTCATCCTTTGTTAGAAGATTCCTTTAGGTAGTTCCAGGAACAGCACATTATTCCTAAATCTAAATTAGGACATGACATAGCACACAATCTTAACTATGAAAAGCTCTTTAGTAATATTATTTTAGATGTCAAGTTAGAACTCTCTAACAATTGGGTAAAGCACATCGTTGAGTGATTAGTTATTACAAGAAAAAATTGGTTGTTCTCTCTGAGTTTAGTTAAAGATAGAGCTGTAGCTATCATTATGAGCTTGATTATGACAACTAATAGATTCAGAAAACTTTATCGGCTTACCTTACCACGCGTTCCCCAAATGAACAAACTCTGGTAAAACAGGGGGGACTATAGGCATATTTACCATAACACTAACAGTACAGCAACACTATTTTTAATAATCGAGTAGAAACTATTTTTGGTCACTAACACCACCTTATGTACCGTTCGGAATACAACAGTTCAACTAAAGTTTCGTTAGAACAGTTCGAATTTCCACATCTACCTATGTATGATTTCATTTCTCTTATGCCGTCCAATATTTGTGAAGAGCATATTTCAACATACATTCTGTGAGAAGCATCTTTACATACAAGAATTATTGCGAATAGAATGTTATAGGTAGATTATCATTTAATTCTTCAATCCTTAGCCTCACTTCGACTACAGAAATTTCTTCACTACTATGCTGTCTGCTGACTTCTTATGATTCGTTCTTACTACATCTTTAACGATATCGTTTATGAGATCTCATGGGGTATGTTGTACCAAATGCAATCCTGGGTATAATCTTTAAATCGCAACGGAAAACCAATTTGTTCTTCATTATGATATTTTTCCAAATCAGGCGGATACTAACACACTTTTGCCATTACTCGAAACTTACCCACATGACTTAAAGATTGTTGTTGCAGATGCAAGATACGGAAGTGAAGAGAACCTTCTTCGTTTGGATGAAAGTAATGTGAACCATTTGATTAAGTATGCCATGTTTGATAAAGAACAGAAGAAAGCGTACAAACAGCTGGCTAGAAACTTGTCAAACTGGCACTATCACGATCAACGTCGTAGCTGTGTTGTTGTCCAAGAATTCCTCGGTGATTATAATAGGTTTGTCTATTATGATATATGGAGCGCCTATAGACAATTACCCAATGTCAAATTGGTCAGTTGCTGGGCTCATAGTAGCCAGAAGTTTTTTGAAGCTACTCCAAAGGAAGCTGATCCATCGTCACTGGGGTTAAGTGTGATGCGATGTTTCGTATTGAGAAGCTTTGGGAAGTCTTAACACCAGATGAGCAGCTTCAAAAACAGCAAGAATAACTGAAACCTCTAATGAAGGAATTCTTTGATTGGTATCGCCAGCAAGTTATCTTGTCTGGTTCTAAAATCGGAAAAGCCTTTGCATACCATCTCAAGTATGAAGAAACTTTCAATATAGTTTTAAAAGATGGCTGCTTAGTTCTTTTCAATAATTTAGCAGAGATAGCCATCAAGTCTTTGGTTATGGGACGTAAAAATTGTCTATTCTCCCAAAGTTACGAGGGATCCAAGGCGACAGTTGTCTTCATGAGCCTATTTCAGACCACTAAACGACATCACTTGAATACCAAAAAAATATAAGCTATCTTCTAGAACATATTCCTAATGAGGAGAGTCTCGCAAAAAGAGAGACGCTAGAAGCTTATTTACCATGGTCACAAACCATACAAAAAATTGTCGCTAAAAAAATCCAGAACGCCCCCTAGATAACAGGGAACAATTCTGGATTTTTTCTAGATACTTAGTTATGGGACGCTTACAATACAACTTGCTTACTTAAGCGTAAGAAACCAGAATCGTAAAATCAATTACCTTGAAATCATGACTCACGTTGTATTGTTTCATTATTAATCGTATTCAATTATTTAATTTTCGAGCAACATTTAAACTAGATTTTGTCCTTTTAATTTGATTAGTTTAGGAAGAAGGGAAAATTCAAATCCCATAATCCAGATACAAACTAATAATTTAATACCTAAGCTTGTAGTTGACTGAATTGCTGTATAATAGTAAGTTACAGGTATAAGTATATTCCAATCACTCTGAAACGTGGTTAAAACAATAAGTATCAGCAAAATATTAGGTAAGACCTTAGCTAAAATGGAATCAAATCTTATACAACAAATTTGTATAAAAATAGCTATAGGTAAAAATAAAAGAAATGACATTATATTGGGAAATATTATATTGGTTAATAACATATTAGTTCCCATACTACCTAATTGAACTAAACAAAAAATTGTATAAACAAAATAACAAATAAAGCATCTAGCGATATTTATCGTTACTTTTATATAGATGATTTTCGCAAGGTTATTAGTATTAATCGCCATGATATTCCAACCATTATTATTATCTTCAATCAATGCCTCTCTTAGATTTTGATATAAAATTTGTATCGGAAAAATCATTAGCATATATATTGTAGTGTGTAAAACATACCAATACTTATTATAAGTAAGCCCTGAGTATGGTGCCGAAATATCCAAAATATATGTTTTTATAGCTAGAATGACTAGAATCTGAATACAGATATCAACAGTAATAAATAAAAATATTTTACTCTTAATCAATTCATTTTTAAGTAACTTCATTTTTATTACCTATTAAAGTTTCATCTCAAAACTTCTTTTATTCAATTTACGAATTAATATACAAGAAAGCACGATGATTATTATATTGGATAGTAAAATCATATAAAATTGATTTTCAGTCACTCTAAAAGCATGAGAAAGATAAGTAAATGGTAAGTAAATCTTAAAATTATAATTGTTGTAGTATATGCTAATTGTTAAAATTAGCATTGTAATACCAATTGGTATTATTAAAGAAATTTTCCTTATAAGTAATAAAGTTAGAAAATATAATAATATTATCATTAACGAGGAAAATAATTGAATGGTAAATGTTTTAAAAAAGAAAATCAAACTAATCTCTAAACTATTATCAATAGCCTTCCCAATAACGTATAAACTAATATAATCAGACAGCCAAAAAACAAATGTGTAAGCCACTGTAATGAGTAATTTAGAATTTATTGTGTACTTGTTTCTAAATGGCAATGAAATTACGGTTAGCCATGCATCATTTTTAAATTCTACTGCAAACACTTCGTAAATTATTAAAGACAGAACTACATAAAATAGTTCAGAAAAATAAAATATTGTCTGCTCTTTAAAAATTAACTGCCAATTAGATAAAGCAAGTTCATTTTGATGCACTAATAAATAGGCTTGATACCTAAAAGTTAAGTCTATATATAACAAAACATTCAGAAGTATTGGGAAAATAAGAACAAACCACAAGACGCTTTTTCTCTGCTTAAGAAATTCCACTTTAATCATATCCACCTCCAGCTAAACAAGCTAAGTAGGCTTCTTCCAGATTTTGACAATTATACTTTTGTAAAAGGTATTGGCAAGAACCAAAAAATTCAACTTTCCCATAATTTATAATTATAACATCAGATATCACTTTATCCAGTTCACTAAGAATATGACTTGATATAAAAAATGTAATACCCTTTTTCTCCTGAAGAAAACGAATTAAACTTCTAATTTCAATTACACCCTGTGGATCAAGTCCATTGATTGGTTCATCCCAAATTAATATTTCTGGACTACCTAACAATGATGCAGCTATACTTAGCCGTTGTTTCATACCCATTGAAAAATTTTTTACTTTTTTCTTTTTAACATCTTTTAATCCTACCATTGATAGATATTCATTAAGTTTTTCAATATCTAAATTAAGGCCCTTCATATTTGCTATTAACTTCAAATTTTTATAAGCATCAAGATGACCATAAAATGAAGGTCCCAAAACTAATCCTATCCTAGATAATATATTTTCAGAATTCTGTTCTACGGTTTGATTAAAAATAGTTATTTCCCCAGAATCTGGTTTTAAAATCCCTAGAATCATTTTGATAATTGTAGTTTTTCCAGCTCCATTTGGTCCGACAAAACCATATACTTTTCCCTTCTTTAAATAAAATGAAGTGTTATGAATAACTTCAGTATCTTTAAAGCATTTTGTTACATTAATTATTTCAACTATAGCCATCTCTACTCCTTAGTTTACAGCAAGAAATTATGCTTAATTCTTATCGTTTTTTGTAAAAAATCAGCGCACCCAATAATATTCCATTCAACAAGCCTAAAGAAATACCATATTCAACTGGAAAATCTAAAAAAATTGCAAACACTATTCCAATCATCACCCCTAGTGAGGCTGCTGTTGAAATCACATCTTCATTTTCTTTTTTCATTTTCTTTACACCTCATTTCCTTTTTGTATATAAGTTGTAGTACTCTCCACCAATAGCCATTAAGTACTTATGATTTCCTGACTCAACAATCTTACCATCTTTCATTACAAAAATAATATCCGCATCCTTAATTGTTGACAATCTATGGGCTACAATTATTTGAGTACAGCCCTGACTTTGTATATACTTTGTTATTCTCTCCTCATTAATAGTGTCTAATGCACTAGTTGCTTCATCTAAAATTACAATACTAGGATTATTTATTAATGCACGTGCCAGTGCTATCCGTTGTCTTTGACCACCTGAAATATTTGACCCCATCTCTGAGATGATAGTATTAAATTTCATCGGCATAGCCATGATTTCATCATAGATTTGAACTGCTTTGCAAACTTCCTCTATCTTTTGTGAAGTAACTTCGTGCTTTAAAGTTATATTATCAAGAATACTTCTGTTCAACAAAAAAGAATCCTGTGGAACCACTCCTAAATTTTGACTTAATACTTTTTTATCTATTTGATTAATATTTACACCATCAAATAAAACTTTTCCTGTATCAATCTTATATAATCCTGATAATATTTTTGATAATGTACTTTTTCCTGACCCCGATTGACCGACTAGTGCAATTCTCTGTCCTGGCTCAATAGTCAAATTTAAATTTTCTATTACAGGAGCTGAATCTTTGGAATAAGAGAAAGATAGATTCTCAATATCTATTCTCCCCTCTAAAGAACGCTTTTTAAGACCATTTTCAACATTCTCTTCATTTTCAAGCCAGATATCATTCACTCTATTTAAGTATCCTGCTGCCAAAATATACTGCGTATAAGCATTAAAAATTGAGATTTCTGAACTAAATAAAATTGATGCCATTGTTTGAAATGCGACGACCTCACCCAATAAAATTTTTCCATTTAAAACATTATTAAGTCCAAAAATCAATATAATTATAGGAGCGAACAATTGAAACACATTTGTAGCTGAATTGTATAAAATATGCACAATGCTTCGTTCTTTATACTTGGTCAATACGTTTTTTAAACGCTTAGACCAGTTTTCATATATTTCATCTTCTAATCCCGATATTTTTATTGAAGAAATAGTATTTAATGCTTCTGTTTCTACTGAGTAAATCAATGATTGTTCTTGTAATTCTCTATTAACCGTATCGTACATTATTTTTTTAGTACTAAACAGAAACAAAAAGTTGATTAAACTCAATATAAGAGCTATAAATGTTAATGTTTTTGAACTAAAAAACATATATATTACAACACTTAGAATAGTCCCAATATCTACTATTCCCCCAACAACTTGGTTAGTAAATAGCTCCCTAAAACCACTAAGACTAGAGATTCTGTATAAAATATCTCCTTTTGCCCTAAGTTCAAAAAAACTATACGGTAGTTTAAGCAAATGCTTAAACGTAAAACTTTCAATATCTCTACTAAAAAATATATTAGAAAATAGAATTCCCATACTCCTAGCCAAGATAGAAATAAGGTACAAACAAAGTAGGGAAAATAATATAAAAAACGAGGTTTGAAAAGAAAATGCATTACCTAATGCAGAATTAATAAACTTTGAAGTCATTACTGGTACGCAAAGTATTATTAGGTAACTTATTATAGAAAATAGTAACGTCAAAATTAATCGACCTTTTACCTTCGAAAAACTAGAGAATACTCTTATCCATGGCGAAGGAAACTGTGACTTCAAAGATCGATAATTTTCGTTAGGAAATGATAGCAGTACTATATTACTAAAATGTCTTGAAAATTCCTTAAACTCATAATTTACATATCCTTTAGAAGGATCCATTATATAAAACTTGTTCTTTTTTATTTTGTAAATAACTACATAATGTTGATTATCCCAAAATGCTATTAATGGTAACGGAAGTTCACCAATTTTATTTACATCTTTAACTTTATATGAACCAGTATCAAAATTTCGTTTATTCAATAACTGTTTTAAGTCAGCTATACTATAACCGTCTCTCCCTTTTTCTATATCACGTCTCAAATCTAGTAATGTCTCTTTGCTTTTATAGAAATGTAGTATGGACAAGCAACAACATAATCCACATTCTATTTGAGACATTTGCTCAATATTAGGTACTTTTCTAGTCATCATGTCCTCTTTAACTCTAATAATAAAACATTCAATAATCTATCATCTTGTTTTCGACATATTTCATAAGCAACTCCAGATACTCCTAGCATAAAAGAAAATGTATTCATAGTATTCAAATCTATATTTAATTCTGGCTTGATAACCTGAGAAACGACATTATCGAAATACAAATTTATAGATTCTTTTATCAATAGGTTTTCTTCATCTTTCAATATCGCATCAAGACAACTGATAGTACCTACAGAACCATGACATAAATTCAATTCTCTTATTTTTTCTAAATTAGTTAATACATTTTCAATTATTGATAAATCATTATTCCCAATATTAGTTTTGTCGAAAATTTCTTTTCTAGCCAATAAAATGCCCGGAGCTCCGTAACACCAAAAATTAGGAAAGGAATCATCATGATTTCTTCTTATATCTTTCCAATTTTTTAATATACTATTGAAACATTCATCTTCTTTATGTAGTAGTTTCTCTATACATTTTAATATATCTGTACTAGGATTGATTTCATAATAATATGATAATGACATTGCTACTCCAGAGTAACCATGTGCTAAACCTGTTGCTGTTATATTATCTAATTGTGAAATACAATAGTTAATACACTTTTTTAATAGCGCAAAAAGTTTTGAGCTATGTTCTATCTTATAAATATTACACAATAAAATAATTAAACTGGATATTCCTAAAAAATCAATTGGTTGATCTGACGGAATATCTTGTTTTGCTAGCATTGTTAAGTAAAACTTATATTTTTCATGATAGTCTGGTTCCGATGTTAGTATAAAAAGGCAATAATATAGATATATTACTGATCCAATGCCGTTAAACGCAGAAAAGTTTCGAATTGTTTCAATTTCAATCATAGACTCGAACCCCTTTAGTAAACCATCCGCAACTATCTTGTACTTTTCTTCTTTAAATTTTAAATATAGATAATATAATAGTAAAACTACTCCGCCACCATCATACAGGCAATAAGATACCGGTAAAATAACTTTCTTATCATCAATCAGACTAACAGAAGGAAGTATGCAAAACTCATTATTATTATTCCAAACGACTTGATGATTAACATAGTCACCGACCTTTAATACTAAAGAATTTTCGTCATTAACAGGAATAATAAAATCGTGTAATGGGCTTTGATTTATTTCAGAGATGGTCGTATCTTTAACTGTCGATAAAGATAGAAAAATCACATGCAACTGCTTTAACATATCCTTATTTCCAAGTTTTTGAAATCTTTCAAGTAGTTTACTTTGGATAGATGTAGCATAAAAATTACAAATTTCATTTTCCATAGAATAAATGCTCAAACTATTAAAGTTTGTATAAAAATACGGTACATCTCCTTTCATTAAACTCTTAATTTCAATTTCTACTTGCTTTCCTAAAGTACTGTCTAATTTAAATGACGAGCTATTAAGTTTCTGAAATAGCTTTCTCTGATTTTTGATATCTGTAAGGTAATCTGGGTGGGTTGAAGCCTCTAAAAACTTAACATATACCATTGTTGGTCTTAGAACCTGTCTCAGATATAGAGGATATTTTTCTGACAATGATTTTATTTCTTCAATAAAATAATTTTTACTATTTTCAAGTATAGTATAACATGCTTTGAATCCATCAATTATCTTACCATAAAATTTATTAGTTTCTTTTTTGACATTACTACTCGGAAGTACTACATGTACTTCTTTTAGATGAATATTATATGAAAAATCATTTTCTATTATAAACCTAGTAATGTTTTCAGATAATTGTTGATAATAAGTCAGCGGACTTAAATCAAAATCAAATAAAGAACTTTGAAAATTATTTGGTAACAATAATGTGTCTAAAACCGAATCTTTGATAAACTTTTGAAATAAATCATGTACAGTTTCAGGGTTTTGAATAGTTGAATTCCTGTTACAGCTTAAGTCTGGATTTGTAAATAAAGTCTCAGAATCAATAACAATCGGATAATTCTTACTCATTATTATGTTTTCTTTATGAAGGTCCGTCATTTGCAGTGCATAAGCTATTGCAAGAAGTTCACCGTATCTATAAAAGTAATCTTCGTAATCATTATCAAGATTACATTCTTGAAACTCTATAAATTCCTGCCATCCATAATTTTTTTTTGAAATTGATTTAGGGTGGTATAATTTTAAAGGTAAACTTCTATTAATTAAACTAAAAAAATTCTCCAAAAATACATCATTATTTAATGAATGAGGCTTATATAAAATTTTATCATCATTATTATTTTTAAATATAACTGCAGTCTTGCCTCCGTTATGTCTATCACCAGTAGAAAGTACAATTTCTTTGATTCCATCATCAAAATTGAATCCTATATGTTCCTTAATTTCATCTTTATCTCTGATGATTGATAACATTGCTTCTTCTATTAAATTAATCGTGTGTTGATGCAAATGAAAAATTTTAATAAATAAGACTGGGTATGCTTTCTTAATTTTTTTAAAAAAAGGAACCGTCCCCAATGTTAAACAGTATCTCTGATATCTTTCTTCTTTCGGTACACTCTCATTAACTCTTTGCCAATTGTAAAAATCATCAATAAGAGTACGAATTGTCAAATAATATATCTCAGAATAAAATTGTTTTTCTAGTATCTCTATAGAATCTTCTGAAAGATAGCACCGTATATCTTTCGATAAAGAGTTAATAAAGTACTTTGAAAATTGATTATTAAAAGTATAAAATGTACTTTCATAATTTTCCTCTATAGTACCTGAAGTAATTGATTTTTCAATTTTATTTAAATAACTTTCAACTGTCATAATTATCTCCTATTCAAAAGCATTATACTGGGCTATATTGTTGAAAAATGTTGTTACTTAATTATTTATTGCAACTCTTTGTACATCCGGAAGTTGGACATGCACCAGCATTTAATGTTACGGTAATTGTAACACCCACAAAAGAAATTGTAGCGGGAATAATAGTAGGGCTGATTCCACCTACAACTTGATTATCTCCAACTAATTGTTCGAGTTCTAATTCATTAATTTTTCCTGTAAATTTATTATTCATGATTTTTCTCCTCTAAATATTATTATCTACAATTATTTTGACATTCAATTGTACCTGTGCAAACTGCACCTTTATTTCCAAGAGCATTACTGATAGGACTAAGCCTAGCCCATCCCCATCCCCATCCCGCTCCAACTGCACTGTTATCACTAATCTCTTCTAATAACTGACTGTTAATTTTTTTGGGAAAATCTTTTTGTGCCATCTAACTATTCTCTCCTAACTAATTTTAATTTATATAGCCCAGAATAATACTTTTGAAAAGAGATACGTATCAATCTAACCATAGAAAGTTATTCAAAGAGTGATCCGTATAATTTGATAACATGGAGTAACCCCACCCCGATAAACCAACCATTAAACCGTATGTATTCGAAGATTTTAAATTTTTTTTATTCCATTCTTTAACCAAAACAGTATCAAACAGCTCTTGATATATACTTGTACATAAATTATTTAAATTCTCTTTATAAAGTAGTTTAGAAGCATAACTTAATATTTCTAAATTTCCTAAATCACCGTGACAATATGTAGGATTATTCCCAAATCCGTAAGCTTTAGTGTTCTCAATACTTAGTCCAATGTCATTATCTAAATTATCAAAATTATATCCTGAAGAAAGCAACAATAATTTACTTAAAAGTATCCCAGGTGAGCCATGACACCAAGTATAAGATATTTGTTTTTCATCTTTAGATCTATACCAATCATTTTTATGAGAAGAGAAGCATTTTTTTTCATAGCTCAATGATTCTTGCAAAATCTCTTCTGCACGACTATCTCCCAAATATTTCATTGCCTTAAATAAATAAGAATGTATACCTGCATTTCCGTGAGAAAAACCAACATAATTTCTATTTGGCATACATTCCCAAAACCTTAGTCCGTCTACAAACTTTGATTCATGTAATAATTTTTGAATTATTTTTGCAATAACACATTTAATATCAGGTGTGTTGTAATATGAATCTGAATTAACAAGTTTTAAAATTACAGCCAATAGCCCTGTATTCCCACTAATTAAATCATTTGAGGTATCCCTTAAAATTAGTTCATCTATACTTAATATAGTTTTTTTGATAAAGCTTTTATTTTTTATATCCCCAGTGAGATGAGCAAATTCAGCAAGTGAATATATCATCCCTCCTAAACCTGTAAAAGCCCCTACTAAATGATTGGAGTGAATGTACTTATTTCCCAATAATACCTTTGAGGTTTCAACAGATTTCTTGGCATACTCTAAAAATCTTTTCTTACCTGTTATGTTCCATAAATTGATTAAAAATAGCGAAATTCCTGCATTCCCACTATACAAATCATTTGTTAAAACAGAAGGTAACCAAACATCCTCTTCGAAACCCTGCATTGTTACACTAATCCAAGCCAAATCTTTTCGACCGTACTCATTAACTCCTTCAATTGAATTATCAATAAGCAAATCTCCAATTTTAGTAGCAGTAGACAACCATAATTCTGGTTTCAATTTATTATAATATGTTTGAAATTTAATATCATTGCTGTCTGATTGATTTTTTCTACTTATGAAAGAATCCTTGATATATCCAATTTGTTCTTTTAAATCTTCATCACAAAAAGAAGAAATCTTACTATTAAAATCTTCTTTAAAATTGGTTAAATTTACACCTTTTACTTCTACCCCTTTAGAATCAAATATTTTATTATCACCAATAATAAATGAAAAATAAGGAATATCTGATTCTAGTAAATCTTTAAATTCTGAATCAATCAACATTGTCTCAGAATCTTCGCTTCCTATGTATAATCTTAAAAGCAACATCTTTCTCTCATAATGCTTTTGGGTAAATTCTGGGCTTAGTGATATCCTTAATAATTGTGAATAGTATAGAGTCGCCCTTGGTATAAATCTTCCAACTGTGTTACTAAAAAGCTCATATATTTTTTCAGTATATATCTTCCTATTATTCATAATCCATTTATATATACCTTGAAATCCTTTTATGATTTCAAAAAGATAGTCTTTGGCATCTACAATCTCACCATTGATCATAGGATTGTTGCTTTTAGGAGAAATGACATAATACTCTCTCTCAATATGAATATTATCGCTGTTAGTATCCTTGATATAGTCAGTTTTAAAGGTTGAAATTTGCTCACTATTCATACTAACACCACCAACTTCATTTCCTTTTAAAAAAATGGGTAAAAGCCCTGTAGTTATTACTGAGCTTTCAAATTTTTTAGAAGCTTTATTGAATGCTGATAAATCATTATTTCTATCCACTATCTGAGGATGGATTAATGTTTCTAAATCAATTGGAACTGGATAAGCTCCTTTCGCAATAATGTTTTCATAATGAAAATCTACAGAATTCAAAGAATAAAGTATTCCCAACAATTCTCCTATTCTTTGATAAAACCCCTTTACATCCAAATCATTCATACATTCTTCTGTATCTATATATTCACAAAATCCATATTTTTCAGTTGAAATAATATTAGGTAGTTTATAATCTAAAATCGCATTTTGATCTCGTAAGAATTCCATCATTTTTTCAAACGATTTTTCAATATTAAGCGAGCGAGGCTTATATATTATAGTATATCCGCTTGATAAAATAATTTTACTGACACTCTTATTTTTTCTATGTGAATCACCATTTCCCAATTCTATTTTAGAAATCAGTACTTTAGAACTCGTTTTACACTGAAATAGTTCAATAATTTTCGCATATTGCTCTTGAAAATGTTGAATAATTTCTAAATAAAATTCAAAAGTGTTTTTTACTACATTGGAAGTTAAACGTGTTAACTCGGAAAATTTTGCATAGAAATCAACTAAATTTTTTTCTTCTTTTATATATTTATTCTTGTAATAATCCATTCTGTTGACAGAAGTTTTTCCCTGAAGAACGCCTCTAGCTTTTAGAGTAGAGATATCTCCAATAATTGAACGATACAGCAAAGTGTTGATTCTATCAGCAACATCCAATACAGAGTAAGCTAAAAATTCATCCGAATCTTCAATTCTCTTATTTCTGGAAATGGTATAAGAAAACTCAGAAAAATATTTGCTAATGAACGGTATAATAATTGAAGAAAATAGATATTTTTCTTCAATTATTTCTTTAAATTGTTTTGGAATAGCCTCTAAATTTAAACTAACGTACTTAAATATAATATTTACATCCACAATCTCGTAATCTTTATAGAAATTTAAAAGTTTCTCGATATAATTCTCTCCTAAATGCTTTGTTAACTCCTTTTCAAACGTTTCTAAACTATACTCCGGAAAATAATTTAACCAATAATTAACCACACTATCTTTCATCGTATCCTCCAACCAGTATTAAGTCTTTAGATATCATCTAAAGACTTAGGTGTACACCTAAACATTTTACCAATTGACAATAACAATAATATCCATTACCAACAATAAAATTAGGGAACTTTTTAGAATTTTATTCATATTTAGACTTCCTTTCAGTTTTTATTTATTGTACAATAAATAAAGATCAATTACTTTTTTTGTTGGGAAAATGGGAAAATTATGAAATCAAAACTTGGCATCACACTCAGAAAAGTTCGTAAAGGAAAACAGATCAGTTTATCTTCCGTTGCTGACGAGCATCTTTCTAAATCTCAAATATCTCGATTCGAACGTGGAGAATCAGAAATATCTTGTATTAGGCTTATCAATATTTTAGACAAGTTGCACATTACCCTAGAAGAGTTTCTTATTTTACACGATGAAGACTACACCAAGATTGGATCATTTGCTAACCTAGTTCAATATATTCGTAAACAATACTCATCACAAAGTATCGATAATATAACGTGCCTACTATCTGACACTACAAATTACACTCTAGATCCTTTAGAGAAAACTATGATAAAATCCATTCTACACACAATGGATTCGAGGATCAGTCCATCAGATGAAGAATTACTTCAATTAATAGACTATCTTTTTAAAGTCGAAAAATGGGGTTACTATGAGATCGTTCTATTTGGTAACTGTGTACGAACAATTAACTACAATTCCTACTTCTTATTGACAAAGGAACTGCTAAAGAATTATCTCTACTCTTCTCTGAATAAAACCAATAAACGAATGGTCGCTCAACTTGCTATAAATTGTTTAATTCTTAGTATAGATGAGGAAAAATTTTCTAATTGTTGCTATTTAATTAGTGAGATAAAAACATTATTAGATAATGAATTGAACTTCTATGAACAGACAGTTTTTCTCTATGCAACTGGCTACTATGAATTTAAACGCCAATTAAGTAGTGGAATTGAAAAAATGAAACAGGCTATACAAGTATTCGATATTTTAAGAGAAGACAAGTTAAAATTACACTATACTGACCATTTTAATAAACTAGTAAACAAAAAATAAATGAAATCATTCTCTATCTTTTAACGAATTCGTCATAAGTAATATTATTCTAGTGAGACATTATCTTGGAATTTTAGGCCTGTAAGTTTATTGGTATTAATAATTTTGACAAACGACTCCAGTCTTCTAGCTACCTCCTCATATTCGTTAATTTCATTACCAAGTTCCTGTTGTAATTTTAAAATATCTGTATTGAGTCGATCTAACGTTATTGATTCCGTCATGTTCATTTGGGCAAAATCATACTTAGCTAATTTTCTACTCTCATGATCACTACTCTTCAGATTTATAAGCACTTCCGCCATCTTGTTTAAGGTGGCGATTTTTTCTTGTGTTTTTTCCAGTTTCATATCAAGCTCTGCAATTTCTAATACGAACTCATCTTTAATTTCTTGGTAGTGTTTGTTTGTGTTAGACAGTTCAATCATGAGATTAATTTCAGAAATCTTCTCTTGAAGGCTTTTTAAAGTTGGTCGTCTGTATGGGAGTTTTTGGCTATCGGTAGTCAATTGCCTGATTAACGTTCTCCCTTTAACAAAACAATTATTATCCGAATTTTCTTTATTATAGACAAAGTAGGAGGACGTTTCTCGAATATAAACTTTATATTTTTTCTGATTTTCTTCTTCAAGGGTATCCAACTGATAGTTGGGAATAAGGATGAGTCCACTTTGTTTGACACCAAATGAAGCCTTGATATAGATACCATCATCAACCAACTTCTCAATCTGATTATCCGTAAGTTCAACTTCAAACTCATGGACAGCATCGCATTTTTCCTTATATTTTTTGAAGGCTTCCTCAATTTCTTCTTCGGAGACTTTCTTCTTATCCTGTTCCTCTCGAAAAGTCTGATAATCTTCCTGAAGATTTTCTAATGTTTGAATATCTCTAACTTCTCTATCTTTAAAATAACGATTAAAAAATTGAACATCATACAATTTCTTATCGCTAATTTTTTTATGACCTAAACTTATCTTTTCACCATTATCCTCTATGGTAAAAATCACATTTTTTTGTTTTAAGTCAATGGTTAGATTTAACACTTTCGATTTTGTTAGTAACTCTTCTAAAGAATTGACACGGTTCAACAGAAAATCTAATCGACTTTCAATCTCTTGCTTGGCAAAATGCGTTCTAAAAAAATCTTCATCATATAAATCTCTTTTACTGAGCTGACGTCCTCGAATTGGTTTTGTCATTGCCCGATCCGTCATCATGAATCGACTATGCTTCTGATTAAAATCAATATGAACATGTAATTGCTCTGCTTTTTCTAAAAAATCATCAAAGGACTTTGACTGCTGCATCAAAAAATAAAGACGTTGCTTCAATTCAAATTTATGACTAATTTTCCTATATTTTTGATAGTCACGGTAGGAGAAACGTTTTTTAATAATTTTTGCTCCAGCAATCTTAGAAATGCGGTCTGAAATCATACGAAGGTTTCGTTCCAAGGCATAATTCCATATCAACTTTTTATCTGAATTACGGTCAATGGCGTTGATTAGGATGTGATTATGAACATGATTTTTATCTGTATGAGTTGCCACGATAAAACGAAAATGGCCTCCTGTTAGTTCCATCATAGTCTCGTAACCAATGCGGTTAATTTCTTCAGGTGTCAGATTATCTTCAGGAGAAAATGATTGAATGAGGTGATGAGCATGAATAGTTTGTTGGTGTTTTTCTTGTCGATCGTTTCTGGATTCATACAACTTGTCATTATTGCTGAAGTTGACATTGTACATCTCTACCATTTCTGCATGACTAGGGAAGTCCAAGTAATTGCTCATGCCAAAATCAGATACCAATTTCAAATTGTCCGTTTTATCAGGGTTAAGAATATACTTAATTAAACGCCTACGATATTTTTTTCCGTGCGTCGCAAAGTGTTTAGTAACTACCATGAAACTCCTTCAGTCTTTTCACCTCCACTTGAAATTCTTTGTCCACTTCCTTAATTAACTCTCCGACTCCTTTACTCAATTCTTGTAATTGGTCCTGAGAAATCAGATGGCTTTGATTAATCGCACGCGCAATTTGATTGATGTTATTTCCAATCCGTCTCAATTCAAAAACTAACTGGTCATAAGTATCAGTGTTAATCGTGACAAATGACATATTGGGATTAAGCAAAACTTTTCTGGCATAGACTGAGAAATTTTGACAATTGCTCTTAGCAATCCGTTCATTCAATTGGTGTAATTCTGGATCAGTTAGAAATACTTTTTTGAGATTGGTACGATAGCGATAAACCATTACATCCTCCTAACCCATATATTTTTCACGGAACTCACGACTGAGTGGCTGCACTTGATTCACTTCTGCAATCAATTCTTGAACGCAAGTCAATAAGATTGAGACGTGCTCTTGAGTCACTTGATGATTTTCTCTTGCGACAACCAGAACTTCATACACATCTCGACTAATCTGTTCAAACTTTTGAGACTGCCAAAGGGAGAACCAACTTTCAAAAATTCTATCCTGATAATTCTTTTTCAATAAATTTTGACGAAGAAATTCTGAGAAACTATCCACTTTTTGTTCCCTCATCATTTCTTTTATCTGTTTTTCTTCTTGTCTCGTAATTCTAAATTGCTTTCGGATTGACTTAATTTCTTGTCCCATTCTGATATCCCTTCAACATTCTACTTGTCTGACAGTGTAAGTCTACCTCACATTGTCAGTACGCTTCCTAAAGACCTCACTTGCTTCTTGTTCGGTCTTTGCGAGCTCAGATATTGTGTCCACAATATCCCAAAAATCATATCGCCAACCGACCAAAACCTTCCAGTTTTGACAGCCAACGATAAGATAACTTGGTGGCTTCGCCCCCAAACCCCCATAGAAAATCAAAAATTGATTTTCTATGAATGATATTAGGATAACAGGGAAGATTTGGAAAAGGTATCACAACATGGAAAAATGACAAAAAAAGAGAGCTAGAGACTCTCATGTAAAATAATTAACTATCCATAAACTCAGAATACTTTTCAAGATATTTTTCAGAATCACGCAATTGAGAAAAAAAATCTTCTCTAATTTTCCTTTCCCACTTATTTTCTAAATTGGAAATTCTATCGAAATCTTCCATTTTTTTTAAACTAAAGCCTGAACTAAAATACTTCTTTTGATATTGTTTAAATCGATTATAATATTCCTCGTTATCATAAAGTTTTATTATTTTTATAACACTTAAATAATTATTGACCGGTTTTTGCCATCTAGGATTAGATATTGCTTCTAATATAATTTTTTTATTTAGATATTTGAACTTAACATAATCTATCACATTAATTTCATTTGGATAAATCAATGGCAATACAACCTCATCAGTTTTCAAGCCCATATTACAATTTTTACAACTCAAAATTATATTTTTACTATACATTGCTAATAATGGAAAACGGCTTTTTGGTAAAAAATGATCCGGGTCCCCATTTACCATTTTACCGTCACAGTAGGGACACCTTCCCCCTTCTTGATTTGAATTATCAATTAATATACCTTGTATAGTTTTTGATTCATCAAGATTAAAATAATATTTTTTTATATCTTTTCTATTTATAAACTCATCATATAGATACAAACATAGTTCTTTTAAACTGGCATTACTAGAGCCATACCAAAACTTAAATAGATTTTCATTACTTTCAAGTGACATAGTATCATATAATCCCATTTTTATTGACCAATAAAAATAGCGAATTTTCATCATATTTTCCATATCAATTGAAACTGAATATAGTTTTTGATAAAAATTTGTCCTATTAATAAAGTTAGTAAAATTATAAATTCTTGAATAGATTTCAGACTTCTCTCGAACACGTTTAATGAATTCTTTTCTATCCTCATTTGTTGGTGTTTCACTAGAACAAATAAAATCATCTCTGTGTTTTGTCAACAATATAACAATATCGTACCAAATTTTATCAATTTTTTTATCAATTCCCCTTATATTAGACATCTTTTAACTCCATTAATAAATCGTAGTATCTCATAAAAATATCAATTTTTTCTGAAGAATCTGGCAGGGATTTTAATTTTTGCATTCCTATTCGTTGTTTTTCTTCATTTGTTGACTCTAATAATTTTTCAATCTGTTCGAATGTAGTTCGTATCAGCTTACTATCGAGTAACCTGACATCAAAGACATTTGAAAGAATTTCATCTATTTCAACCCCAAAAGTTCCAACTGAAACATTTTTTGCAACTATCCTATCATGATTTTTTTGGAGAACAATAATATCATCTTTATTTAAATTTGCAACAAGAAGTGGAGAATGCGTACAAATAATAAAGTGACAATTATAGTTTTTAAATAATTTCTTTAGCCTATATATATAAGAAGTCATCCAACTTGGATGCAAGTGCAACTCTGGCTCATCAATTAACACAATTGAATTCATCCGTACTTCACTGACTAGTTTTGTAAATCTTATGAGAGTTGCTATTTCTCCTGAACTCAAGTCAACTAATTGATAACTTTCTCTATAATCAGGATTAACATCTTTTCCTATATTTTTATCAATATACAATTTAGTAAAAAAATTATTTTCTAGAAATTCTTTATTAAAAGTAAATATTTCATAAAAAATATCAGTTCCATTTATGAAATTTTTTAAATCCCTAAATAGAATAGCAGGTCTTCCTTCGTATCTAAAAGTTAGTTTATCTCTAAGTAATAAGTTAATACTGTTTTCAATAAAACGACATTTGCAAATATACTCCACCATATTATCATCAAGTCCATACTCTTGAACTGTTGCACTATCAGATTTAAAGTTAGCACCATGTCTATACATTGAGTTTGAATGATAATATCTATCCTGAAATTCTGACCATCTCTCAGATAACATCTGTTCTTCCTTAATATAACCCACATTATCATATCTATTTTTTCAGTAAACAAATCTGTCTTAGTAATTTTTCGACAATAAAAGCGACTACTTTTTCTTCCATAAACTCTATTTGCCCAAGTTAAAATTAAACTATTTGGATCTATTTTAAGAAACTTAAATACTTCAAGAATATTGTTAAATCTATCTATATCTGATAAATTCGAATATACTATATTATTAATAAAGTCAGTTGTTACTCCAAAATTTATCATTCGTCTCAGAGAACTTTCAGAATATTTATTATACTTACTAGAAGCGGTTAAATTTTCTTTACTCAACTTATCTAACAATGCAAACGAATCTAAAACAATATTTACATCTGTCTTAGGTGATTTATTAGTTATAATTGTATTTTTACCATTATTATCAACAATCTTTGCATGAGATATCGAAATATTCTCTATTTCTTGAAATAAACCATAGATTTCTCTAAGTAGCGTAGTTTTTCTAACACCATTTTCTCCTATTATCAAAGTAAACTTTGATTCCTCTGAATTCAATAGTTCTTTTGAAACCTTAAAATCAATGTCTAGTTCTGTTCCCAAATAAAAATTCTCTATATGTAAACTTTCTATCTTCATAAACTATTCCTCACTATCTAAAGTAAATTCTACAAACCATTCCTGTCCCACCTTCAACATCTCTTTCTCTACCTGACTCCAATCTCCAAACAGTAAGTCTTGAAGAATATCTGCTGCTGCAGTCTTATCTTGTCCTGAATCATATACACAACTTCTATCTCGTTGGTAAATTTGAATTCTTTCAAAGATAGCTAGTTCTTCCAATTGTCGTGTATTATCAA
>ERZ772909.356-NODE-356-length-29309-cov-6.302830_pt1 | contig 29309 bp, 43 predicted proteins | sample MGYA00511137_ERZ772909 | MGnify/ENA primary metagenome ERZ772909 (study PRJEB29015, sample SAMEA2738095) | human oral metagenome | biome: human oral; feature: human-associated habitat; material: saliva | place: China | collected 2270 ... | reverse complement strand
TTTGCCTGTGCGGTACGCTTGGTGATGCCCCAGTTGGTTTCGCCGCCGGGGTCTTGAGGGTGGTTAACGTAACCGCCCTCGTGGGAGAGGACGCGTTCGATGAATTGGTTGAATTTGTCTGACATGGAAAAATCCCTGTATTGAGTTGGAAATCAATACAGGGATTGTAGGAAAGGCCGTCTGAGGGGGCTTTTAATGGAGGTTAAAACCCATCTTTAATCGGATTGTTTAGCTCAAAACACAATCGGCAATAAGTTTGTCCAATTTTCGGACATCAATACCTTTAAGCAGATTGACTTTGATGTGTCCGGCGCGGGTCCAAAGTTCCAATTCGGCTGAAAAATCCAAAAAGCCCGCAGCATTTTCACTAGACCACATGTTGATATTGGCATAAGGCAACGAATAGATTTCCACTTTTTTCCCGCGCAGGCCTTGTGCATCACGAACAATCAACCGTTTGTCGGTAAAAACGGCAATATCGCGTATGGTTTTATACGCCGCAACAGGCTGTTCTCCTGCGACCAACAGCTCGCCGACATCGGCAGGAATCGGACATTCTTCGGTAAAAGTCCAAGCAAGCAGGGACGTTAATTCAGCCATAATGTTTCCTTTTATTGAAGTTTTAAAAACGGCGTTTTCTCAACGCCTCTTTCGCGCGGCTTTGAGTGCGTCAAATGCCGCAATCCTTTGTTCCGTAGGTTCTGCGGCCATTTTTTCAATTTAAGTCCTTGGATACCTGCACTACTTGCCCGATGATTTGAATATCGGGGTGTTCCGCCAGTGTCAAGGGCATGGGCGGATAGGTTGAATTGTCGGAAATCAAGAGTAGGCTGCCGTCGATTTGCCGTTGGATGCGCTTGACCCATAACACATCGCTGCTGCGGATGACGTAGATGTTGCCATCACGGGGATTTGTTTTTGAGGTATCGACCAAAAGCGTATCTTTACTGCTGATGGTCGGCTCCATACTGTCACCTTTGGCAGTAACGATATTGAGGTCTTTCTCGTGCAGTCCACGGTGAAGCAGCCAATCTTTTCTAAATGCCAAATGGTTCGCAGGGACAGTAACGCCGTAGGCAGTCGTTCCATGACCTGCGGAGACTTCGACATCAAACATGGGGATATAGGCGTAGTCGTCTGACAATGCCGTCAAACTAGAAATATTCCTTTTACTGTTCTTTTTTCCAGAAATCAGCCAGTTTGCATCAACATCAAATTTGCTCAATATTTTTTCCACCATATCAAATGGTGGACGCTGCTTTCCGCTTAAAACATCATTTACCCTAGATACTTTTTCATCTATCAAATCAGCAAATTCAGCGATAGTCAGCTCTTCTTTTGCAAGGAGTTCACGAATATTTCCAGTAAAAATCAAACTCATAGAATTAATCCTTAAAAATAAACTAGAAATAATCTTGATAGCTAGAAATATTCCTATTATACTTGCATCAAGTTTGATACAAGATTGTTTAAAGATTTAAACAATCATAATTCTAGCACGAGAACGAAATAGGAGATATTCCGTGAAAGCAGAAAAAATTAAAGAAGGTTTCCGAGAGCGCGGCGAAACGATTAAAGACTGGTGCGTTACGAGGGGATATGACCCTACCTATGTGTCCCGTATTTTAAACGGAACTGTTAAGGCAAACCGTGGGAAGGCACACCGTATCGCACAGGAACTCGGTCTAAAAGCGAAACAGGAAGTGGCGTAGGAGTAAATATGGCAGAAAGTAAAAGGGTACAACGGCTATTGAGGGTTTTTATCGCGCTTGACGAGCATCCGATTATCGGTCTGAGCAATAAGGATTTATCGGTCGGACTGGGGCTGACGCCATCACAAGTCAGCAGGGATATTGATGATTTGGTTGCATCGGGATTGGTCATCAAGCTTGAAAACGGCAACTACGCCTACGGCATCAAAACCCTGCAAATCGCAGAGCGGTTCAGAAAACAGCAAGAGCGGCTGAATGCGCGCTTGCAAGAATTGGAAAACCGAATTTACTAAATGCGACGACGTCGTCGCATTTGAGGAGCAAAAGAAATGGCAACAGAAATTTTAGGACATACGGTCGGCGTAACGGCAAACGAATTGGCTATCCACAGTATGGAGGTTATGGACAAGTTTTCAGGCGGCGAGGCCTACAACGAGACGGTATGGATTGAGCGCGGACGATTTGCGGTACGCCAAACGATGGAAGGGATGTTTGAGCTGGGACGCGCGCTGATCATCATCAAGGAGCATACGCCGCATGGTCGTTTTGCCGAAATCGCTGAAAAAGAGTTCGGCCTCGGACGGCGGGAATCCCAAAGACTGATGAATGCTACCCTCCGTTTTATCGACCCGAAAATGAAACAAGCGCAGCCTAAGCTGATGACGTTGGGCAAATCCAAACTGCTCGAGCTGCTGGTCGAAGACGACGACACTTTGTTGGAGCTTGCTGAAGGCGGTGAGGTTAACGGCAACACTTTTGACGATGTCGACCGTATGACTATTAAGGAGCTGCGCGTCGCCCTGCGCGAAAGCCGTGAAACGGCGGAAGCGAAAGATAAGGTGATTGCCGATAAAAATAAAAAGGTCGATGAGCTGGCGGAAAAGCTGTCGAAAAAGCAGACGGGTGTCAAAGAGCCTAAACCTGCGGATGTGGGCATCGAGCTGACGATGCAGCTTGGCAGCTTGGAAGTCGGTATCCGCTCGCAAATCAGCCGATTGCGCGAGATGTTCGAGCAGATGGCGGCGCACGGCGAGGCGCATGGATTTGACCACCGCGCGAAGATGGTCGGCACGCTCAATCAAATTATTTTGGACTGCGAGCAACTGCGCGAAAGCTATGCCCTGCCGACTGAAGCACCGACAGACAATGTGCCGGAATGGTTGGGCGGTGAAACGGGAGAAGGCGATGAATCCGGCAATGATTGAGCGTCTTAAGGCAGTCGAGAATCAGGCGGAAGCAATGGGACGCGGCGCACGCTCTGCATATCTTAAGCAGCAGGCGCAGGAATTGGGCATCAGCCTTGCCACGCTATACCGCAAGCTGGAGGCGGTCAGCGTCAAGCCGACGCGCAAACGGCGCAGCGATGCGGGCAAGACGGAGCTTAAACCGGAAGAAGCCAAATTGATTTCGGCGGTTTTGGTGGAGGCGATGAGGCGCAACGGCAAGCGGTTGATGTCGGTGCGGCAGGCGGTGGAAATGCTGCGCGCCAACGGGAAAATCGAGGCGGCGCGGATTGATGGGGAAACCGGGGAAGTCATCCCCCTTTCTGAAAACACCATTACCCGGGCTTTACGGGAATACAAGCTACACCCCGACCAGCTTTTGCAGCCCGACCCCGTCAGCCGCATGAAATCGGAACACCCGAACCATTGTTGGCAAATCGACCCGAGTTTGTGCGTTTTGTATTACCTGCCGCATCAGGGCAAGGATACGGGGCTGCGGGTGATGAAGGAAGAGGAGTTTTATAAAAACAAGCCGAAAAACGTCGTCAAAATCGAAAACGACCGCGTCTGGCGGTATACGGGGACAGACCATGCCTCCGGCACGATTTCGGTGCGTTATTACTTCGGAGGTGAAACCAGCGCGAACCTCTGTGATTTTTTCATCTACATGATGCAGGCGAAAAAAGATATTGGAAAAGACCCGTTTCGCGGCGTACCGCGCATGGTCATGCTTGACCCGGGCAGTGCGAATACTTCGGCGGCGTTTAAAAATTTGTGCAAGTCCTTGGATGTGCATGTGCAAATCAACAAGCCGGGCAATCCGCGTGCCAAAGGGCAAGTGGAAAAAGCCAACGATATTGTGGAAACGGCATTTGAGAGCGGATTGCGCTTTACCGAGGTACACGACATCGACCAGCTCAATGCTTTATCGGAACGCTGGATGCGTTACTACAACGGTACGCAAAAACACAGCCGCCACGGCATGACCCGCTATCAGGCGTGGAACAAAATCAAACCCGAGCAGCTCATCCTGCCGCCGCCTGCTGAATATTGCCGAGAGCTTGCCGTCAGCGCACCGAAAGAGGCGAAAGTCTCGGCGGATTTGGAAATCCGCTTCGGTGGACGGGTATATAGCGTGAAAGGCATCAAGGGGATTTTGGTCGGTCAGAAGGTTTTGGTCGGCAAGAACCCTTGGGAGGCAAACGGGGCGCGGATCGCCACATATGACGCGGAGGGCAACGAGGTTTGGGTATCCGTACCCGAAGTAGTTTTTGACGAGATGGGCTTCAGGGCCGATGCGGCAGTCATCGGGGCGGAATACAAAGCCCCGGCCGATACGGACGCGCAGCAGCACCGCAAAGAGCTGGACAAGCTGGCGATGGGTGCGAAAACGCTGGAGGCGGCAGCCGCCAAACGCAAAGGCAAGGCAGTCCCATTCGGCGGCGAAATCGACCCGTACAAACATCAGGAAGATACGCTCGCCGCGCGCAATACGCTGTATATGCCCAAACAGGGACAGCAGATGGCGTACAACCGGATGGAGGTCTTGGAGCAGGTATTGAGCAAGGTCGAAATCGCCAAACGCTTAAAACCCCGCGTCGAGGCAGACGGCGGCGACTGGAAACAGGCAGTGTCGGTCATCCTCAAACACTACCCGGAAGGTGTGACCGAGGGCAGGCTGGAAGAGGCGTTTGAACGTATCCGGACAAGATGCCGTCTGAAACTTTTGAAAACCGGTTAGGTTTCAACCAAAAAGGAAAACACGATGAAACAGAGTTTTCAGAAAATCGGTAAATCCTATGCGGTAGCCGCTGCTGAAATCGGATGCAGCAAGCCGATGCTGGTGGCGGTGGTCAATCACGGGCAATGGCCGAAAAAAAACGCAGCCGAGCTGCGAAGGAAATTGAAACAATTTTTTGAAACGAATGGTGCGGAAATCCCGGCGTGCCTGAGAAACGAACCGGAAGCCGCACCTGCCCAAGCAACTTACGAAGACAAGGACAACGAAATGTTACTACGAAAAGCAACTTTAAACCAAGCGGCAAAACAACATTTTAGCTTATTCCGCGACCCGTTTAACGACGAAATCCAGTCTGCGGAGGATGTGTATATGACGCCGGATGTGCGCTATGTGCGTGAGGCAATGTTTCAGACGGCCTGCCACGGCGGTTTTGTGGCGGTGGTCGGCGAAAGCGGTGCGGGTAAATCAACACTGCGAGAAGACCTGCAAGACCGCATCAACCGCGAAGGCCGACAAATCATCCTGATCGAGCCTTATGTCTTAGCGATGGAGGACAACGACCAAAAAGGCAAAACGCTTAAGGCGGTACATATTGCCGAGGCCATTTTGGAGGCAGTGTCGCCGGGAACCAGCCCTAAACGCAGCCCGGAAGCACGTTTTCGCCAAATCCACCGCGCTTTGTCGGAAAGTGCAAAAGCAGGCAACAAACACCTGCTCTTGATTGAAGAGGCGCACGGCCTGCCGTTGCCGACCCTGAAACACCTGAAACGCTTTTTCGAGCTGAAAAACGGGTTTGAACGCCTGCTCGGGATTGTCTTAATCGGTCAGACGGAATTGGCGCAAAAACTCAGTGAAAACAATCCTGCGGTGCGCGAGGTGGTGCAACGCTGCGAGGTGGTTACGCTCTTGCCGCTGACCGACGGCAAGCTCGAAGGCTATCTCAAGCACAAATTTGCCCGCGTCAATGCGGATATGGCGAAGATTTTAGATCAGAGCGCGATTGATGCGATTGCCGAGCGTCTGACAGTCAAAAGCCGCACGAGCAAGGGATTGGAAACCAACAGCCTGCTCTATCCACTGGCGGTCAACAACTTGGTGGCGGCAGCGATGAATCAGGCGGCAGAGCTTGGTTTTGAGATGGTTGACGGCGATGTAGTACGGGGAGTGTGAGATGAAAAGAAACGAAATCGCACCGGCTGTCATCATCGTATTGCTCTCCATCGTCATTATGGTACAGGCGGTGATGGCGGAACCCTGCCGGCAGCATCCGCCCGTGCAGATAAACGAATACGACAAGGGACAGTACCGATGAAAACCGTTTGTCCGATTTGGGTTTGAAAAATACAAGCCCTTGATACGGCTATATATTTTTTACCCTTTAATTTTAATAACTGTTTGATTTATAAGGAAATACGAAATGCAAGTTTTAAAAAGGCAAGCGCTGCCAGCGTGGTGCTGCGCGGCGTTTTGGCGGTGGGTTCCGGTGGGGCTGCTGACAGGCATCTGGTGGGTAGTCGCGGTGTTGGCACTGCATACCTGCGCGCCCGAGCCTGCGCTCAAAGCGGCGGAGCCGTCCAAGATGGAGGCAATGCAGCGCGCGGCGGACGAGGAGTCGGCACGGCTTGAGGGCATATATGAACGCATGAGTGACGAGGAGAGGATGCGGGGGGTGGTGTATGAACCGTAAACGCCCCCCGAAACGGATACGCAAACTAGCGCTGAAACGGGCAATCGCCGAAATTAGGGCGAAATACGGCGCAAAAGCCATCCTAAAAGGAGACGGAAAGTGAACCAAAAAACTCTCACTAAGCTGAAAAAATGCAGGGTCTGCGGACAGAGCAAATCAGAAATAGCATTTGCCTGGCGTTTTGATGCGACAAAATGTGTACGCGTGCGTTCTGAGGTGTGCGCCAAATGTTGGCAAAGTCAGGGCGGCAGGCACACCTTGTCCCAATTTAAAAAGATGGACGAACTGTTTGCCGGATACGAATCACAAACCAAACGCCGCAGCGAGTATCCCAAAGCACCTGAAATTTTAGATAACAAATACTGGACAGCGACGGATACGCGTCAAACAGATGCGGCATGGGCGCAACAGTTTTGGACGGAGCGAAGTCAATGAAAGTACGCTGCCCTACCTGCGGCGCGGTGATGAGCTTGGATGTATTAATCGCCCATGACGATGCCCGCGAAGCACTGATTGCCCTGACCGGCATTTCAGACGACCTTTTTAAGGCGGTATTGCGGTATCTGACGCTGTTTCGCCCCGCTGAAAAGGATTTAAGTTTTAACCGAGTTTCAAAGCTTGTCGGCGAGATTGCGCCGATGATACGGAAGGGCGAAATCGTGCGTAACCGCAAAACGTACCCGGCCCCGCGCGAGGCTTGGATTTGGGCGGCAACGCGATGCCTTGAGGCACGGGATGCAGGAAAACTGACACCGCCACTGACCAGCCACGGTTATTTGTTGGAAAACATTACGTTTTGGTCGCCTGAAAAGACGGCGGTAACGGCGGTTTTGCCCTCTCCCCAACCATCTCACACGAGAGAGGTGGCAAGCACCAAATTAAGGAGCGGGTTGGGCGGCTTGATGGAGTGGTCAAATGGAGGAAAACAATAGCTGGCTGAAAAAAGCAATCGCGCAGGGTTTTATGATGCTTGCCGCCCTAAACCTCAAAGGCCGCCCTGCCTCGGCGGATTTGACGGCAGTCGCCGAACTTTGGTTGGGCATACTAAGCGGCCGGTCGTGGCAGCCGGAGCATGACGGGATCAGGATACAGGCAGCCTTTAGGGCTATCGCGGCGTCCTCGTCAGAGTGGCCAAACCCTGCCGACCTTATCAAGCACCTGCCACCGGGCGAAGTCAGGATGGTGCCGAGGCTGGAAAAGAAGCACCGCCCGACGGAATACGGCAAAGCGCAGTCCGCCGAGCTGAAAAAGATTGTCGGCAGATTGAAAAACGCACCCTGCATGAACAGGGATTGGATACACGGGCCGAGGCACCGGTCGGTGGACGAATGTAAAAGGATTTATGCTGAAAGGCAGAAAGGTAAATGAAATGAATGATTGGAAAAATCTAAACGAGGAATGCCCGTGTATCGGGTGGATTTGTGATGTATTACTGCCCAATGGGACGATCATCGAGAACGTGGAGGCAGTAGAAGTTGAGGATGATGAATATTTTTTGCCTGAAGTCGGTTTTAAAAAATACCCCGAGGCCACGCATTTTCGAAAATCAAAATGAAAGGGAAACAAATGAACATTGATAAAACCCAATACAAACAGGATGCCAAAGGTAATCTCGTGCCGCTGGCCAATATTAAAGAAATCGACCTGCTGCGCGACGAACTGGTGCAGGAAATCGCCGCCAAAGCCCGCGCGGTGCAGGATAACCTGATGGCGTTCAAGCGCAAGGCAATGGACGATATCGCGGCGTTTGTGCAGTTGAGTGCCGACCGCTATGACGTATCTGTCGGTGGCAAGAAAGGCAATATCAGCCTGCACAGCTTCGACGGCGCGTACCGCGTCAACCTTGCCATGCAGGACACGTTGGTATTTGACGAGGGATTGATTGCCGCCAAAGCCCTGATTGACGAGTGCATCAACGAATGGACGGAAGGCAGCCGCACAGAATTGAAAACACTGATTAACGCGGCCTTCCAAGTGGATAAAGAAGGCAATATCAGCACCGCCCGCGTCCTCGGCCTGCGCCGCCTGCAAATCACGGATGAAAAATGGCAACGGTCGATGGATGCGCTCTCCGACAGTTTGCAGGTGCATATCAGCAAGCCGTTTGTGCGGGTGTATCAGCGCGGCGAGGATGGGGAGTATCAGTTGATGAATTTGGATGTGGCGAAAGTGTGAACATGGCGACGGTAAACATCCTCATCAGCGATCAGCCAGGCGGCTTGTTTGTCAAGCTGACTTCGGACGAACCGATGCCGAAGAATGACGAAGACGGTGGCAGCATCGCCCAAAATGCAGGTCTTATCTGCTTAGCTGTCCTCAAGAGTGAAATTTGGCAGATAACCGGCAGGGAGATGGATGTAGTCAATATTCAATGAACCAACCGCGCGGCACGGTCTGCCGCATTTAAACCTAAACAGGAGTCAAAAAGTGAATAAATCTGAATTAGTACAAGCTGTTGTTGCCGAAACCAACCTGAGCCAAGCTCAAACGGCAAAAGTGGTGGATGCCGTCATCGGTGCAATCAAGCAGGAGCTGGCCAAAGGCGGCGAGGTCGCACTGGTCGGATTCGGTACGTTTTACGTTGCCCAATCCGCCGAGCGCAAAGGCCGTAACCCGAAGACCGGTGAGCCGTTGACTATTGCCGCCACCAAAACGCCTAAATTCCGTGCCGGAAAACCTTTGAAAGAAGCGGTAAACAGATAAGCAAACCATTCTTTAAAACAGGCCGTCTGAAATGTTTCAGGCGGCCTTTTTCTATCCGCTCCGTATGTTTGCCAAGTGGTTCAATTCAGGCTAGAATGATATTATTCATTGATTTTAATGGAAAAAAGTGAAACGACGTTTCACTTTTTGAGGTTTGTGGGAAGAAAAAATGGAAACCCGTGCTCAGAAAAAACAGCGGTTGATACGGCTCATCCATGTGGCCAAAACCCAGTTGATGATGGACGATGGCGAATACCGCGCGCTGCTCGCCAATCTGTCATGCGGCAAGACGAGCAGTACCAAGTTATCGGTCGAGGAGCTGGAGCTTGCCGTGCGGGCTATGAAGATGCGGGGTTTTGTGGTTACCACAAAAGCGCAGGCGGCATCAGGCAAACCTGATTTGCCGGTGCATATGCCCAACCGCATGATAGAGGCGCAGGTCAAAAAGATACGCGCGCTTTGGTTGGAGCTGCACCGTTTGGGCGCGGTGCGAAGCCCGTCTGAATTGAGCCTGGCTCGATTTGTCAAACGCATGACGGGCATAGATTATCATGGATGGTTGGGGACTGATGACGCAATACGGGTCATCGAACATCTGAAGAAGTGGAAAGTGAGGGTGGAAAATGGCGGACAACAGAGTGCCTGAGCTGGTGGCGGACTTGGAAGACCAGGCGGTCGCCTGCTTGATGTCGGTATTGCCGATGGAGCGGCAGCAGGCGGTCGAGGTATCTAAAAAGCTGTCTCATCATCTGACCAGCAACTGGGGCGGGCAGTTGATTTATTTCCCAAAAAACCTTTTGGGCAGGGTATCGGAGCGGGATATGCAAATTTACAAGGAGTTTGACGGTAAGAATCATGCAGGCCTCGCCCGAAAATACGGTCTGACCGTACAGCACGTTTACCGCATCGTCAAGGAGGTTGGAATGGCAGAGCGGGCGAAAAAACAGGCAGATTTGTTTTCGTAAGTACACCGCATAATTAAAACATCGGTCAGGTTTAGCCCTGACCGATTTTATATTGCGTTTCTCTTTGCGGTCGGGGGTTTGCCCACCCTGAAACCGAAACGCGCTAAAAACGCAAATTTGGCGTATTTGTTTTTATTAGCCCCGATTAAAAGATTGGGGGAGGACAACGGTTCATGATGATCCTGCTGCCGATATGGCAGTATGACCTCGAAAGGAATCTATATGTCTTTATCAACAGAAGAAAAACAACTGTATGCTGTTTTTATCCATAATGTGTACAATGGTGCCGTCCATGCCGATGCGGACGATATTACGCCTGAAGTTGCTGATATTTGCGACAAGCTTGCAACCGCCATTGCCCAATGTTCACAAAAAATGGTTTGGTCTGAGGCTATGTTTCGTGAATTTTACGGACGACCATTCTTGTCTTTAAGAGCAGTATTGAAAGCATTGAAAAAGCTTGCACAATCTTCAGTCAAGAAATGGATTGAAACAGTAGCAACAGACAGACGCTATCGTATATGTATGGCGACCGCTGCATTGAATTGGCGGTCGGCTTTGGAAATGGAGCTTATGGGAATTTGACGGGTTATGCTGGAAAAAATTATCGACTTTCTGATGCTTCTTGACGAACGCCTCCCCTTTGTCAAAAACCGATGGGGGACTTTATTGATGTCGTTGCCGTTTACGCTCCTGCTGCTGATTACCGACGGTAAAACTATCCGTATGCTGCTGTCGGAAACATCTTGGGGCGTATGGGCCGTATGCTTCGTATTGGCATTTATATGGTTTTTCTGTCGGACAGACCGTTGGTTGAGGTTTTTACCGTATATCTGTATTGCTAAAATTGCTGTTTCATTCTTGTAAACGGTAAACCGCCCCGCCTCGGGGCGGTTTTTTTTACCGCCGCTGGCAAACATCTGCCGAAATAAGTTTTAAACCCGATTAAAAGCCGTTTCAGACGGCATTTGCCACAATAACCTCATCCATCTGATGAGGTTTTTTTATGTCCTATGAAATTTTCCGCGCAGGGACGCGCACCGATGCAAACGGCAATACGGTAACGATTACGCACGCCGACCTTGCCGCCGCCGCGCAAGCCTACGATCCGAAGGTGCATGAGGCTCCTATTGTGGTCGGCCACCCGAAGGCGGACGCGCCGGCTTACGGCTGGGTCAGCAGACTGAAAGCTGAGAACGGCGTACTGACGGCGGACTTTGCCCAAGTCGATGAAGGCTTTGCGGATTTGGTTAAAGCCGGACGATATAAAAAAGTGTCGGCAAGTTTTTACCCGCCAACCAGCCCGAACAATCCTAAACCGGGTGTTTGGACGCTGCGCCATGTCGGCTTTTTGGGCGCGAAACCGCCCGCAGTCAAGGGTTTGTCCTCCGTCAGTTTTGCCGAAGGCGAAGTTTATGTCGAGTTTGCCGAAGAACCGCAAGAAATCGGCTTATTGCGCCGATTACTGAGCATGGCGGGTTTGAAACCTGCCGAATTCACCGAATCACCCCCACCCCCGGAAAACCATGAAAACAAGGAGACTCCTATGTCGCTGGAACAAGAACTTGCAGCAGAAAAGGCCGCCCGCGAAGCTGCCGAGAAGAAGGCTGCCGAATCGCAGGCGGAATTGAAAAAGCTGCAAGACGAGCAGCATACCGCCCTGCGCGATGGTGCGCACGAGCAGAATGCCGAATTTGCCGAAGGCTTGGTCAAGGCAGGCCGTCTGAAACCTGCCGACAAGGATTTGGTCGTCAAGGTTTTGGATTTTGCCGAATACCCTGACGACGTAACCGCCGACTTCGGCGAAGGCAGTAAGAAGCAGCCTTTGTCTGCCGCACTGCGTGCATTTTTTACCGCCGTGCTGCCCAAGCGGATTCAGGGCGGTGAGATGGCGAAAGGTGAAACGCCGTCGGGATTGGCGGCAGACTTTGCCGAAGCGGCGGACCCGGAAGCCTTGAGCCATCACCAACGTGCATCGGCATTGGCGGCGAAGGAAGGCATCCCTTACGAAGAGGCTGCCCGCCGTACTATTGCTTAATCATCAACCCGTCAAATGCGACGACGTTGTCGCATTTGTCCTAAAAAAGGATAAAACATGAGTGCATCTCATTTGCGCGGTCTGCGCGGCCAGCTTGATCCGGTTTTAACCAATCTCGCACTGGGCTACAAGCAGGCGGATTTTATTGCCGAGAAAATCTTCCCGGTGGTGTTTACTGAAAAAGAAGGCGTGCGTGTGCCGGTGTTCGGCAAGGGTTCATTTGTCGAGTATCAGACCGAACGTGCGGTGGGTGCGGCATCGAATGTGATTACGCTGGACTCCCCAAACTTTATGCCGGTTGTGTTGGAAGAACATGATTTGGCCGCCGGTGTAGATTACCGCGAACAAGCGGAATCGATGTACGACGAGCGCGCCAAGGCAACACGCCGCGCGGTCAAGGGCGTGCAGCTGCGTCAAGAAATCGAAACTGCCGCCCTCCTGCAAAACAAATCGGCTTATCAGTCAGGTTTCAGCAAAGATTTGGCCTCCACCCAAAAATGGAGCGATAAAAACTCTGATCCGTTGGCAGACATCGAGGCCGCCCGCGAAACGGTTCGCGCAGGCTGCGGTGTACGCCCGTCGGTGCTGGTGGTAGGCGCGAGCGTGCTGTCGGCACTGAAACGCCACGAGAAGCTCATCGGCGCACTGGGCGCGAATGAACGCAAGTCCCTGCTCACGGTCGAGCAGCTGAAAAACCTGCTGGAGCTGGACGACATCATCGTCGGCGAGGCGGTATCTACACCTGCCGCCAATAAGGCCACCCAAGATATTTGGGGCAAATTCGCCAGCTTGATTGTGCGTCCGCATACGGCTTCCGGTGGCAATGACGAGGGTGAGCCGAGCTTCGGTTATACCTTCCGCCGTCGCGGTATGCCGGTAGTCGACCGCTACGAAGAGGTCGGCGGCAAGGTGGAATACGCGCGTTATACCGACATCCGCAAAGCGGCGGTGGTCGGCGGCGCATGCGGTTTCTTGTTTGAAAACGCGGTTGCTTGATAAGTAAAAGGTCGTCTGAAAGGCTTCAGACGACCTGTGGAGATAAAAAATGACTTTGTTTTTAAAGCGTGAAGATTTGGTTGCGCGTATTGCCGACACTCGATACCACCGTGTCGAAGGTACGACTGCTACCGTGTGTACTGTGATTTTGCATTCCGGGTTTGTGGTCATCGGCAAGTCTGCCTGTATTACTCCCGACATCTTTGATGAGGCAAAAGGCCGCGAATTTGCCTATGAGGATGCCCTCAAAAATTTGTTAGACCTGGAAGCGTACCGCGTCAAAGAAAATGCGCATGACGCGCAGGAAAAGGAGTCTTAAATGGCACAAACTAAACAAGTGGTCTTGGTAACCACGGTCAAAACATCCGGCAAGGTGGTTAAAAACCGCTTTGTGGATTTTGCAGGCAAACAGGCCACCGCCGGTGTGAAAGTGCTGGGTACTGCTACTTTGGATGCGGATGCGGGCGAAATGTTGGCCGTTGATGTATTGGGTATCGTCTTAGTTGAGGCAGGCGGCACGATTGCCATCGGCGATGAAGTAGCAGCCGATGCGCAAGGCGCGGCAGTCAAGGCGGCAGGTAATGCCAAGGTTGCCGGTACGGCGCGCTCTGCGGCGACAGCGGCGGGCGAAGTCATCCAAGTATTTTTGAAAGGTTGATCATGGCTAAAGTTTATATCGCAAACACTCCGTTGATTTTGGAAAACGAACAAGGCGACCAATTTCGTGTCGAGGTCGGCGAAGCGGTCGAATTGACGGCGGAGCAGTACGAATCGGTCGCGGCACACGTTACCCCGACACTGACAACCGGCGAAGAGCTGGATGCGCAACAAAATGGCACTCCGCCGTCCGAAGATCCGTCGTCAGATGATGTAGGCAATGCCGCTGCGGACGAAGTTGAAAAGCCGAAACGCGGTAAAAAACCGGCAGCAGCCGAAGGGGCGGAGTAAGCCATGTATATCGGCGCGGATGATTTGACGGCTGCGATGGGCAAAATGGAGTTGGTACAACTGACCAACGACAATGCGCGCGGGACAGAACCCGATGCTCAGGTCATTGATGCGGCAGTGCGTTATGCCTGCGATTTGGTGGACGGATACCTGCGCGGCAGATATGTGCTGCCGCTGAAGGACACGCCGACGGTGTTGCAGCCTTTGTGCATCAACATCGCCCGCCATTTTTTGCACAGCCGCCGCATCAACCGCGCCGACTTTCCGAAACCGCTGGAAACTGCCTACAACGCAACCATTAAGACGCTGGAAGCCATCCGCGACGGCAAGATTCACATCGGCATCGCCACATTGGACAAGCCGTCGCAACCCGAGCCGGGCGCATATCACGTCCGAGTGCGCGACAAAATGGATTTGGGAGGCTACTGATGAGCGCGACACGTCCGATTATTGATGCGGTAGTAGAGCATTTGCAGGCCGCTATCCCGTGGGTCAGCGTTGAGGCTTTTCCGGAGCGTCCGTCCGAATACCAATTTATCCATCCCGTCGGGGCAATCTTGGTCGGATATGGCGGCAGTAAATTTGGCGATATTGAGCAGCTTGGTCGTATCGCGCAGCAGCGTGATGTCAGGCTGATGTTGACCGTTTTTGGCAGTAGCCTGAATGCGGATGACGGCACTTTGGCGATTTTAGATGAGACACGTCTTGCTATGGTTGGTTTTGCGCCGCCGAACTGCCAGCCCTGCCACCTGATCAGCGAGGAGTTTTTGGCCGAGGATGCTGGCGCATGGCAGTATCAGCTTGTCTTGCAAACTGAGACCCAGCAGGTTGAAGTTTGCCGTGAAGAAAAACGCCCCCTCTTCGTCGCTGCCCGCTATCGCCGAACCGACCAAGACCTCAATTCCGATTTAAAACCTAAAAAATAGGAGTATCCATTATGGCAGCAGCCTACCATCACGGCACGGAGACCATCCGCATCGACGGCGGCTCCAATCCCGTCTATACCGTTGACGGCGCAATTACCGCCATCGTCGGCACTGCGCCAGTCGGCGCGGTCAATGAGCTGACGGTATGTCAAATTAAAAAAGATTTTGCCCGATTCGGCGGCGAGCTGACCGGCAAGGGCTTTACCCTGCCGGATGCCGCACACATCTGGACGCGCTACGGCAGCGGTGTCGCTTATGTTGTCAATGTTTGCGACCCTGCCAAACATAAGACAACCGTCAGCAACGAAGTATTGGCGGTTGATCCTGACACCTTGACAGCCAAAACCGCCAAGCCTGCCCTGCAAAGCGGCTACACAGTTTCAGACGGCAACAGCCCCCTGACCGAAAACACGCACTACACCATCAACACGCTGACGGGCGAAATTGTGTTCAAAACCAAACCGTCCGCCGCGGAAATCAGCTACACCTATACCGACCCGACGAAAGTGACCGAAGCCGACATTATCGGCGCATATGTGGCGGCAACGGGAAAACGCACCGGTTTGGAACTCTTGACCGAAGGTTTCAACCGACAAGGCGCGGACGCGAAAATTATCATCGCCCCCGAGTATGACGGCAACGCCGGAGTCCGCGCAGCAATGGAAATCATTGCGGGCAAATTGAAAGCCATCGCCTATGCCGCCGCGCCGAAAGGCACAGGCTTGGGCAAGGCTTTGGAAGGACGCGGTCCGTTGGGCAGCATCAATTTCCAAACTTCGTCCGACCGCTGTCAGCTCTTTTACCCCTACGTCGTCGGGCTCTTGGGTTTGGAGAGCCTCGCTGTCCACGCCGCCGGCCTGCGTATGAAAACCGATGTGGAACAGGGCTACTGGTACAGCATCTCCAACCGCGAACTCTTGGGCGTGACCGGCGTGGAAATCGGACTGACCGCCCGTGCGGACGACCCGCAGTCCGAAACTAACCGTCTGAATGAAAAAGGCATTACGACTGTATTCAACAGCTATGGTACGGGCTATCGTATGTGGGGCAACCGCCTCGCCTGCTTCCCAACGACTTCGCATATCAAAAATTTCGAAGTAGCACAACGCACCGGCGACATCATCGACGAATCCATACGCCGTGCCGAACTGCAATATGTCGACCGTCCGATTGATGATGCGTTAATCGACAGTTTGATTGAGACGGTACGCACCTATCTGGGTACGCTGCTTTCCATAGTAGGTTTCTCGGTCGGTTTGGACTATGACTACGACCTGCCCGATGCGTTCAGCAAAGGCCAAGTGCCGATTGTTTACGACTACACGCCGAAGCTGCCGGCCGAGCGTCTGACCAATACCAGCGTGATGACCCGCAAGTATCTGGCCAATTTGGTATCGGCTAACTAAGGCCGTCTGAAAAGGAAAAAATATGTCTACAATCAATGCAATCTACAATGCCAACGTTTATATCGACGGTAACAGCCTGTTGGGTAATGCTTCAGAATTCAAACTGCCTGAGTTTGAATTCGGGCAGGACGAATACACCGGCTTAGGATTGGTCGGCACCATCAAACTGCCAAACGGCGTAGAAGCCCTGGAAGGCGAAGTTACTTGGAACAGCTTTTATCCCGAGGTGGCGAAGAAGGCATCCAACCCATTCAAGGCCGTGCAGCTGATGGTGCGCGGCAACCTGCAAACCTTCAATGCGGCAGGTTTGGCGGAAGAAGTCCCCATCGTTACTACGGTAACGGCAATGTTTTCAAAAAACGCTTTAGGCGGCCACAAGCCGAAGGAAAAGGCGGAATTTGGCTCAACCTACCAGACAACAGAAGTCCGCCAAGTCGTCGGCGGGCGCGAAGTGCTGTACTACAACGCGTTCAAAAACATCTACCGCGTGGACGGTCAGGATGTCTTAAAAGAAATGCGCAGAAACATGGGGGCGTAATCATTAAACCGCATTAAAAGGCATTTCAGACGGCCTTTGGAATAATCACCGTATCTTTACCGATACGGTGATTTTTTATTTTTGTTCAATATTTTGGAGATGGAAAAATGAATGAAGCCAAGAAGTTGCAAGGTGATTTGGGTGTGAATGCCGTTGTGAAATTGAAATATCCGGTGAGGCTGGCAACGGGGCAGATGTTGGATCAGGTAACGCTTCGCCGCTTGTGCGTAGGTGATTTGCGCGCCGTTTCCCATCTGACGAACGAAGCGGAACAGGAGCTGGCCCTGTTTGCCCGCATGACAGGCATGATTCCCGAAGACTTGGACTGCTTGGATTTGGCGGACTGGAAACAGATGCAGGAGACGTTTCGCCGCTTCACAGAAACCGAGCCGGACGGCAAATAGTCCGCCGCATTCGAGGGCGGAAACGCAGCGGCAGCTGCTGTCTGCCGCCGCCGATTTGGCTTGGTGGTTCGGTTGGAGCGTGGATGAGGTTTACACGCTGCCGCTGGACGAATTTGAAGACTGGCAGAAAGAAGCAACCCGCCAAATAAAGGCGGGTTATCGGAGGGGAGGGATTTAGAATTTCAGAGCCGTGCCGTTCGCGGTACGGCTTTGGATTTTATCTTTAATAAATATTATTGCAGCCGATAAACCGCCAACCAGTAAGCTGACAACAAGTGTCGGAATGAATCCGAAAAGCAGCCAGACCACCGTCCCTGAAAACCATGCCAGCAGCAGAACGGGCAACATGACGTCAAGGTCGGCAGGTGTATTGGCGATAACAACCCAGGCAATGCCCGACATATAAACGGCAAATAGACCTTTTGCCGCTAGGTCGCTGACGCGGTCGAACACGGTTTCATATTTGCTGTCGATATACATGGCAACCCCTTTCTTTTCTTGAACAAATTCTAAATTGCAGGCAGACATATGGCAAGCGGTTTTTCTTTAGGCATTACTATCGGCGCATCGGTCGGTGGTGCCGTTGCCGGTATCAAATCAGTTAAGTCGTCTTTGGATGTTTTGGATAAAACAGTCAAAGGTCTGGCGGCACGGCAAAACCTGCTTGGCGAAACATTGCAAAATCCCCTGCGGATGAGCAGGGAACGGGTTGGTGAACTTAGACGAGAATATGACCAGCTTGGTCAGACTATCGCCAAAATTAACCGCAAACGTAGCCTCGTTGCTGATTTGCAGCAGCAGAAACAGGCTCATTACGACCGCCGACGCGCGCTTAAAGACGAATTTTGGGGAGCGGCCGGTGCTGTAGCTGGGGTGGCATTCCCGGTAAAACTGGCCGTCGAGTTTGAATCGGCAATGGCAGATGTCAAAAAGGTCGTAGATTTTGATACGCCCAAGCAGTTTAGGGAGATGGAACAGGACATCTTGCGCCTGACACGCACTATCCCTATGGCAGGTGCAGAGCTGGCAAAAATCACTGCATCAGGCGGGCAGCTTGGCGTTGCGCGTAAAGACTTGCCTAAATTTACAGAGACCATCGCCAAGATGTCTGTAGCGTTCGACATGGCTGCCGATCAGGCGGGCGACAGCATGGCGAAACTTGCCAATGTCTATCAAATACCAATCGACCAAATCGGCAAACTGGGCGATGCAGTCAATCATTTGTCCAACTCAAGCCCTGCCAAGGCGGGCGATATTATCAATACGCTCGGTCGGGTGGGCGGTGTCGCCAAACAGTTCGGGTTAACTGAGATTCAGACGGTATCATTGTCCAATGCGTTTATCAGCTTGGGCAAAACGCCTGAAATCGCCGGTACGGCAATCAACGGGATGCTGACCAAACTGATGACTGCAGACAAACAGGGGGCGAAATTCCAGAAAACACTCAAAAACATGGGTTTGGAATCCAAGTCGCTTAAGAAGGCAATTTCCGAAAACGGAGAACAGGCATTGATGGATTTTCTGAAGCAGGTTGGAAAACTGCCGAAAGAAAACCAAATGGGCGCACTGGTCGATTTGTTCGGTCTGGAATATGCCGATGATGTCGCGGTATTGGTTGGCGGGTTGGAGACCTATAAGAAATCAATCGACGAACTCAAAAAAACCTCAAAAGACGGTAAACCTGCGTTTGTCGGAAGTATGGATAAAGAGTTTGCCGCCAGGTCTGCCACGACAGCAAACAACTGGCAAACCTTTAAAAACAGTTTGACGGAAATCGGTATCACAGCGGGCAGCGTATTGTTGCCTGCTCTCAATCAGCTGATGACGACCATCCGCCCGATCATAAACAGTTTTGCAGATTGGGCATCCAAAAATCCAGAAATTGTATCCGCATTCGTGCATCTTGCGGCAGGGTTTGCGGCGTTGAAGGCCGGTGGGCTAATGTTCCGTTTTGCCGGGAATGAGTTGTCCGGGTTGGTGGTGTCGTTCAGGCTTGCAAAAGCTTTGCTCGGTGTTGACTGGCTTGCCACCGTTATCAGGTTTAAATCAGGCATTGGTGCGCTGGCCCGTGTTTTCGGTGTAGCAAAAACGGCGGCAACACTGTTGGGCAGCGGTTTGATGAGTCTGGGTAGGTTTTTATTCATGTCACCTATCGGCATTGCATTGACCCTGCTGGGTGTCGCCGCTTATATGCTTTATAAAAACTGGGATGGTGTAGTCGGTGGTGCAAAAGCATTGTGGCAAGACCTGGGCAGTTTTATCGGCGGTATCGCCGATGCGGTAACCGGCTTTTTCAGTGAGGGCTGGGAACGAATCAAGGCATTTTTCGGCAGCGGTATCGGCAATGTCTCTGCACAGATACTCAGTTGGTCGCCACTTAATCTGTTTTATCAGTCGTTTGCCTCTGTTATGTCTTGGTTCGGCGTGCAGTTGCCGTCGAGCTTCACGCAGTTTGGCGCAAACATCATCCAAGGGCTGTGGAACGGGTTGCAGTCCAAATTCGAGTCGGTCAAGGCATGGTTTGCCGAAAAGGCGGCATCGCTCAAACAAACATTTGCCGGCGTGATGGGCATTCACTCGCCCAGCCGCGTGTTCCGCCGCTTTGGCGGATGGATGATGGATGGCCTGCAAATCGGTTTGGACGGGAGTGCGGCTCGTCCGATTGCCTCTATAGCCAATACGGCAGGCCGTCTGAAAAGCGGTTTTACCGACCATATGGGCGCGCTGGCGGCACGGTTGTCTGCGGGCGGCGAGGCATTTGCGTCTGCACGCAATACTCAGGCGGCGGGAGGGATGACCATCAATTACAACCCGACCATCAACGCGCCGGGTGGTAATCCTCAGCAGATTGAGGCTGCGCTGCAGATGGGCTTGCGTGAATTCGAAGCAATGTTCCGCCGCATGATGGACGACAAAGCACGGAGGGCTTATTGATGTATGCGATGTTGGGTGATGTGCGATTTGAGCTTTTAAACAGCTTCACATCGCTTGAGGCGGAACATTCGGCGAACTTTGCCAAGCATGAGGTCTTAAAAGGCCGTCCGCGCCTGCAGGCCTTGCAAAACGAACTGACGACGTTGCGTTTCTCTCTCAAGTTGCATTGGCGGCTGGGTAATCCCGACACGGCTTATAAGGGTCTGCTGTCGGCTTTGGAGGCGCAGCAGGCAGTGTCTTTGGTTTACGGCAGCGGCCGTTTTGTCGGATGGTTTGTGCTTGAGCGGCTGACGGAGCGCACGTTGATTCAGGACGCGCAAGGTCGGACGGCGGCGCGGGAATTGGATGTGGAGCTGACCCAGTTTGTCGGCGACCCGAATAATCCCCTGCCTACGCCCGCAGTCAAGTCGGGCAGGCAAAATCCGCTCCTGTCCTTATTACCGGAGAGCGTTCGGGCTCAGGCATCGGATGTAGTGAGGGCGGTCGAAAAAGGTATCAAGGTTTACCGCGCTGCGGAATCGGGCATAGCCGATATGCAGAACCTGATACGCGCGGCCAAAGATTTGAAAAACGACCCGTCAGGGACATTAAACCTGTTGGGGGACGCACTCAATGTCGGTGGCAGCACTTTAGGAAGGCTCAATACCTTGCCGGAAGTAACGGCGGTTTTCGGCGACCTGAAAGGCGCGGCAGAATTTGCGGCACAGGCCGGACAAGCAGCCAACCGGCTGGGCGGAGCCGTCGGCGCATTGCGGGCAGGTTATGAGGGCGGTTCGGTAGGAAGTTGGTTGGATGCGGTGGAAAACGGCGTAGCCGAAGCATCGGATGCGCTGGCAAACGGCTCCGCCGCCGCCCAGGCTTTGACCGGCTATCTTGCGGCAAGAAAGGATAAATGATGAGTGCGGTCATACGCTACACCACCCAAGACGGCGACCGATGGGATTTGATTGCGCACAAGCATTACGGCAATGCGCTGTTGATTGACGGTCTGATTGCGGCCAATCCGCACTTGCCTTTGGCGGAGGAGTTTACGGGCGGCCTCACGGTATTTGTCCCCGTTTTGGAAACCAAACCGAAAAATAACCAAGAGGAGCTGCCGCCGTGGATGCGTTAAGTGCGTTTTTGAAGCTGAAGGGCTTGGACGGCGGCAATACCCATCCGGTTACCATGCCCGATTTCGTCCTGTCTTACGAAGACAAAGATATAACGGCAGATGTTGCGCCTTATCTGATTTCGTTCAGCTATACCGACTATCTTGAGGGGCAGTCGGACGAATTGCAGGTCGATTTTGAGGATACGGACGGCCGCTGGCTGAGTAATTGGTATCCCGAACAGGGCGATGCTTTGTCTTTGAGCCTGGGTGACCAATTTACCGGGCTGGTTTCTCTCGGCAAATTTGAGATTGCCGAAATCGAATACAACCGCCCGCCGTCGACGGTCAGCCTGAAGGCTTTATCGACGGGCATTACCAAGTCGAACCGCACCCTGCGCGGTAAGGCGTATGAAAACACGACTCTGGCCGCCATTGTCCGTCAGATTGCAGGCCGTCTGAAATTGGAAATCACAGGGCCGGTTAAAGATATCCCCATCAAACGCGTTACCCAGTATCAGGAGCGCGATGTCGAGTTTTTGGCGCGGCTGGCGAAGGAATACGGACACAGCTTTAAAATCGTCGGCAAGAAACTGGTGTTTACCGACAACGACGCGCTCAAACAGCGTCCTGCCGTTGCCGTCCTGAAACCCGAGGATATCATCCGTGTCCGCCTGCGTGATTTGATTAAGGGCGTGCCGTCCAAAGTAGATGTCAAAGGCTACGACCCGAAAAACAAGAAAACGGTCTCGGCAAGCCGAAAAAGCAAGCCCAAGCGAGGCAAAGCCAAACACGGCAGCACGGGCGATACATTGCGTATCGTGCCGAATAAGGGTGAGAGTACCGCCCAATTAAATGCCAGGGCAGATGCCAAATTGGCAGATGCGCAGGACGACCAATGCGCGGGGACGGTTACACTGGTCGGCAATGCGCTGTTGGCGGCAGGTCAAATGGTACGGTTGAAAGGATTCGGCAAGTTTTCAGGCAAATATCTGGTCAAGCAGTCGCGGCATGACTTTTCGCGCAGCGGCGGCTATACGACGGAAATCGAAATCAAGATGACGGAATATGTTTCTGAAGAGGAGCAAGGCAGTGCAAACCCATGATTTTACGGCAACGATGCAATTTGGTACGGTATCGGCAGTCGATGCGGCGGCACACAGTTTGCGGGTAAAAATCCCCGTACTCGACGACATGGAAACCGATTGGCTGCCGATGGCGACACCGGCGGCGGGCGGCAACCGTTTTTACAGCCTCCCCGATGTGGGCGAACTGGTGGTCTGCCTGCTGGACGCGCGCGGCGAAAACGGCTGCGTCATCGGCGCGATTTACAATGCCTCCGACAAGCCGCCGGTATCCGACCAAAACAAATGGGTCAAACGGTTTGCCAACGGCACGGTCATCTCGCACGACCGGCGCAGCGGCGAAGTCGTTGTGGAAACGCCGGGCAAGGTCGAAATCAAAGCGGCGCAGAAAGTGGACATCCAATCGCCTCAGACAGAAATTACGGGCAATGCGACGGTAAACGGGCTGTTGACCTATACCGCAGGTTTGGCGGCAGGCAATGCCGGCGGCGGCGAGGCGGCGAAGATTACGGGTAACGTCATCATTGACGGCGAACTTATCGTCAACGGCATCAACATCGGCAAGCACATCCATGACGGCGATTCCGGAGGGCAAACCGGCGAACCGAAAAATCATTAAGCCGCATTAAAAGGCGTTTCAGACGGCCTTCTCTACAATCCCTGTATCTATCAGCGATACAGGGATTTTTTGATGTTCTACGCCGCACCTATCTCGAAACACTGGCAGCTCGCGCCCGAAGGCTCGGGCGTGGTTCAGGGCGAGGACGATATAGATCAGTGTATCCGCAATATTTTATCAACCCGCAAAGGTGCGGACGTTACCCGTCCTGATTTCGGCTCCGACCATTACAAATGGCTGGACACGCCGGAAGACGTGTTTGTCCCCAATATCGTGCGCGAAACCGTGCTGGCCATACAGACCTGGGAGAAGCGGGCAGTGGTTGAGGACATTATTTTCGACGGTGCCGCACCGCATCTGACTATGACGGTTTATTGGCGGATCGCCGATAAGGCGGCAGGCGAGGTTTATACGACAGACATCAGATTGGAGCAGGCGGCATGGATTTGAGCAAAATTAAGCGTGAAGAGCTTAAGGCAGTTTCAGACGACCTTACCGAGATTTTGGCACAAACCATTGCCGACTATGAGGCAAAAAGCGGCAAAACCCTGCAACCCGCCCACATCGAGCGTCTGATTATCAATACCTATGCTTACCGCGAAATGTTGACCCGTAAAGCCTTGAACGAAGCCTACCGCCAGCAGCACCCGCGTTTTGCAACGGGATTGATGTTGGATTTGTGCGGCGATGATGTGAACACGCCGCGCCTTGAGGCATCCGCCTCCCGCTGCACCATCCGCTTTACCCTTGCAGCTTCCCACAGCGAACCCGTCGTCATCCCGCAAAGTACGCAGATTGCCGCAGGTGCGACCGTGTTTCAGACGGCATCGGAAGGCACGCTCTCACCAGCCGGCCGAACTTTGGATTTAGAGGCTGTCTGCACGCAGACAGGTGTGTCCGGCAATGGTTTTGCCGCAGGACAAATCAATACCTTGGTCAGTCCTATTGACGGCGTATCTGCCACCAATATCGAAGTATCGGCAGGCGGTGCGGACAGGGAGTCGGACGATGCTTATCGGCAACGCATCCTGCTCGCCCCGGAAAGTTTCAGCGTGGCGGGGCCTGTCGGCGCATACGAATACTTTGCACGACGTGTCAATCCTGTCATTTGCGACGTTCATGTCGGCAACCTGAGAACGGCAGGCGGCGAGCCGGTCGGCGGCCGGGTACAGGTAACGGTACTGACTAAAAACGGACTGCCGTCTTCCGAACTCATCGGCGAAGTGCAGCGGGCATTATCTGACGAACGTATTCGCCCGCTTTGCGACACGGTAAGCGTTGCCGCCCCTTCTGTTATCGATTACACGCTGGATGCGGAACTCACGCTGTTCACGGGTACGAATCCTGCCGAAGTATCGGCGGCAGTAAAACTGGCTTGGACGAATTATGAAGCATCCCGCCGCGGAAAACTGGGCGCGGACATCGTGCCGTTGGACATTCAGACGGCATTGAAGGCGGCAGGCGTATACAACGTCGTTTTAAAGTCGCCCGCGCTGACCGTCGTCCAACCCGACCAATGGGCAAGATGCACTTCCGTCAATATCCGCATCTCGCCTGAAACGGCGGAGGGTTAGCAATGGCAAAACTCTCCTACGCATCCGTTATCGAACACGATCGACGTTACAAAATGTTGGCGGATTTAGGCTTGAGGATGAATGAGGCCGATGCGGTCAGACTACTGCCGAGGCTGGTAGATTTAGTTGCTCCGGAACACTTGGCGCTGCTGGCGGATGGCCGCAGCATTTTGGGCGCGGACGGCTACTGGTTGGCTGAAAGCGACCAGACGCGCCGCAAGCTGATTAAGGGCGCGTATCGGCTGCACCGTATGAAAGGCACGCCGTGGGCGATACGCGAAATCGTGCGGCGGCTCGGCTTCGGAGAAGTCGAAATCACCGAAGGCTTGGGCAATAAGGAACACAACGGCGAAATCAGACGGGACGGAACCTACGCGCACGGACAGTCCGACCACTGGGCGCATTACCGCATCACCCTGAACGGTGCGCTAACCAACGATCAGGCGGCTTTGCTGCGGCATACCCTGCAAGCCTTCGCGCCAGCACGATGCGTATTGGCGGCATTGGATTACCGCCACGCCGCCGTCCGGCATAACGGACGGGTATCGAGAGACGGAACATTTAACCGAGGAACTGCATAATGGCAAATTTGAATGAAACAGCACAATGGGAAACAGGCATTTATCAATTAGAAACCTCCGACCCCGTTATGGGAGGTCCGGACGGTATAGACAACCGTCAGGCAAAACAATTGGCTAACCGCACCCTCTGGCTCAAAAAACAAACCGAAGACCTTCAGACGGCAACGGCAGGCAAAGCCGCATCATCCACCGACGTCACCGCAGGTAACGGACTGACAGGCGGCGGCAACCTGACCGCTTCCCGCACCATCTCATTAGGGCAGCCGGGTCGGATTACCGCCCAAAGCCAAAACGCCGTACAAAGCAGCGGCCACACACACGCCATCGACACCGCCTCAACATCACGCGCAGGCATCGTCATGCTCGACAACAGCACAGACAGCCAGTTGGAAGACCGCGCCGCCACGCCCAAAGCCGTCAAAGCCGCCTACGACAAAGCCGTCGAAGCCGCCAACGCCGTCCGTGCCTTCAGCATTCCGACCGCCTCAACATCACGCGCCGGCATCGTGCAACTGGCAGACCGAATCAGCAATGCCGCCGCCGACGCAGGCAAAACCCCCACCACCGCCGCGGTCAACCGCGCCATCGACGAGCTGGGCGAGAACGTATTGGGCAGAATCTCACAAGCCAACAACCGTATCGATACCGCCGTCACCCTAACCGGCGACCAGACCATTATCGGCGCGAAAATCTTCCAAGCCGACATTAAAGCCAGCGCCAGCACCGCACACGCTGCCGCCGACCGCTTCATCAGGCTGGGCGCAGACGCTACCGGTGCATACGCCGTGAACTCAAAGAGCAACAAGGTTCTGTATTTAAAACACGACGGCAACCTCACCTACGACGGCAACCGCGTCCTTACCGAGGCCGACATGGGCAGGCTGCTGCCCGTCGGCGCGATTGTTTCCTTTCCTAGATCGGTAACCAATCCCGAGGGCTTCCTCAAAGCAGACGGCACGACTTTCAATAGCCAGACCTTCCCCGACCTGTTCCGAGCCCTCGGAAACAGCAACACACTTCCAGACCTGACCCGGTCGGACATCGGCATGACGGCATGGTTCCCCGTCGATTCCGTCCCGTCGGGCTGGCTCCCGTTCGACGACATTGCTACACGCGTAACCGAATCGGCTTATCCCGAGCTGTACCGCTTGTTGGTTGCTAAGTACGGCAGAATTGCCGCCGTTCCTAAAGTTGTCGACCGATTCATCCGCAACGCAGGCAACGGCCTGACCGTCGGACAAACCCAAGAAGACGAAATCAAAAGGCACACCCATAAAGTATTTTCCCACTGGGTAGATCACACCGATGCTGCCGCCGTCGGCTACGAAGACCACAACGAAAGGCAGAGAAGCGCGCTGGTATCAACTTGGGTGGACGACGAGTTAAACGACAACGGTTTTTTGACTCCCCGACTAGACAGCAAAATGGCAACCGGCGGACCCGAAAACCGCCCAAAAGCCCTCGCCTTAAAACTCTGCATTAAAGCCGTCGACACATTGGGCGAAGCCGTGTTCTGGGTGAAATCCAACGGCACCGTCAACAACGCGGGTGCATTAGACGCCTCAAGATTGGCACAAGGCTTGCAGGAAAAAGCCGACCGCAACCACACCCACACAGCCGCCCAAATCCAAGGCTTCGACACCGCCGTTGCCCAAGCCGTGAACGGCATCATGACAGGCAACGCCGCCGAGAACGGTTGGCTCAAGCTGCCCAACGGCATCTTGATGCAATGGGGCAAGGCGACAATTGAGGGAAACCACCGGCAAAAAGAAATCTTCTTCCCTGTTGCTTTCAGGGAGATTTATTCAATCGCTAGCTCCGCCTACCTGCCAAACGCGATTTATCGGGGGACTATGACGGGCGGCGTGGTAATTCGCTCCTACGCCAAAAACAAATTCGCCGCGCAGGTCAGCTCCAGTTACGAAAACAGCGCAGGAGCAGATGCCTGCATCTTATGGTTTGCCGTCGGCAAAGCTGCCTGACCGCCGACCAACCGACAGAAAGAACAAACATGACGATTTATTTTAAAGACCAAGCCTTTTACGACGCGGATACCCCCGAACAAGCTCCAGAGGGCGCACGCCCCGTAAGCCCCGAACAACACGCCGAGCTGCTCGCCGACCTCAATTCCGGCTGCGTCGTGTCCGACGATTTGACCGTTTCCCCGCCGCGCCCGTCCGATTACCACGAATGGGACGGCGGCAGCTGGGTGCTGAAACCGACTGCCAAAAAGAAAATGCTGCAACAAGCGAAGTCTGAAAAACTGGCGGAAATAAACCGCGCCGCGCAATCCCATATCGACCGTGCGGCGGGCTTGGATAAAGTGCCAGAATTTGAGGTGGCAACTTGGACAACGCAGGCCTTCGAGGCGAAGGCATGGCATGCCGACCCCAATGCTGCAACGCCGACGCTTGACGCCATTGCCGCTTCTCGAGGTGTATCGCCCGCTGCTTTAAGGCAAAAAGCTTATGAAAAAACGCTTAAATTCGAGCGGTTGACCGCTTATGTGGCAGGCTTGAGGCAGGCGGCGGAAGACAAAATCAACGCCGCGGCAAATCTTGATGAATTGGCTGATATATCGCTTGTCATCGACCTGAAAGCTGAGGCTGAATGATGTCGGAGGTTTATCTGGCACTTTACAAAGGAAAGGCGGACGGAATACGTGCGAGGTTTGAGGATTGGCTGATACGTACTATAACTCGCAGTCAGTACAGTCACTGCGAAATCGCCGTGCGGCTCCCTACATACTGCGCCTCTTCTTATGCCTGTTATTCCGCCAGTGGGCGCGACGGCGGTGTACGTATGAAAGTGATGGCGCTGCCTTCTGACAAGTGGGATTTGATTCCGCTGCCGCCATCCGCGCACAGTTCGGTCGTCTGCCTATATGCTCAGACACGCGGTTGCCGTTACGACTGGATGGGAGCAGTTGGGACGGTATTCCGTCTGACTCAGAGCAAAAACCGTTGGTTCTGTAGCGAGTTTTGTGCGACGGTAATGGGAATAACCGAAGGTTGGCGGTTCTCGCCCGGGGATTTGGCTGCAATGTTCCGGAGGGAGGCTGTATGACACCCTCTCAATTTTGTCAGACCCAAATCGACGAATGGATGAGGGTCAGCAGATACGCATCGGAAACCGGCGATATTGCCCTGTTCGAGCGGGCGGAAAAAGAAATTGCCAATTATCAAATGATGCAGAAACGCTATGCAACTGATGGAAATAACATCAATAAAGGAGGATAAAAATATTAAAGTGGGACGGCGACGTACTGGTGCGGGAACACCGGTACGCCAGCCAAGCAGGGTGATCTGCATTGACTTCAAGGCCGCCTTAGTCTCTAGAGACTTGGGCATTCTATCCAAAATTGGAGTGGGTGCAAATGCAAAACTACCGCGAACTGCGCTGCAAATATTGCGGCAGGCTGCTTGCAAAAGGCAGCGGCAGCGTGCAAATCAAATGTGCACGCTGTAAAAACATCAATTCATTCAGTAACTAAAAAATCAGCAGAGTGCCGTTGAGCATCATATTAAATCTGTTTCGAGCGTCCAGAATGCCGTAAACTAGGAGTATATATATGATACAAAAAACACAACAAACTCTACCGATTATCCCTTGGATGGGCGGCAAACGTCGATTGGCAAAACACCTGTTGCCCATGTTTCCCGAGCATTCGTGTTATGTTGAGCTGTTTTCCGGCGGCGCGGCGTTGTTCTTTATGCGCCCAACTCCTGCTAAAGTAGAGGTACTCAACGACATCAACGGACAGCTCATCAACCTATACCGCGTGGTACAACACCACTTTGACGAGTTCGTCCGCCAATTCGATTGGACGTTGACCAGTCGCGAGGTATTTGCCCGTCTGCAAAGCACCCCGCCTGACTGTATGACCGATATACAACGTGCCGCTCGGTTCTTCTACCTTCAACACAACGCCTTCGGCGGCAAGACCGTCCATCAACATTTTGGTACGGCAACCACATCAAAAGCGTGGGATGCGTCGCAGATTAGGGCAAAATTGACAGCATCTCAAGCCCGTTTGAGAGGAGTATTTATCGAGAACGAACCGTGGGAGCGCTGTTTCAAGCGATATGACCGAGAGCATACCTTCTTCTACGCAGACCCGCCGTACTGGCAAACCGCAG